>OVEP010010634.1_pt1 | contig 13745 bp, 9 predicted proteins | sample 1779801 | NCBI WGS metagenome assembly OVEP01 (sample SAMEA3914791, study PRJEB12502) | metagenome | biome: forest; material: soil | place: Canada | collected 2011-07-03 | depth 0.1 m
GCCTACGTCCATTGCGGCGTGCGGGAACATCTGATGGGCGCGATGGCCAACGGCATGGCTGCACACGGCGGCATTGTCGCGACCAGCGTCACCTATCTGGCGTTCTCCGACTACCAGCGTCCGGCGATGCGTATGGCCGCGCTGATGGGCTTGCCGGTGCATTTCGTGTTCAGCCACGACTCGATCGGCGTCGGCAAGAACGGGCCGACGCATCAACCCGTCGAGATCCTTGCCTCATTGCGCGCCATGCCGAACATGCGCGTGCTGCGTCCCGCCGACGCCGTTGAAGCCGCCGAGTGCTGGGCGCTCGCGCTTGAGCACCGCAGTGGCCCGAGCACCTTGGTGTTCGCGCGCCAGGCGCTGCCGCTGGTGCGTCGCGAGTACAGCGCCGAGCCGTTGTCTCAGCGCGGCGCGTACGTGCTGGCTGAGGCGGAGGGCGGGCCGCGTGCGGTGACGTTGCTCGCAACCGGCTCTGAAGTCGCGCTGGCGTTGCAGGCACGTAGCCAGTTGCAGGACGAAGGCATTGCGACTGCGGTGGTGTCGATGCCGTGCTGGGAAATCTTCGACGAACAGGACGCGGACTATCGCGCTGCGGTGTTGGGTTCAGGCACCGTGCGCATCGGCATCGAGGCCGCATTGCGTTTCGGTTGGGACCGCTATCTCGGCGAACGCGGCGGTTTTGTCGGGATGACCGGCTTCGGTGCTTCCGCCTCTGCGGAGACGTTGTATGAGCACTTCGGCATCACGGCGCAGCACGTCGTCGCCGAAGCGAAGCGGCACTTGTAAACCATCGAGGGCATGACCATGCAAAGAATCGTTTTTCTCGACCGCGCGACGCTTGCGCCGCAGATCGTGTTGCGCGAGCCGCGCTTCGAACATCAACTGATCGAACACGATCACACGACGCCGGATCAATTGCTGAAGCGGCTGGCCGGCGCATCGATCGCGATCACCAACAAGGTGCCGCTGACGAAAGAAATCCTCGCGCAACTGCCGGATCTGAAACTCGTCGCGGTTGCCGCCACCGGCACCGATTGCGTCGATAAGGCCGCCTGCCAGGAACTCGGCATCGCGGTGAGCAATATTCGCGGCTATGCGATCAACACGGTGCCGGAGCACACCTTTGCACTGATCCTCGCGCTGCGGCGCAATCTGATCGCTTACCGCGACGATGTGCTCGCCGGCGAGTGGCAGAAGTCAGGGCAATTCTGCTTCTTCACGCATGCGATTCACGATCTGGCCGGCGCGCGACTCGGCATCATCGGCGAAGGGGTGCTTGGGCAGCGCGTCGCGGAAATCGGCAAAGCCTTCGGCATGCTGCCGATGTTCGCCGCTCACAAGGGGAAGACGGGGCTCGGCCCGCTTTACACGCCGTGGGACGAGGTGCTCGCGACCAGCGACATCATCACCGTGCACAGTCCGCTCACACCGCACACGCGCAACATGCTTGCGATGCCGGAGTTCCGCGCGATGAAGCGCAAGCCTTTGATCATCAACACGGCGCGCGGCGGACTGGTCGACGAAAGCGCGTTGGTGCAGGCGCTCGACGAGGGTTTGATCAGTGGTGCAGGTTTCGATGTGACCGCGAGCGAACCACCCCCTGAGGACAATCCGCTGATGCGTGCGGCCGGCCGGCCGAACGTCATTCTCACGCCGCATATCGCATGGGCGTCGGCCGAGGCGCAACAGTGTCTTGCCAATCAGTTAATGGACAACATCGACAACTTCGTCCGCGGTGCGCCGACCAATCTGGTGTTGGGGTCATATTGACCCAAGTGACAAGGGATACCGCGTCACGCCGCGCGCGGATTGTCGGATGAATCGTGGCCACCTCGATCGCGAGGGAAATAGCTACTTGCCGACAAATATCTGACGACTCCGGACGAGAAAATTGCCTCTCTCCAACCGGATGTTCCATCCCATCGCGCTGTAGTCCACGGTGGCCGCGGGCGCAGAGAATGCCCGCGGCTTTCTGACTATCTCGCTCGGACCCCGCGACCGTTCAGCACAGATTTTTTTTTCGCATTAGCATAGCAAGGGTGTTCAGTGCCGTTCGGTGGAGTGAATCACCGGACCATTGCCACTGAACCATCAACGTGTGCGGGTTGCGCAGTCATCCCCACATCAGCTCATCGCAGGCTCACACTGCGAACCTGCCGTTCGACGTGCTGTTCGAACAGACGGCCGTCATTCATCCAATCGCATCGATTGAACGAATCGTTAGTTAATATGAGGAATGTACGCACATCATTGATAGTCGGAGTGCTGATCGTCGAGTTGGTGTTCGGCGTCTTTTTACTGTCACAGAAGAGCCATCGCTCGACGGTCGACACCGACGTCACGACAAATAGCTCGGCGCAATGGGCTGCGACTTCCCCCCAATTGGGTGACACCCATGTGGCCGCGGGAAGTGTGATCGGCGCGACCGCTCTCTCCGGCAACACAGCGACGGGTGCCGGGCAGTCTACGAGCGGGATCGTGGCGGCGCAATCCGACTCGCCAGTTCAAGTCGCCGCGCAAGCGCCGCGACCGGACACGCGACCACGCGAACCGGTCGCCGTCCGTGCTTACGTTGAGCCGAAGACGAACCCACCGTCGCGAACCGAAAGCAGGCATGACAGCCTGCAGCGCCGTGGTTTGAATCCGGTTGCGTCCGCAATGACGGATGAATTGGTCAAAGAGTCCGCCAAACTCGATCCGGCGCTGCCGCCGCCGTCGGCGTCGGCACTGCCGCTGCCGCCGCCGGACCAACCCGGCCGTAACAACGCGGACCATTCCGGCTCGAACCCGGTTGCGGCTGCGATGACGGAGCAGCTTGTCAGAGAGTCCGCGAAACTCGATCCGGCACTCCCGCCGCCGGACCAGTCCGGCGTGAAGTAAGCGCGCAACGTGAAGCGTGAGTGGCTATCGGTAGAACACGTAGTCCGCGAGATAGGGTGAGCTTCCCGTTTCATGTTCCGTCGAACACGGTGCCGTCGGCGCTAACCCGCCGACGGTATGCACGCGCTGGACATACCGCACCGCTGACAGTGCGCCGCTACCGGACGTGCTATGCGTTTCGAGCAACAACTGTGGGATGCTCGCCCGTGTTTCGCTGGGCTGCTGGGCAATCACGTGGCCTATGATCCGGCTGCCATCCTCCGCTTCCCATGACGGCCCCGCGCCATGCCGGACCGCGGCGTGGCCGCTCGCGTCGTAGAGCGTCGCGAGTGGACTCTTGAACACCCATCCGAGACGATGCTGTGCGTCGAATTCGCACGAGTAATTCTGTACGCCGGACGCAGCGAGTGTCATCACGCGTTCGGCTTCGGGTGGGTCGATGGATGCACTCGGCGGACTTGCGGGTGGCGTGACACACGCGGCGAGCATGGATAAGGCGAGGGTTGCGAAGCTTGCTTGCGAAATCGTCCTGAGCATGGGTATCACCTCGAGTGACCGAGCGAGTGGCAGGGCATGGTGGTTGTAGGCGTTGAGTATGACCGGTGAAACGGCTAGTCGGGATAGTACGCGTGATCTTATGCGTGCCGGGAATCTGCTTGCGCAGCGGGTTGTGATCCCGTTTGTGCGGCTATCGCTCCCCTGCCACACGGGCAATTCGGTCCCGGACTACGCCAATCGCCTGTTTAAGTGCGTAAACGTCGTGGATGTAACGCTGCGGCATCCGGATCTGATTGGCATGCGCATCGATGTGCTCGATCTCGTCCTGCCATTGTGCAATCTGGCTCGGAGTGGGTTGGCGGTTTTTCCATATTTCATCTTCCAGCGCTTTGATCTCGCGATACCAGACAACCAGGCGTTTCTTTATCCGCGCCTCGGCCATACGCGGTAACGCCTGCAGCAGTCCCAGCAGTAAAGCCATGAAGGGGAGCAGGATCAGCAGACGTCTTTCGATAAAGCTGGCCAGCCAGAATGGCAGGTAGCGCTGCAGGAAGGGGCGGCCCGTTTTGAAGTAACGCTCGCTCTCTTCGGAAACAGGAAATTCCTCAGTGTTCAGATTGGGAAACACGCCAAGCGGCGTGAAGTAATCTTCGCCGCCGTGGACGGTTTTGGCCGCGTCCAGCAACAGGTAGACCAGCGCGGGGTGCAGCGTGTCTTTGGCGACGAGCAAAGCGGTAGCGGCGAGCAGCGTGACGTCGGTTTGCGGCAGATCGTTGACGATGCTGGTCGCGGCGCGCGGAAAAATCACCTTGGATAGCGACGGGAATTTCTGGACCAGCGCATCGGCCTGCGCAAAACTCATCAGTTTGAGATCGCTGTTCAGCAGCGTTGTCTGCATGGCCGCATCGGGCCGGCCGATAAAGAAAGCCGCATCCACTTGACCATTTTCGAGACCCTGGTAGGCCTGGTTCGCGTCCATTTCGAGCAGCGTCGTATTGTCCCGTGTGATGCCGCTGTATCCGAGCAGGACTTGGGCGACGTTCAGCAGGCCGCTGCCAGGAACACCGATTGAAATCCGCTTGCCACGCAGTTGTGCCAGCCGGTTGATGGTGGACTCGCCACGGTAGAACACCCAGATCGGTTCATAGGAGACGGCGGCAATGGTCTTCAGGTGGTCGGTGTCTTTCGGGCTGGTGGTGCCGGACTGGATGAAGCCCACCTCGTATTCGCTTTGCGGATCTGTCAAGCGCTGATAGTTTTCGTTCGAACCCGATGAGCTGCGGATATCAAGCTTAATGCCATCGCGTTTCAGGATGGGAGCATAGCGATCTGCAAAGCCGCGATAGATCCCGTTGTCTGCTCCGGTTGTGATGACGATCGTGTGCCGGAAGGCGGGTTCGAGAATGACCGCGATCCCCCAACCTAGTACGGCCGTCAGCAGTATCACGCCGGCGATGAGAAGCCGCCGGCGACCCGGTGTCATCGGGACTTTTTCGTTGCGATGAAGCGCGGGGTTGTGCCTGGGCATTGTTTGCCTCTCTCGTTCGGCGCTGCTCGCCAGGTCTTTGCCGCGCGCAGTCGTCGTGGAGATGGCGTCGAGGTCGCAGCGTGGTCAATAGTTGCAGGCGGCGCCGCGAAGTTCGTCGCGTGAAGCGTTGGTCTTGCCGCGCTGCGGGGGTGTCTGACAGACAGCATGGATAATGCAGCGCCTTGAACGCCTTGTCCACATCCGTGCTTAAGCTGGCGATCGTCGCGATGAGTGAACAATCAATGCTGCGTGGCATGTCGCGCGCCATCCGGCACGAATACATAACCATGACTGCGGACGGTCTGGATGAACCTCGGCGAGGAGGGGTTGGTCTCGAGGATTCTGCGCAACCGCCACACCTGGACATCGATCCCTCGGCCGGTGTGGTCGTCCTCCGGGCCGTGCAGCAACTCAAGCAGGTGCTCCCGGGTCAGCGTGCGCATGGGGTGATTGACGAAAACCTTAAGCAGCGCGAATTCTCCCGCCGATAGCGTGAGCCGGCTGTTCTCCATGTTGAGTGTGCGCAGCTGAAGGTCGAGCGTGAACGGGCCGAATACGGCGACTTCATGTTCTTTGCGCGCGGCGCTCGATGCAGACTGGGTTTGTCGCCGCAATACGGCCCGCATGCGCGCAAGGAGTTCGCGAGGATTGAAGGGTTTGCCGATACAGTCGTCCGCGCCCATTTCGAGTCCCACGATCCGGTCCATGTCGTCGGCGCCTGAGGTCAGAATCACCGGGACCGTGTTGCCCGCCGCGCGTAGGGTGCTCAGCGCTGCAAGGCCATTCAGGCCTTGCATGATCGGGTCGAGGACAATCAGATCGGGCGGATCCCGTTTGATATGTTCTCCGAGCGACCTCACCTCATGCAGAACGGAGACCGCCATACCCTCCCGTCCGAGGAAGTCGGCCAGCGACCCAAGTAGATCGATATCGTCGTCAACGACCAGTATCTGAGTTGTCATAGTAGGGAAATCGAACGCTTAGGCCAGAAAACGGGTTGGCAATCGCGGTGGCTGCGACATCAGGGTTGCCGATTTTGTCGTGCAAGCTTTCAATGCCGTCAGGATGCGATTGCCCCGCGAATGGTGTGCTCCGACTTCTTTAACGGAGCAACCCGCCGGAATCCGTCGCTGAATGTTGATTTTTTGTTTTGGCGGCGTGCGTTGGGTTTGCGCGGCGTCACGCGACCTGTGCGGCAACGGGCTTCAGCCTTTACGACTCGCCTGATCCAGTCGATACTTGGGCGGTTTTTGCATTCGGGACAGCGTTCGACGGCTATAAGCGCGGTTGTTTGCCTGAAGCAGGCGCGAAGGCTACGAGGTCGACACCCGAATCGAGCCTGGACGATATGCGAAACGAATTGTTTTTGTCTGCGCGCGCAGCCCGGTGTGCCGCTTCAGACCGTACTTCGGCGCCAGTGGGACCTTAGCGGCGCGATTCCAACCAAGAAAAAGACTATTCATGAAAACTTCACTGATCACCACCTGCGTTACCGGCCTTGTTCTCGCAGCTGTTGGCACCGCTCAAGCGCAAACTGCCGCGGCGCCGTCAGCGGGCGCGACGGTTCCCGTGACCGTCGACAATTTTGTTCGCGCGGAATCAGACATGTACGTCGTTGCGTTGGCCAAGCAAGGCGGGCTGGGAAAGCTGCTCCATCGCCGGGAGCCCGCCTCGATCGATCATCAGACGGTCATCCGCCTCAATCGCGACACGCTCTATTCATCGGGTGTCTTCGATCTCGACGCCGGGCCGGTGACGATCAAGATGCCTGATGCGGGCAAGCGTTTCATGGCGATGCAGGTCATCAACGAGGATCACTACACGCCGAACGTATTCTACGGCGCGGGTACGCATACCCTGACGCGAGAGAATGTCGGGACACGTTACGTCGTCGTCGCGATACGAACGCTGGTCGACCCGAATAGCCCGGAGGACATCAAGCAGGTCCACAGCCTGCAGGACGCGATCACTGTCAGCCAGAAGGCGCCGGGCAAGCTCGACATGCCTAACTGGGATCCAGTGAGTCAGAAGAAGGTTCGCGATGCGCTGCTGGTTCTCGGTTCCACGATTCCGGATTTCAAGGGCGCGTTCGGTACCAAAGAAGAGGTCAACCCGGTACGACGCCTGGTCGGCGCCGCAGCGGCCTGGGGCGGCAATCCGGACAAGGACGCCACCTACCTCAACTTCACGCCGGCGAAGAACGACGGCAAGACCGTCTACCGGCTCACGGTCAAGGATGTCCCCGTGGATGCGTTCTGGTCAGTGAGCGTCTACAACGCGCAAGGGTACTTTGAGAAGAACCCGTCCAACGCGTATTCGATCAACGACCTTACCGCGAAGAAGGGTGCCGACGGTTCAATTACCGTGCAGTTCGGTGGTTGCGATGCGCAGGTGGCTAATTGCTTGCCCGTTGTCGCCGGCTGGAATTACACCGTGCGACTGTACCGTCCGCGTGCCGAAATTCTCAGCGGCGCCTGGACTTTCCCGGCGCCGCAGCCCGTTAATTGACCTAACGACATGACGGCTGTTGCGATCACCTCTCCATCAGATCCGAAACGCAACAGCCGTACTCGCGCTCAACTCGCCATGCTGCTCTGATCGGTGCGCGTGCCGGCTTCCTGGAGTTGCACGCGGCGAATCGGCGGATAGTGAAAACGTTGCTCGAGATGAGCCACGCCCGGTATGTAGATGCGAAGGATGATGTAAAACAGGCCATCCGGCGCAGGCAGCCAGTTGGATTGCGTTGCGGCGTCGGCCGGCGGCGCTGCCGATAGACGCAACGTCAGGCCGTGCTCGTCGTAGCGCAGTTGCGGCGAGCGATCGCCGATCGAGTATCGGTCGATCACGTTATCCACCAGCATGCACGAGGCTTTGTCGTACATCGTGATCGACCAGAAGGCCTGCGCCTGTGGCAGACCATCAGGCGGGAACGTGAGCTCGTACGCATAGTGCCCGTCGAGCGGCTGTCCTTCGCTGTCGCAGTCGGCGGAGACGTACATGGCTTCCTCGATACCGAGCGCACCGATGTAGTTCCGGCTGACGTGCGCGCGCGTCAGGTAGTCGTCGCCGAACGACGCGCGGACGGCCACTGGCAGGAACCATCCACCACCCAGCGCCGAGGGTTGGGGCACGCCCAGTTCCTCAATCACCTGGCCCAGCGCACTGCCGAGGGCGGCGAGCGTCGGCGCCTCGAGCGTGGACGCGTCGATGTCCGCACCGATACCGACGGCAGCGAACTGAGCGACGAGCGCGGATTCCGCGGCAGGCGGAGGATTACGCACGAGGGCCGCGTTGACCGCCGCCGCATAGAGCCGCGGATCACCCACTGCCGTACGTCGCGTTACGCCGACGTCGAAACGCCGCTGCGCCGGTTGACCCCCGAGCGTCTTCAACACGAAGCGATCCTGCAGGGCATGCACGGCGGTTAGATCGTCTGTTTCGTCGACCAGGATGCGGCCGATCATCCAGACGTCTCGCGTGGGGCAGGCGATCGGCGTGAGATCGTCATCTGTGGGTAGCGCGACCTTGCCGTGATGCAACAGAAAACGCCGCGCGCCGTTGCCGGTCGTGCGCGTGCCAATCGATTCGAACGGGTTGGTGTAGAAGTCCAGCAGACCGAGCACGTAGTAGCGGTCCGCCGTGTCGGGCACCTCCAGCACAAGCGGTTCGTCGCCAAGGTCCAGCCATGCGCTGAGGTACAGCGTGTCGTTATTGGGCGTCACGACTTCGCGGTTCCGCGGGCTCAGCAACTGGCGTCCGCGCACCAGTTGATTGATCCAGCCGAGCGTCGAATCCGGACTGTCGCCGGCAAATTGGCCGCTGTCGTCGCGACGCGGGCACATCGCTGCGCGCATGCGCGTCATTTCGAATAGAGGCAGGGTGTAGAGCACTGCGTTACGGGTGAGTGCGCTGATGTTGTCGCTTGAAGTACAAGACATGGATGCCGCTCCGGCTATAGACGGGAAGGAGTCGGATCAAGCCTACCGGGACGGCCAGATAACGGAACTAGGGTTTCGCTATGTTAAACACTTGCGAGGCCTCCGCTGCCTATACTTTGCGCTCCTAAGGCTTGCAAAGGAATGCGGTATTCCGCCTCCTGTGCGCTCCCGCGCCTGCAAGCAGATCCTCACGGAGTTTCTCGCATGACCATTGGCAATGCACAGCAGGAATGGGCTTATGTCGCAGGCGTTCAGGCCTTCATATACGGCTATCCGCTCGTCGAGATCGTGCGCACCTGCGCGCTCATGACCGCCGTCGACGAGCCGCAGAACAACGGTCGCGCGCCGATCAACCAGTTCTCGCATAGCGAGCGGCCGTGGACACACGAGGACCGTGATGTCGTCACGCCGGCCAATGACCTGCTTTACTCGATGGCCTGGCTGAATCTTGCTGACGGCCCCGTCATATTGACGACGCCGGCGCCGACCGGGCGTTACTTCGTGATGGAATTCATCGACGCGTACAGCGATAACTTTCATAACCTCGGCCCACGCGTGGTGGGTCCGTCGGCGGCGACCTTCGCCATCGTCGGGCCAGGCTGGTCTGGCTCGCTGCCGCCCGGTTCGATCGAAATCCGCTGCCCGACGAATCTCGTGTGGGTGCTGGGCCGTGTGCTGATCGACGGTGTCGAAGACATGGAGGCAGCGCGTAGCTTCCAGGCAGGCTTCACCTTGCGCGCGACGGCGCCGGGCCGCTTGCCGCACGCAGTCGCGGCCTACGAGTCCTGGGCTGAGTCAGGCGAGGCGTTCTTCGCGAACCTGGCGAGAGCGATGGCCGACGATCCGCCGCCCGCGGTGGATACGGGACTCGTCGCGCAGTTCTCCCGCATCGGCATCGCACCGCATCGAACGTTCGACGCCGATGCGCTCGGCGACGCGCAGGTGGCGGCCTTGAGAAGGGCGGTCGCGGCCGGTGTCGAGATTGTCGACGGTCATACCCGTAGCCGTCGCGCGCGCTCGTGGTCGATTAACTATGCGGGTGGCCGCTTGGGCACGGACTATCTGGCGCGCGCCTGTACCGCAATGAAAGGCCTCGGCGCGCTCGCGAGCGAGGAGGCGCTCTATGCGCTGTGCGACTTCGACGAGCACGGCGAACCACTCAACGGCGACCATGGCTACGTCTTGCGCTTTCCTGCTGGAGGACTGCCCCCCGTGGATGCCTTCTGGTCCGTATCACTCTACGGCAGCGATTTCTGTTTCGTCGACAACCCGATCCGTCGCTACGCGATCGGCGATCGCACGCGTGATCTGCGCTATGGCCCGGACGGCTCGCTCGAGATCCTGATCCAGCACAGTCAGCCGCAGCAGGGTCTCTCGAACTGGTTGCCGGCACCCGCGGGCCGGTTCTATCTCATCTTGCGGCTGTACCATCCGCGCGAGGCGATCCTGTCGAAGGACTATACGATTCCGCCGGTCGAGCGGGTCGGAGAGATGGCGCAGCGGTAATCTGAAGCGCAGCCTGTCCGCTGGCGGGCAGGCTGCGCTGTCGAGCGGCGTCTTGATACCGTTACGCCGCTTCTTCGTGTCCGGATGACGGTGCAGCAAGATCGTCGCGAACCTGGTCGGTATGTGCTTGGAAGTGCTGCAAACGGCGCACCGAGCGTTCGGGATTCAGCAGCCAGATGCCGAGCAAGCCGCATGGAAGCAGAATGCAGCCCAGCACGGTGAAACCATGCCGGAAGCCTTCGGCAACCCCCTGCGTGTCACCCACGAAATGTCCCATCAGCGCCGGTGCGATGAGACCCGCCAGCGTCCCCAGCGAAGCATTGATGGCGAGCGAGGCGGCGCGCTGCCCGGTGGGCGTGACTTCGCCGATGATTAACGGGGCGAAGAAAAAGATCAACTGGCTCAGCACACTCGTCGCGCTCAGGCAGAGTACCTTGATGCCCGCATCGATCGGAAGCGTGGTGCCCAAAAGCGCGAGACCTGCCAGAGCGACGGGCACGCTCGTCATGACACCGCGCGATAGCCGCGAACTCACGCCCTTGCCTGCCAGCCACTGGGACAGGAAAGACACGGCGAGCGTGACGGGAATACCTGCGCCGACGATCAGCGAGAACAGCCAGCCTGCGTCGGCTGCGGGATAGCCGAGCGCGAGCCGCAGGTAGGCCGGAAACCAGGTGAATCCGACCGACAGCACGGAATAGCCGACGAAGGTCAGCAGGATGCAACCCGCCAGCGTCGGATCGAGGATAAGCCGCCGGTAGGGGACGTGTCGAGACGCGGGCTGAGCCGTCTTGGAGGCCGCCGCCTCAGCAGTCTCGTCGACCGTCCCTTCGGCGCCTAGCAACAGCCACAGCACCGTCCACAGACAGCCGGCGACGCCGAGCACGAGGAACGCCCGATGCCAGTCGTAGTGGATGATCAGAAAGGTCAGGCACGGGCCGGCCAGCAGCATCCCGGCGTTGGCGCCTTGCAGCACGATCGCGCTGGGTACGCTGCGCTTGCTGTTATCGAACCATTTATAGGTCGCGTGAATGGCGAGCGGGTAGGCCGGCCCCTCTCCCGCGCCGAGCAGAATCCGGCAGAGGATCAGCAAGGGAAACGACACCGTGCCGACGAGCGGAAACTGCACGAGTGCCCACGTGAGAGCAAGCACCGCCAGCAGCCATTTCGTCTTGATGCGGTTGGCGGCAAAGCCGAACAGCACACCGGACGTCGAGAACAGCAGAAAGAAGCTGCTGCCGACGAGGCCCAGTTGCTGCGGCGTCAGTCCGAGATCGTGCATCATCGGCACCGCCGCGAGACCGATGACGGCCTTGTCGGCGAAATTGATCAACATGAACAGGAACATCATGGCGACGACGATCCATGCGCGCCATCGAGTGCTTATGTGGAACATGTCTTCTCCCCGGATCTGAGCGTGGCGAACGCGCGGTACCAGAACCGCGAGTCCAGGCGGTGGCCGGTTATCGGCTTCCTGAGTGAGGCGTAGGCAGTGGCTGGCGTGTCGCGCCAGCCCGGCTGACCACGAGCGCATCGACGGCGCACGAATCCTCGCCTTTGGGCCGCGCGATGAACGGATTGATATCGATCGACTCGATGCTGCCGGCGTTGGCCGCGGCGAAGCGCGACAGCGTGGCGAGAGTCTGCGCTAGCGTGTCGACGTCGACGGGCGCCTGGCCACGCACGCCAGTCAGCACCGGCCACGCGCGAATCTCGCGAATCATCCGGTGCGCTTCCGCAACATCGAAGGGGGCTTGCCTGAACGTCACGTCCTTGAGGACTTCGACGAGAATGCCGCCTAGTCCGAACATGACGACCGGGCCGAACACCGGATCGCGCGTCACGCCGAGAATGCATTCGACGCCGCCCTGGATCATCGGTGCAACGAGCACGCCTTCGATCTGCGCGTCAGGCACGGCGCGCGCGGCGCTCTCCGTGATACGCACGAAAGCGGCCCGCACCGCCTGCGAATCGGCAAGCCGCAGCGCAACGCCGCCCACATCCGATTTGTGCGCGATGTCGGTGGACAGCACTTTCAGCACCACCGGAAAGCCGAGTGCGGCGGCTTCGCTGGCCGCCTCGTCCGCGCTTTTTGCCACCCGGCTCGTGACGACCGGGATGCCCGCGTCGGCCAGCAAGCGGAGTGCGTCGGCTTCGTCGAAACGCGAACGGTCGATGGCGGCAGGTTCAGGGAGCGCAATCGGCGCCGTTTGCCGCTCGAAATGTTGGCTAAACGCGTGCAGCGCGGCGATTGCCCGCACGGCGGCAGCGGGTTCCTCGAACGTCAGACAGCGCTGCGCCTCGAGAAACTCGCGGTTCTGCTCGTCGAACAGGGAGACAACGGCGATGGTCAGTGCCGGATGGGCGGCGCGCACGCGCGCCCACAACTCGGTGACGAGCGGTCTGTGCTCCGGCGAAATGCCCGTGACTGCCTGGAACGACACCATCGCGCCGTATTGGCTGTGCTTCAGCATCGTGTCGATGGCGTCGCCTAGCAGCGCGGGATCGTTGAGTATCTGGCCGGTGATGTCGACCGGATTGACCGCGGACGCGAACGGCACGCGCTTGAGAATCGCCTGCCGTCCTGCTTCCGCCAGCGGGGGCACCGAGAGCCCAAGCCGGTCGGCTTCGTCGACCATCAATACACCGGCGCCCCCGGAGATCGACACGATGCCGAGCGCGTCGGAAGCCGGTAACGGCGCGACCGAACACGCGTAGCCGATGTCGAATAGCTCGTGAATGTCTTGCGCGCGATACACACCGTATTGGCGCAGCACGGCGTCGTAGATGTCGTCGCAACCGGCCAGCGACGCGGTGTGCGATGCCGCGGCGGCAGCCCCCTGCGCGGTGCGGCCCACCTTGCACATGACGACGGGTTTGCGCTGGGCGCGCGCCAGTTCGAGCGCGGCGCACAGTTTCTCGCCGTCGCGTGCGCCTTCGAGATAGCACAGGATCACGGAAGTCGCGGGGTCGAGCGCTTGCCACGCGAGCGCGTCGGCGAGCTCGATGTCCGCTTCATTGCCCGTCGATACGAAATGGCTGATGCCGAGACCGCGGCGCTGCGCCAGCATCAAAGCGAAGATCCCGAACGCGCCGCTTTGACTAATCAGCCCGATGTTGCCGCGCAGCGGTGCGGCGATTTTCAGCGCAGGGGTGAACGTGGCGTACACGCCTTGATGATTGTTGACGAAGCCGAGGCAGTTCGGTCCGAGTAAGCGGATCCCACTTTCCTTGACGAGCGCGCGTAGATCGTTCTGCGCGCGTACACCTTCTGCGCCGGTCTCAGCGAAACCGGATGAAAACATCACCATCGAACGCACACTGGCCGCCGCCGCGTCCTCGACAGCGGACATGACACCCGAGGCGGGCACCGCGCAGATGGCCATGTCGATCGG
>OVEP010003486.1_pt3 | contig 13735 bp, 10 predicted proteins | sample 1779801 | NCBI WGS metagenome assembly OVEP01 (sample SAMEA3914791, study PRJEB12502) | metagenome | biome: forest; material: soil | place: Canada | collected 2011-07-03 | depth 0.1 m
CCGGCGCTTGACGTCGAGGCCGGCGGCTTGCCGCTCTTCGATACGGCTGCCACGCCCGCCGCTTCATCTGCGAATCCCAATACCACCGGTACTTCGGCCACCGCCAATGTAGCGGCGGCTCAGGTGCCGGTCGCGGCGCTCGCGGCCGCGCTCGAACAGACAGTGGCCGAAAGCGGCCTGTTCTACGAATCCCACCTCGCGCAATGGCTGGCGGGGCAGCAGTCACCCGCCGCACTGGCCGGCGAGGCGCAAAACAAGCTGGTGGCCGCCGCGCAATTGCCGCTCGACTGGGCGAGCGACGCCGATCAAGCCGCTTCCTCCAATTCGACAGGCCGGCCAGGCATGGGCGCGGCGCCCAACGGTCAGGCCAACGGCGCGCCGGACGGCAACGCGGCGGCCCGCGCGATGCCGTCCATCCAGACCGCGCAGGCCGCACGCTTCGTGGCCGGCGAGGTGCTGGCGAGTTCTCTTTCCGATCTGAACGGGCAGCCGGCGCACTCGAGCTTGCGCGGCGCTGCGGCGCAACTGGCCGACGACGGGGCGTCGCAGAACGCGCCATCGATGGCAGCCGCGGTTCATCCCGCGACCGTTCCTTTAGTTCGTCAGCAACTCGATCTGCTCGCCACCGGGCAGTTTCGCTGGACCGGCGAAGCATGGCCGGGCGCCAAGCTCGACTGGACCATCGAGCAGGAAGGCGATGAATGGGACCGCAGCGGCGGCGGCACGGCGAGCGAGGACGATCAGCCCTGGCGTACGCGACTGACGCTTTCGCTGCCGACGCTCGGCACGGTCGATGCGGACCTGACGCTGACCGGCACGCGGCTGGTCGCGCGCGTGCAGGCGAGTCCGGGCGGCGCGGCACGGCTCGCGGCGCAGGGTGAGAGCTTTCGACAGCGGCTTGCGGCAGCGGGCATTGAACTAAGTGGACTGACGATTCGCGAGATCGGCGGTGGCGCACCGGTTACGGCGGCCGGTGCTGCCGGTGCCGCGGCGGCTGGGCAGGCGGCAGCGTCGGCGTATGCGCGCTCGGCTTCGGCGGCCTCGGCGGCTGATAAGGCGTCGGCGGGGCGCCGTGCGACGCGCGTTGCCCGGCCGGGCGTCACGCCGCTCGACGATTTCGATTGGGATATGTGATGAGCCGCAAACATCGCCGCAGCGCGGCCGCGCTCGTCTACGACGCACAAGGCGGCGATCCCGCACCGCGCGTGATCGCCAAAGGCTACGGCATGCTGGCCGAGATGATCGTGCAGCGCGCCAAGGAAGCCGGCCTCTACGTGCATGAGGCGCCGGAAATGGTCTCGTTGCTGATGCAGGTCGACCTCGACACGCGGATTCCGCCGCAGCTTTATCAAGCGGTGGCGGAGTTGCTCGCGTGGCTGCATCGGCTGGAAAGCGGTGCGGAGAATGTGCCAGAAGGCGGTGTTGCCGACGTGCAGGACGTGACCGACGTGGTCGCGACGGACATAGCTGGTGGGGCACCAGGGCGTTGAGTGTGGTTCCCGGTAGCCCGGCCCCATCAAAACCGCAGCATCAGCTTCAGCAGTGCATTCACCCGCTTGCCATACGGCGGCGAGATCCATCCGCGCGCGTTCAGGCGCGCCTGGGTCAGCACCGGCTTCATCTTCGAGAAGGTTACGAAGCCTTCGTAACCGTGATACGCGCCCATCCCGCTTGCGCCGACGCCGCCGAACGGCAGGCTTTCGCACGCCAGATGCATCAGCGTTTCGTTGATCGCCATGCCGCCGGCGATGGTGTCGCGCGTGACGCGCTCGATGGTCGCGCTGTCGTCGGCGTAGAGATACAGCGCGAGCGGGCGAGGCCGCGTATTGATCCATGCGATCGCGTCGTCGAGCGTGTCGTAGGGAACGATCGGCAGTAGCGGGCCGAAGATTTCCTCCTGCATCAGCGCGCTTTCAAGCGGCGCATTCGTGACGGCGATCAGCGGGAAGCGGCGGCTTGCCTCGTCTGGCGCACTGTCGGTCAGCGTGTGCAGTTGCGCGCCGGCGGCCTGCGCTTCGTCGGCGAGACGTTGCAGCCGTGCGAAGTGCCGCTCCGAGATGATTGACGTGTAATCGAGGTTATTCGCAAAGCCGGGGTACATCTTCGCCATCCGCGCGCGTGCCCGTTCGATGAACGCCTGCTCCTTGCCGCGCGGCACCAGCACGTAGTCCGGCGCGACGCAGGTCTGGCCCGCGTTGAGCGTCTTACCGGCGACGAGGTTATCCACCGCGTTGTCGAAGCGCGCATGCTGACCGATGATGGCCGGCGACTTGCCGCCCAGTTCGAGCGTGACCGGCGTCAGATGTTCGGCGGCGGCGCGCATCACTTCATGGCCGACCTTGGTCGAGCCGGTGAACAGCAGATGGTCGAACGGTTGCGCGCTGAACGCGGCGGCGAGTGCGGCATCACCGTTCACCACGGCGACGTGATCGCGTGCGAAGGTCTGGCCGATTAGCTGCTCGAATAGCGCCGAGGTGCGCGGCGTCAGTTCGGACATCTTGATGATGGCGCGATTGCCGGCCGTCAGCGCGCTGATCAGCGGACCGGCGGCGAGCAGCACCGGATAGTTCCACGGCACGATGATGCCGACCACGCCGAGCGGCTGCGGCACGACTTTCGCACGTGCCGGCATCAGCCATTTGTTGGTGCTGCGGCGTTGCGCTTTCATCCAGCGTTTGCCGTGTCTGAGCGCGGCGTCGATCTCCCCCTTGATGAGCAGGAATTCGGCGAGCAGCACTTCCTGTTTCGCGCGATTGCCGAAGTCGGCGCTCATCGCGTCGGCGAGTGCGTCGCGGTTGTCGAGCATGACTTTGCGCAGTGCTTTCAGATGCCCGGCCCGGACTTCCCACGACGGATACGGCGCGCGCAAATAAGCATGGCGTTGCTCGCGCAGCAGTGCTTCGAGCGCGGCGACCTCTGGCAGATCGTTCTTCATGTATGTCCACTCCCTGGTGAATAACGGTGCGCGTTGAATCGCGCTTATTGGTGTGTTGTCGTGTGTTGCAACGGTCTTGTGAAGGCTTTACAACAACGCGCGCGGCTTCGCCCGCTTCAAACGTGAGACGCCGAATCCTGGTCGATCCGTCCACCTGGCTTCAGGCGGGAAATGCCCTTTCGATAATCGCCGCGTGGTCGAACGTTGCCGGCAGCGTGCCGTACACGCGGCCGCTTTCGCCGCAGCCGTCGGCGAGACGCGTGGCGATGAAGGCCTCGGCGACTTCCTGCGGCGCGTGCTTCACCAGCAAGGTGGCTTGCGCGATCAGCACGATCTGCTGCGCGATCCGTCGCGCAGAGGCTTCGCGATGCTCAGCGGGTCCGTTGAGCGTAGCGGCGAGCTTGCCGAGCGCGGCGCTCAACGCCAGGTGCCCTTGCGCGTCCGCTTGCCACGCGGCAAACAAGGCCTGCGCCGCTTCGGGCTCGCGCTCCATGGCGCGCAGCACGTCGAGGCACATCACGTTGCCCGAGCCTTCCCAGATCGAATTCACGGGCGCTTCACGATAGAAGCGCGCCATCGGACCGGTTTCGACATAACCGTTGCCGCCCCAGACTTCCATCGCTTCGCCGGTGAATTCCAACGCGCGCTTGCAGACCCAGTACTTCGCCGCCGGGGTGACGATCCGGCGCCATGCACGTTCGGCGGGCGCGGCCGACGACGCATCGGCCGACGCTTCGAAAGCACGCGCGAGCCGCATGAACAGCACCGTCGCGGCTTCCGATTCCAACGCCAGGTCGGCGAGCACATTACGCATCAGCGGCTGATCGGCCAGATGGCGGCCGAAGGCGCTGCGGTGCCGGGCGTGATGGATTGCCTGCACCAGCGCCGCACGCATCAAGGCTGCGCTGCCGATCACGCAATCGAGCCGCGTGTAGTTCGCCATTTCGATGATGGTCGGCACGCCGCGGCCTTCGTCGCCAATCATGATGCCGAACGCGTCGAAGAATTCGACCTCGCTGCTGGCATTCGAGCGATTGCCGAGTTTGTCTTTCAGACGCTGGATCTGCACGGCATTCTTGCTGCCGTCCGGCGCGAAGCGCGGCACGAAAAAGCACGACAGGCCTTCGTGATCGTCGGTGCGGGCGAGCACCAGATGCGCGTCGCATTGCGGCGCGGAGAAAAACCATTTGTGGCCGACGAGGCGGTATTCGGCGCCGCGGCCGCTGCCGCGCGTGGCATACGCGCGGGTCTGATTGCTGCGCACGTCCGAGCCGCCTTGTTTCTCGGTCATCCCCATGCCGATCATCGCCGAGCTTTTTTGCGAGAGCGGCACGTCGCGTGGATCGTGTTCGCGGGCGTAGAGCTTGTCGCGCAGTGTGGCGAACAACGTGGGTTCGCGCTGTAGCACCGGAATGCTCGCGAAGGTCATCGTCAGCGGGCAGAGGGAGCCGGATTCGAGTTGCGCGTGCAGGAAGTAGCCGGCGCAACGCGCGACCATCGCGCCGCGTTGCGGATCCGAAAACGGTAGCGCGTGCAGGCCTTCGCGGCGCAACAGCGACAGCAGCGTATGCCACGAAGGGTGAAACTCCAGCGCGTCGACGCGTTCGCCGCGCGGGTTGTGCGTGAAAAGTTCGGGGGTGTGGCGGTTCGCCAGTTCGGCGAGCGCGAGTGTCTCCGGCGTGGTGAGCGCCGCGCCGTGCCGCTCCAACGCCTCGCGATGCCACGCGGCCCCTTCGCGTTCGAGGGCGGCGGACAACGCCACGTCGGTCGAAAACAGGTTGTAGTCCGCAAGCGGAGGCGCCTGATTGATCACGTCGTGGGTGTGGCCGAAACTGTGCGGTTCCATCTGCTGTCTCCGTTTACCGGATGCGCGCCGTCGCGGGTCGACGGTGTGCTGTTTTATTGCGGCGTGTCGTGCCGCACGCTCGGAGGGCGGCGCACCGGGCGCCGTGTTTGAATGCCGTGCACAGCCGCCTGGCGGGCGGATGCGCGTCTTTCATCATAGGGTCGTGAGACCACTTTCGTTTAGAGGGATCGCTCTGACGTGAACCCGCCGTGGCGCGTGAACGCTCCCTACAATGCCGATAAAACACGAGTAGACAAGTGTGTACGAGACAGGGGCCGCAAGCAATGTGGCCTCACCAGGAGGAGCGGATGCAATACGACTACATCATCGTCGGCGCGGGCTCAGGTGGCTGCTCGCTCGCGAGCCGTCTGGCGGATAGTTGCCCTGACGCGACGATCGCCCTGATCGAAGCCGGTCCGCATACGGACCGCAATCTCTTTGTGAACATGCCGGTCGGCGTGGCGGCCGTCGTGCCGCACAAACTCAAGACCAACTACGGCTATCTGACGACGCCCCAGCCGGGGCTCGGCGGCCGCCAAGGCTATCAGCCGCGCGGGCGGGGCTTCGGCGGGTCGAGTGCGATCAACGCGATGATCTACACGCGCGGCCATCCGCTCGATTACGACGAATGGGCGCAACTCGGCTGCGAAGGATGGTCGTGGGCTGAGGTGCTGCCGTATTTTCGCCGCGCCGAAGGCAACGAACGGGGCGCTGATGCATGGCACGGCGCGGATGGTCCGCTGACGGTATCCGATCTGCGCTATCGCAATCCGTTTTCGAAGCGTTTCGTGCAGGCGGCGACTGAAGCCGGCTACAAGCCGAACAGCGACTTCAACGGTGAGGATCAGGAAGGTGTGGGTTTCTATCAGGTGACCCAGCGCGACGGACGTCGCTGCAGTGTCGCGCGCGCCTATATCTACGACCGCGAACGCCCCAATCTCCATACGATCGCCGATGCGACGGTGCTGCGCGTGACCTTCGACGGCAAGCGCGCGAGCGGCGTCGAAATCGTGCGTGGCGGCCGGACTGAAACGCTGGAAGCGCGCGCCGAGATGGTGCTGGCCGCGGGCGCGTTCAATTCGCCGCAACTGCTGATGTGCTCGGGCATCGGGCCGGCCGCGCATCTGCAGTCGCTCGGCATTGCCGTGCTGCACGATGCGCCCGAGGTCGGCCAGAACCTGATCGACCACGTCGACTTCACGATCAACAAACGGGTGTCGTCGATCGAGCCGACCGGCTTTTCGATTCGCGGCATCGCGCGGATGCTACCGCAGTTTGTGACCTTCATGCGTCACGGGCAGGGCATGCTGTCGAGCAATGTCGCCGAAGCGGGCGGCTTTCTGAAGAGCCGGCCGACGCTCGAGCGCCCGGACCTGCAACTGCATTTCTGCGCGGCGATCGTCGACGATCACAATCGCCATATGCACTGGGGCCACGGTTATTCGCTGCACGTGTGCGTGCTGCGGCCGCATAGCCGCGGCACGGTGACGCTCGCCAGCGCCGACGCGCGCACCGCGCCCGTGATCGATCCACGCTTTTTTAGCGACTCGCGTGATCTCGACTTGCTGGTGGAAGGGGCGCAGATGGCGCGGCGCATTCTCGACGCGCCTTCGCTGGCGCTGCACGGCGGCAAGGAGCTGTACACGCATTCCGGCCAGACCGAGGCGGAACTACGGCGGACCATCGCCGAGCATGCCGACACGATCTATCACCCGGTGGCGACGTGCCGGATGGGCGGCGACGCGCGCTCGGTGGTCGATCCGCAGTTGCGGGTACGCGGCGTGACGGGGCTGCGGATCGTCGATGCATCGGTGATGCCGACGCTGATCGGCGGCAACACGAATTCGCCGACGGTGATGATCGGTGAGCGTGCGGCCGAACTGATCGCGGCGAGCCGGCGCGAGGGGCAAACGGTGCCGCGCCGCGCGACCCTCGCTGTCTGATCGAAAAACGGGAGCAGCAGGTGAGGGCGCCTGCTTTCCGGCCGGCACGGCGTGGACGCTGTCGGACCCGCATTGGGGAGGTGCCTGTCGCTGACGTGGCGCGCTTCTACTGGCCGCTATCGGCGATCCATTGCAGCGCCGGCAGACTCGGCATAAACAGGTACTCCCCGCCTTTTAGAACGTTGAAGGTCTGAATGCCCACCAACCGCCTGCGAACCGGTTTCGCCGGAATGGTGAACATATCGTTCTCTTCGTGCGAGCCGATCAACGGGTCACGCTCGTCCCCAAGGCTTTGAAAATTTCCGTTGTTGACCCACTCGCGCTGCAAGAACTCGAGCGTTTCGTGGGCCTTCGCGCTGATCAGCATGAAATAAACGCCCCGCTCGTCATCTTGATCCTGACTCGAGGTCACACTTTCATCGTAGGGTTTGCCGTACGACGTGCCACACCGGATCAAACGATGAACGTTGACGTCTGTCATCACCGAAACCTTGCTGTCACGGGGATTCATTCTTCGCATGTGACAGCCGAGCGGGACGCGGTGGCCGTTCGGGTCGTCTGCGTATGTGAAATCGTTATTACGACGATAGTCAGCGCCGAGTTCCGGGTCGTCGGTCTCAGGCGCAAGCGTGAGCGGCGCACCGGAACGCCACCGTCCCACCAGTTTTGCCGCGATCAGTTCGCGTTCCGCAGGGGTTGATGCCTGTGATCTCAGGTAGTCATTGAACGCGCCGAGCCGCGCGCGATACTTCCGGAATGCGACAAAAGTGCCGTTGCGCCCGAGAATATCCGGCTGCGGCATCTTGAGCGGTTCGCCACTTTCACCGGGATAGCCGAGGATAAATTCACCGGCCTTGATCGGTGCGCCTTGACCCGGCAGCGGCTCGACCTCGCTACCTTCGATCGCGGGCTCGGAAATCCCGTCCCTGTAGCCAAAGGGATTGAGATTGTCCGGATGGGAGCCGAAACGATGGGAGCCGAGCAGCGTGACGCCATGCAGGTCGACGAATTGTTCATGGGCAAGGGCCAGCGTTTTTTGCCACGCTTCCCCACCACTGCTGAAGACGCTGAGGCAGACGTGCAACTGGTTGCCCTGAAATGCCGGATCCCACTTGCCCGGCGCGTTTGGACCGGTGTCCATCAGTTGGGTTGCGCGTGCCTCCATGCCGGTCCGGAACGCCTCGGGAAAGCTTGCCAGGGACGTCTCGGGCAGGCCGAGCATACGGAGCCCAGCGTAGCTGATGCCGACGGAAATCCATGACTGCAGATCCCGGCAGTTGGCGGCGGAAGCGATGTGGGGCGCTAGCCGCTTGATGAGCAATCGCCCGTGCTCCGGGTTGTCGATCCGCAGCGCAAGGTGGGTCCCTACATAAGGTTGCGGACGATGGCGCAAGATGGACGCTTGAATCGCATTGAGTTCGAGAATGATTTCCTCCGGTTGAGAGAATGTCGGGCGCCCGGGGAACCGGGGCGGCGCGCCGTTCGCGCCGCGCCAATGTCGTGGAACAGGGCGTCGCGCCAACGTGGGCCGAAGCCCGGTCTCGCGAGGCCGGTTCGTAGGTCGGCCGCCAGCACCACTTGCTCAGGCGATCTTTCCAAATTCGTCCAGGAACGTATCGAGCGTTTCCGCAATCTTCGCGTTGCGCTTTACGTCAACGACCGACTGTTTGGGATTGGCGACGTACCACCCTGCTGCGGTGATCTGCTTCGAGACAATGAAATCCTTGACGTCAGGGCTCCTGATGCCGGGCCAGCCTTCCACCGAACTGAAAAGCAGGTCCATCAAGTCGGGGATCTTCGTTGCGAAGTCTCCGATGTAAGTGTCCCAGTCGCCGTCGTACGTCGTTGCAAACAACAATTTCGTGTCGTTTTCCAGGAAAACGAAGCGCATATCGTGCAACGTGGCGACGCGGTTCGCGCCGGAAAAATTTCCGCGCACCATGGCGAACAGGCGACGCAACCGCTCGGCGCCACCGGGTTTCAGCGCGACGATGGAGGTGAGTTCGGAAACGTTGCCGTTTTTCAGGCCGACTCGGCCGGCCGAACCATTTTCAGCGATTGTGCCGTCGGCTTCCTGCGCGACCAGGTCATCGATCAGCGCTTTCTTCGATTGCGCAGAAGCATCAGATACCGCCTCTTCGACAGCCTGAATAATTTCTTCCCGGGTTCGGCGTTTGGCCTGGATTCGAATTGCAGCGATGGATGCGGTGTTCATACTCTGCCTCGCAGTAGAAGTTAGCCGAAGACCGGTCGGCAACCGTTAAGCTTTACGTTGGCTGGGGTTCCGCTGGTCGAGTTGCTAGTCAGGCAGCTCTGATATGTCTTCAGGCTCCCTGCGTGGCTCGCCATTCATCGTGTGGCGGAACCGGCTGGATTGCTCGTACACCTTTCTGCGAATCCGCATGATCGAGCCCAAAGGCCGATGAGCCTCGATCGCGTGCCATGGATTAAACGAGAGCACCTCGTCACCGTATGCTTGCCGGGCCGTGCTATAGGCTTCCTGTCTGGGGATCACGATTCGCGCAATGGTTTGATGGGCCGAGACCCTCTCGTCCCAGACAACAGCAGCGTCTTCGATGGGCATGCGGGTGAGATCGGTACACAGTTGCGCGCGAAGGTGATATTCCGCCCCGTGCTGGCGAAAGAAATCGACGACGAGATCGCGAAATGCGGACGGACGTTGATGCGTGCCGACCGGCGTGCCGGTCAGCGCTCGAACCTCGTCCGATGCGGGTGCAGCGCTTATTTTTGCGACGTATTCGCCGAACCGCACGGCGGCCATCGAATAAAAGGTTTCACCCAGAATGTGGTTGCTATTTGCGCGCAGCACCTCGCGCAGCATGGTTTCAAGCTTGGGATCGGGTGTGCGCTTCAGCTTTGCCGCTGCGCCGGCCATTCCGTCCGGATCGTGTTCCGCCCGTTCCAGAAAATCCTGCATGCGTTGATACGAGCGGACATCGCCGAAGGCGATCGACGGACTGTTCACCAGCAAAAAATCTTGTGTATGACCGGAGTCGTCGGGCAGAACCTTGTTGCCTGCAACGCCCAGAACCTTGATCGCAAATCCACGCGCGGCCGGTTGACTATCCGGCCCAATTTCACCGGGGGAGCTGGAGAGGCGGATGACAACTGGATAACGGCCCGGTAGAGCAAAGAGCCCTTGCGCCAGGTGAGCGGGCAAAGGGCTCTCTATCACCAGTTCGCCCTTCAATACTCCATGACTTCTTGCATGGGCATTGCGCGTGGCGTGGCAGTGCCGGGAGAACACTGCATGGCCTACTCGCGCCATCGATTCGGCAATCTGATCGCTCAGGGCCTCCTCATCCGCTTGCATGACATCGACGGAATCGGCGTATTTAAGATAATTGCTCATCGTGAATGTCCCAGTTGCGTTCACCAATATGGATGGCCCATTAGGAAAGATAAATTTACATTATGGTGAGCGTGAATTTTTATAATTAAAATATTTTGATTAAGCCGGGTTAAATAAACTGCTGTTGCTAACGGTACGATAAAAGGACCGGGTGATCTATTGTTTTTTTATTGGGATTTGCATTTTCGTAAAATCCCTACAGCCCGCTTCCAGACTTGTTGTGTGGCCTGTCAGGCAAACTACTACATCGGTGTAGTGCATTAACCGCGCGCGACTGGAAAAATGCCAAATTAAAATGCGAATTTCCAAACAGGGTTTGGCTTTTTGTAATTAATATTGTTGGTTCGTTTTTGAGATTCCTACGCCCCTATAATCGCGCCGCGAAAAGGAGCGTGTCAGGTGACGCGTTCGAGAAATCAAGGAAGCGAAGCGATGAGTATCAATGTGATTCAGCTGATTCAGTCCGCGTTGTCGGACGGTGTCGTGCGACAGATGGCGGGCCGCTTCGGGCTGCCGCCGGAAGCGACCCAGAAGGTGCTTGCAACGACCGGCCCGGTGCTTGTCGCCGGCCTCATGCAAAAAGGCGCGACGCTCGACGGCGCGCGTTCGCTGTTCACAACGATCCTCTCGCCTGAGGTGAACGGGCACATCGCCGAGCAGTTGCCGCAATTGCTCGGCACCACCACCGGCGTGAGCCAGTTGGAAGGCGCGGGGCGCCACCTGCTGGAACGCGTGTTCGATCGCCGCGTCGATGCGCTGAGCGACGAAGTCGCCACCCAAACCGGCGTGCCGGCCCATGCCACGCACGCCATGACGGGTATCGTCGGTGCGGCGCTGCTGGGTGTGCTCAAGCGGCATTTTCTCGAAGGTCAGGGCAACGTCGGCCAACTGCCGACGCTGCTGGGCCATCAACTACCTGCGATTGCACCGTATCTGAACGACCGTCTGATGACCGGGCTGGGCTTGAGCGGGCTTGGCGCTTTCAACGGCAACATTCTGTCGCAGTTGAAAGCGGTCTCGGCGCACATCGACCATCCGACGCCTGCCGCCAAACCGGTGGCCGAGGCTCTGTCGAGCATCCGCGTGCCTGTCGACGCGGTCGTGCGCGGCGAGCCCCGTCCGCGCAAGTGGTTGTGGTGGCTGCTTGCGGCGATTGCCGCGGTGCTGGCCTTCCTGTTCCTGCGCGGTTGTCATAGCGAGCAACGCGGTGAACCGAGCAGTGAGCGCAGTAGCGCGGAAGTCGGGGCCACTGCTCAGCCCGCGTCCGCACCGGCTGAGGCCACGGTCGCCGCGGTTTCAACGCCCGCGGCCAGCGACGTCGCGGCTTCGACGCCCGCCGTTGCAGCAGCCAGTGCTGCCAGCGAAGCGCAGCAACCTGCCGCCGCGCCCGCGCCGACCAAAGACAGCCAGCTCAGCTTCACGGTCGACGCCGCCGGCAAACCGACGCTCACCGCGACGGTCGGCAGCGAAGCCGAAAAGACCCAACTGATCGATCAGCTGACAAAGCGCTTCGGCGCTGACCATTTCGTCGCGAACGTCACGGTCGATCAGGACACCAAGCCGGCCGACTGGCTCGTTCATCTGGACGGCCTGCTGCCGCTGATGGCATTGCCGGGCGCGGAAGTGAAGGTGGGCGGCGCGCAGATCGAACTGAGCGGCAGCGCGGCGAATGCGAAGCTCGGCTGGCTCGACAAACTCAAGTCGCTGTTCGGCGCGTCGTATCAGATCGGTTCGTTCAACGTCGAACAGGCGGTCGCCAATGCAACCGAGAACTTCCGCGGCGCGATCAAGGGCCTGCTTACGCCGGACAGTTCATGTGCGGTAGCGGATGTGGTCAAGGTGTTGAACCTGCAGGTGATCAACTTCGCAAGCGCCGGGGCGCGCGTGCCGGTCTCGGCGATTGAGGATTTGAACCAGTCGGCGCAGGTGCTGAAGGCCTGCGCGCGCAACGGCAAGACGGCCAAGCTCGAAGTGGCAGGCTATTCGGACAATGTCGGCGGCGCACAAGCCAATCTGCAACTGTCGAAGAAGCGCGCCGAAGTGGTCCGCGCGTATCTCGTGAAGACGGGGGTGCCGGCGGATTCGCTCCTCGCGCAAGGTTACGGCGACGCGCGTCCGGTCGCGAGCAACGATACGGCAAGCGGCCGCTTTGCCAATCGCCGTATTGAGTTTGTCGCGCAGCAGGAATGACGGGGCTTAGTTAGCCTTGGAGATAAGTCTCTGAGGTGCGCTTTCGAGGTGGCCCTTCGAGGTGCGCCTTCGAGATGAGCCTTTGAGATAAGCCTTCGAGGTCGGCCTTGCCATGACAACATGCCGCCGGCCGCCGGCCGCCGGCCGCCGTTGCCGTGGCCGCGTTTGCGATGGCCGCATTCGTGGCGGTCGCATTGGCGGTGGCCGCATTTACGGCGACGGTGCCTGAACCGGCGCCGTGATGCCGGTCATGCCGATGCCCGGCCCCAGCATGAAATCGTCGCCGGCCTGGCCCGGCAGCGTCTCGCGAGCCACCTCCAGCCATGCGCGCGCCGCGTGCGACAGATAGCCGTTGCGGCGCCAGCCAATCGCCATTTCCCACGGAATCTCCGGTTGCACCACGGGGCGGCAGGTGAACTGCGCCGGGTCGAGGCGCCGGCAGTACGGCGCGGGCAGCAGCGCGATGCCGACACCGGCCAGCACCAGCGCCGCCATAAAATCCCAGTGCCCACTGCGTCCGACGATAGTTGGCGCAAAACCGGCGGTGCGGCACGCATTCAGCACGACATCGTTGAGCGCGAGGCTCTCACCGTAGAACACGAACGGTTCGTTAGCGAGCTCGGCGAGCGGCACTTCGTGCAGATCGTCCCAGCGCGAGCCGGTGCGCGCGACCAGCCACAGCAATTGCCGCGTCATCGGCAGCACCTCGATATTGTCCGGGTCCACCGGTTGCAGCACGCCACCTAACTCCAGCTCGCCATGGATCAGCGCGGCCTCGATTGCGCGCGAACCCTGCTCGAACAGCTTCAGCTCGATTTTCGGGTAGCGCTGGCGGAAAGCGGCGATGGCGGGCGTGAATAGCGAGCCGCCCATTGGCGGAATGCCGATGGTCAGTTCGCCGCGACCGAGCGTGTCGAGATCGTTCAGCTCGGCCTGCAACTGCGCGTGCGCCGCCAGCACGTCCTGACCGCGCTGATAGACGATTCTGCCGGCGTCGGTCAGCACCATCTGGCGCCCGTCGCGCAACAGCAGCGGTGAGCCGATTTCGTCTTCCAGCGACTTGACCATCTTGCTGATGGTCGGCTGCGTGACGAACATCTGCTCGGCGGCGACGGTGAAGCTCTGTTGACGGACCACTTCGACGAAATACCGCAACGCACGTAGTTCCACGATCTCAGGCTCCAGAATTCCAATTTGGAATGATTTGAGCGATTGTAAGTCATCGTGTTTATGTTCCGGTGCAAGCTGATGACGCGCTGTGTATCGGCGCCGTTCGCGCGCAGCGCGTTGTTCGGCGCGGTCGCGCACATCGCTTTTCCAGGATGGACGCCGCAGGAAGCGGGATAACATCGACGGTTTCTACCGTTCGGCCCGCAGCGCCCGTTTCAGTTTATGACGCCCATCTCGATCATCATTCCCTGCTACAACGGCGCGGCGACGCTCGCACG
>OVEP010005469.1_pt2 | contig 13730 bp, 9 predicted proteins | sample 1779801 | NCBI WGS metagenome assembly OVEP01 (sample SAMEA3914791, study PRJEB12502) | metagenome | biome: forest; material: soil | place: Canada | collected 2011-07-03 | depth 0.1 m
ATGGTCACGCCCCGGCTGAACCAACTCGCCGCCGCGCCAAACGCGATCCGCTTCGTCACGCTCATGAGATCGCCCCGATCCGGCGTCGCACGCAGGCAGGCGACCGCCCCCGGCCTTTTCGCGCTCTTCCGCAAAAAGCCTTCATCGCCGACGCGTTCATGTTCTGGCAGGGCACATTCCGCACAATCTTCCGGTTGGGCCGGGATGCCTCTTATACTTGAATCACATTCGCGCCGATACGGAGCTATTGTCACAATCGTGTAACAGCGGCGTTTTCTCCTGCCCCCGGTTATCCGCCCAAGATAAAGTGACCGCTTTATCCCCGGATTATTCGATGCGAGTCCTTCTTCTCAACCAATACGGCTTCGCTTCGGGAGCGCCGACCGGCCGGATTCTGGCCGAGCTTGGCGACGGCCTGCGCCAGCGCGGCCATGACGTCGTCTTCCTGCAATCCGATGAATCGTACGGTCAATCGCGACGCGGCGTGCGCCGGATTCTCCACGAACTGCGCGCCCATGCGGTGCTGGCCGGGCGGGGCCTGCTCGGCGGAAGAATCGACGCGGTCATTTCCCTTACCTCTCCGGCTTGCCTGGCGATCACGGCTGGAGCGATCGCGCGGGTTCATCGCGCACGTCATTTTCATTGGGCGATGGATCTCTATCCCGACGTGGGCGTGCGGCTGGGCGAAGTAAGGGAAGGCGCGCTGACGCGGTTGCTTGCGTTCCTCATGCAGCGCGCCTATCGGACCGCCCACCGCGTGGTGGCGCTGGACGAAGACATGCGCGACCACCTCCGCGCCGCCTACCGCGTCGATTCGACCGTGATGGAACCTTTCCCCCCCGAGGTCGCCTGGCCGGCGGACGCAACGACAACCACCCGGCGCTGGCTTTATTCCGGTAATTTCGGCCGCGCCCATGAGATCGACGTACTGCTTCAAGTGCAGAAGCGGCTGGAACAAAGCGGCATCGATGCGGAATTGATCTTCCAGGGACACGGCGCGCGGTTCGCATCGAGCCGTGACTCCGCCGCGGTGCGGAAACTCCGGCACGTCCACTGGCGGCCGCCGGTAGAGCAGGAGTTGCTTGGCCAGTCCCTGCTCGACGCCGACGTTCTCGTCGTCACGCGCAAGGCGGAAATGAAGGGTCTTCTCCTGCCCAGCAAGCTCATGCTGGCCGAGCTTTCCGGGCGGGCGGTCCTTTGGATCGGCGACACCGACAGCCACACCGCGCGGCGCTTGAAGAAAGCGGGCCATGGTGTTTTCGCCATGGACGAGGTCGAATCGATTGTCTCATGGCTCGGTGAAATCTTCGGGCAGAAATCGTCCCGGCCCGCGACAAAACCCCGGGCGACCCGCGACGTCCGCGAGCAATCGATCCGTGCGTGGGAGGCGTTGCTTGAGTCATGATCCCCGAAGTTGCGCCGCCACGCCGCCGGCGAAACATCCTGGTTCCGGTCCCTGTCGGCGCAGTTCTGGCCTGTCTCATGACCGGCATCACCCTCGCCGGTGAACCGGCAACCAACGACGCTTCTGCGACCGTCGGCATTTCAGCCGACGCCCTGGTCAAACAGGCGGCCGAAGATTTTGCGAACGACAAATTGGACGCGGCCTTGAACGAAACGAGCCTCGCGATCCAGCTCGATCCGCGCAATGTGCAGGCCTATGACCAACGCAGCGTCATCTACATGCAGCAAAAAATGTGGGACCGGGCCGAACGCGATACCCTGGCCGAGGACCGGATCAGCCCCGACGTGGCCTACAAGTACCGGCTGGGCGAGATCAAATTTCTCCAAAAAAATTACGATGACGCCCGTCCCCGTTTCGCCGCGCTGGAAAGCGACGCGCGCCTCGGAGACCTCTCGACCTACAAGACCTTTCTCTGCGACCTTTTCGGCGGCCACGAGAGAATCGCCACGCGCGATCTCGCCGCGCTCCATCCGGTAGAAAATAAGCCGTCCTACCTTTTCTGCCACGCCGCGTGGGCGCTCTATCATGGACATCGCGCCGAGGCCAACCAATGGTTCGGGCAGATCCATCACGCGGTCGATGACCAGACCGCGGCGCGTTACCTTGCCAGCTTGCTCGAAGTGAAGCGGTTCCAGCCCCCGACAGCGACTTTCACCACGGTGGACGGACGGAAGTTCGAGCATGCCGGCGTCTATCTCGAAACCGGCGGCTTGCGCGCCAGCACCTCGCACGGCTGGGTGACCCTGCCGCTCGACCAGCTTCCGGACGACCTCTCCGCTTTCCCCGTGGACCTCCGCGAACAAATCGCGCGGCGACGCACCACCGCGACCGTCGAATCGGCCGCCACCTCCCCGCTCAGCTTCACCACGATCTCGGGCAAAACCTATGATCACGTCCGCTGGTCGCTGGAGAACACGGGACTCGCGGTTCTTACGGCGGACGGTTGGATTACCATTCCGTTCGGGCAGCTTCCGGTCGATTCTTCCGCATTTCCCGCCGAGGTGCGGAAGGCCATCGTGGAAAAGCGGACGGCAGCCGCGGATACCGGGCCCACGGACGACATGGTAAGTTTCACGACAAAATCAGGGAAGGCCTACAACCAGGTGAAGACGACGCTGCGCGACGACGGCCTGACTGCCCTGACCTCCGACGGCCTGGTCACGATCCCGTTCCACGAATTGCCAGCCGATCTCTCGGTCTTTCCCGCGGCGTGGCGGGAACAAATCGAAGCAAGGCGCAACGGGGGCGGCCCGGCCGACGCGCAAGAGTTCCTCAGCTTCACCACACGGGACGGCAGGAATTACACCGAAGTACGGACCACTTTGGAGCCCACCGGCCTGAGTGTCCTGACGTCGCAGGGGCTGGTCGATGTCCCTTTCGCCCAACTTACAAGCGACCTCTCGCCCTTTCCGGAAACGTGGCGCACGGTCATCGCCGCCCGGCAAAATGAAATGCCGAAAGCCGGGGCGGATATGCTCTCCGCCCGGGTGGACTCGACCGCCGATCTGTATCCGCCCCAAGCCCGGGACTGTAACTTTGGGACCTGCCTCGCGATCGAGGGCGCAACGCTGGTCGTAGGCGGCAAAGGCGCCGCGTACGTCTACGCCAATGAACATTTGATCGCGCGGCTTTGCCCGGATCCCGACTCGACCCACACCGGCGGTGCCATCACGTCGGTCGCCATTTCCGGCCAGACCATCGTGACCGGCACCTCGCACAGCGCTTTTGTATGGATTCGGTCGAAACACGACTGGACCCTCCAAGCCGCTCTCAATCTGCCCGGGCCGGCCACGACGGTATCCCTCGACGGAGATAACCTGCTCGTGATCGTCGATGGCAAAGCCGAAGCCCTCAATCCGATCTTTTATTTCGCCCGCCAGGGTGAGATTTGGCAACCGGTGCCGGTTCCCCCTCATCAGAACAACGACACCCTCTCCGTCGATCGCTTCGGATGCATCGCCGCAGTGCAAGCCGGGGAGGCGCTGATCGGTGTACCGGATTGGAGCAACGCGTCCTATCTCAAGGGCGCGGCGGCCACGTCGGGCTGGGCCTTTCTGGAGCGATACGACGGCAAAACCTGGAATGCGGAAGCCACGCTAGCGCCCGATGACGCCCCCACCGGGGCGAACCAGTTCGGCGCCAGCGTGGCTCTTTCGGAGGATTTCGCCGCCATATCCAGCACGAATCACGACACCATCGACTACGCACCGCATCACGGATCGGTTTACCTCTTCCGGCACGGCATCGATGGATGGAAGAGGGATGCCGTGCTCCATGGTCCCGGAGACGACGCCGGATTTGGCAGTGCTCCGATGGCGTTATCTCATGGGACCCTCGCGGTCGGCGACGAGACCACGCCGGCGCACGTCGGCGACATCATTCTCGATACGGGCGAGAAGACCCGGAAAGCCGGTTCGATCAAAAATACGGGCGCAGTTTATCTCTTCGAAGGTCCCGCTTTGCAGGCCACCCTGATCGCGCCCGATCCGGTGGAGAGCCTCAACCATCTTGGCTCACCGGACCATTTCGCTGCCAGCCTTGCCCTGGATGGCGACATCCTCGCGGTCGGCGCCCCGGGAAAGAACGGCGGAACCGGTGCGGTTTACCTCTGGAGACGGCATCAGGACGGCTGGCAATTGGAAGCGGAATTGAAGGGCCATCATCAACAAGCCGATTTCGACTATTGATTCTTCTCCATATAGAATTCGAACGGATGCTTCATAGTATTGCCATGCCATTGACATCCAAATGTCACAATAGCCATTTCATATATGACATTATTCTATAAAACTCTTGGATCGTCCTTGTCCGTCGCTTAATTTGCAAGGATGTCTGGCATCGACCGCACTTATCTACACCGCTGGCTGATCCCCTTGGGGACAAGCGCGCTGCTGTTTGCGATCCTCTTGTTGATTTTCCCCTATAACTCCGGGGATTCGTCCCTCAATAGTCCGCTGGGACGCGCGCTGTGGACGATCTGGACCACCTCAGACTCCGATACCACGGACTATACCTATTGCCTGCTGGTACCTCTCATGGTGGGCTACCTCCTTTATGTGAAGCACCGGCAAATCGTCGCCGCGCCCGTCCGGAGCAACACGGCATCGATCGGCTGGATCCTCCTGGGTCTCGTCCTCTTTTGGATCGGCGCCCGGGCGGGCAAGCAGTATGTCGGCTGCGCCGGCGTCCAGATTCTCATCTTGGGAATCATCCACTGGTTCTGGGGCGGCGTGCTTTTTCGCCGACTGCTTTTCACGTGGGCGATCATCGCTTTCGCGTGGCCGCTGCCGTTTCTCGACACGGCGGTTGCGTTCCCCCTGCGCATGATTGTGAGCCACACGGCCAATTTGACGCTCAACCTCGTTGGCATTCCGGTTGTCCAAAACGGCACAGCACTTCTCTCCGCCCCGGCCAATGGCCTGCCCACCGGCTCGAAATTCCAGATCGATGTCGCCGACCCGTGCAGCGGCCTCCACTCGTTGCTGCCGCTGCTGATGTTCTCCGCATTCTACTGCTATTTCTTCCTGCCCAAACGCTGGCAGCAGTGGACCGTCTTTTTCAGCGCTTTCATCTTCACCATCGCCGGCAATGTGGCGCGCATCACGATGTTGGTGATCGGCGTGCTGCTTTGGGGCACTCCCTTCGCCATCGGAACCAACGCCGAGCCCTCCTCGTTTCATGAGGGCTGCGGCTTTGCCGTCTTCGGGATCGTGCTCGGGCTGGAATGCCTCTTCGGCTATTTACTCGTGGCTCTCGACCGGCGCCTGAATAATAAATCGGCTGCGGCCACTCCGCCGAAACTCGAAGCCGAACCGATCAACGACGCCACAACGGGTCCCGGAGAAATCCCGGTCTGGCGAAGCGCGGTCATTCTCGCCCTGGCCTGCGCGATGACGCTGATCTACCTGCTCAGTCCTCCGGTCTATCTTCCCACCGAAGCCGGCGTCTTGATGGCGCTGCCCGAGCGAGTCAAGCTGGCCCATCTCGACGGTGGCTCCTTCTACGGCAGGCCCGCGGCCGTCTCCGAAACCGAGCACCGGATTCTTCCCAAGGACACCGAATTCTCCCGCAAGACTTATAATGATTTCCACGACCACGAAGTCTTCTTCTCGATCGTTCTGAGCGGCGTCCAGCAGTACACCATCCACCCGCCGGAAGTCTGTCTCGTCGCCCAGGGCTGGAGCATCGTCGGCCAGGAAGACGTGCCCATCCGGCTCGAGTCGGGCCACCAGCTCGTCGTGCGCAACCTCAGCCTGCAACGCGACACGGTCGATCCCAAGCAGGTGCATCACCTGATCAAGGCCTACTACATGTATTGGTACGTTGCCGACAACATCACCACCCCCTCGCACCTGACCCGCAACCTGACGAGCAGTTGGGACCGCATCTTTCACAATCGCGATCATCGCTGGGCCTATGTTATCGCAATGTCGCCCATCACGGACAGCTATCGGCCCGACGGCCTTAATGCCGAACAGACCCGCGACATGCTCACCAACTTCATCCGCGAAATCGTCCCCACCTTCCAAAAAGATGAACTCCGCACCAGCCTCGGCAGTTCCTAGCCCGGACGCAGCCGCCGCGACCAAGCCCCTCACCCCGACGGCCGCCACTTCCCCGATTCACGCGAGCGAAGGAGTGCCGATGCGCCTCGACCTCTACGACAACTCCGGCTTCGACCGCGGCGCCAGCCGGCCGGCGGAAGCGCTCTGGGTCTTGTGCAAGGCCTTCTTTTTTCTCAATCCGTTACCGTGGCCCTCGGCCGTACGCGCCGGCCTGCTCCGGTTCTTTGGCGCGCGTATCGGATGCGGCGCCGTCATTCGTTCCGGCGTCAACATCACCTTTCCGTGGCGGCTGACCATTGGCGACCACGTCTGGATCGGAGAGGAAGTCCTTATCCTGAGCCTGGCTCCAGTGACCATCGGCTCGCATGTTTGTCTCTCGCAGCGCGCCTTCCTCTGCACCGGATCGCACGACTGGCGTCGCGAAACATTCGACCTGCAAACGTCCCCGATTATCATCGAAGACCGGGTCTGGATTTCGGCCCAGGTTTTTCTCGGCCCGGGCGTCCGCGTCGGCCACGGCTCGGTGGTGGGCGCCGGCAGCGTGGTCATGAAATCCGTGCCGGCGGATTCCATGGTGCGGGGTAATCCCGCGACTGTTTCCTCGAAATCGGCGGTTCGGATCGAGCCGCCGCGATGAAGTCGTCCGATTGTTACACAGTCCTTGGCGGACAATCTTTCCGCATCCCGGGCTGTTTGTAGGAAACTATTTCCGGGGCTCGTCGCCAACTCGTATAGAAGTAAGCCGTTCCTTGTAACCGCAGCGCCATCTACCTGGATGTTTATGTCAATTTTATGGCGAACGCATGACGATATAGAGGCAAGAGGGTCCATGGCATGTCTCTTGCGATAAAAGTGCCAGAGACTAATTACCTTGACCAGACTGAACCTCTATTAATAGCGTATCACCTCAATTTGTTTTCAACCCACAGGAGTTTTTATGTATTCATCCCTATCTAAATCTAATTCTATAAGCAAAACCGTATTCGGCTGCGCCACCGCGGCCCTTCTCATCACAGGAACCGCATTGGCTCAAGACACCACCGAGACGGAAAGTTTCAGTATCGGCGCGCCTCTTCAGACCTTGTCGCCGTCGGGCGATTTCACCTTGCCCGACTTCAACACGTCGCTCGGCACTCTTGAGTCGGTCGACATCACCCTGTCGATCAGAAGCTGTTCGACTATCGAGGTTTTCAACACCTCGTCCAACCCGCAGGCCTTTTCGAATGCCTCGTTGAGCCTGCTCGGTTCCGTCACGGGACCGAACGGCCTGGAGCTGAATACGACCCTGGATACGGTGGTGCCCTCGGGCCTCGCACAATCCGGCATCAATTCGCTCAGCACCGGCAAGGAAATTGCGAGCACCCAGGAGAGCCCCACGGCCGCCCAACTTAGCCTCTGGGAAAATCAGGCGGGCGGCGTCCTCGATTTCAGCTACGTCAAGGGCAACCCGACCTTCCAGGGAACGGATGTGGGCGGCGACAATTTGCTTTTTGGTGGAAACCTCAAGGCCTATGGCGACGTGACGGTGGAATATACCTACCTCAGCAACAACGATCCGGGCACTCCGCTGGCAGCACCGGAACCGTCGGGAAAATATCTCTCCGGCCTGGCCGCGGGCGCAATGGCGCTGATGCTGTTCGGTCGCCGTCGCCTCAGCAAATCCTAGGCGCGGCCTTGCAGCGGTCCGAAGGATGACTTCGGACCGCCGTTGAGGAGGCGAGGATTTAGGCAGAAAGGGCATCTTGACGTTTGAAGGTGACTAAAACCCAGATCAAAACCGGCACGGTGAAGCTGATGCCCAATTGATTCATGAAGGCATAAGCGAGTTCGTCGGCCACCGCTTTCCAAAAATGCGAAAGCGTTAAGAGCGAGACATCGGGTGAGTTATTCCAGATCCATGTTTGCAGCGAAAAAAAGATGAAGACATGGACCAGAACGAGACCTGCCCCCAGCGCCAGAATGCGGCGGAGCCAGGGGACGGGTGTCGCCATGACCAACGCGATCGTCAAGGCGGTCGGCACCCAGCCGATGGAACGGGTATTGATTTCGGTGCGCTTGATCAGGCCCCTGCCGCTGGCATCGAGCAGTTCCCGGTTGCCCAAAGACAACCGTGTATCCAGCGTGCTTCCGGGCGGTTCGTTCGCGGTAAAGACGACCACCCGCCGTCCATCATCCTGGCTGAAAGCCCATTGGCCAAAGGCGCGAAAGTATTGCGCGTATCCCTCGTTCCAGCCTGGCCATGGCGCGATCAACAGCCCGAAAACAACCGCAAAGCGCAGCAGGAAACCGAAGGTCGGCCTACTTTTCATACGCCCACCCTTTCCATCCGACAAAAAGCATGATGGCCACGACGATGAAAACCGCGGGCCAGATCTCAAGGTGGGCCGATGGGAAGAATGCCGGCAGGCGACTTCCGATCAGGTAGAGCGTCACAATCCGGATTAAATTGAGCGCCTGCAAGGCCACGATTCCCGCGCCGATGCCGGCGAGCTTGCGCCGCCAGGTCCCGGGGAACGCGACGATGGCCGCACACAGCAACCAGGTCGGTTCCACCGCGTCGCAGCCGCGGCGAATGGCGATGGCGAAAGCGGGCGATCGGATCGTGACCTCGCTCACCTGTGTTCCCTGCCCGAGGAGGTTCAGGATGCCGCTGGAAATCCACGCGTTGGCCTCGAGATAGTAATAAAGAATATGCTCCGCCCAAGGCGCCGCCAACAACCCGTAAAGCGCGAAGACCAGGGCGCCGAACTTCGCGCCATATATCAGTACCGGCCTTTTGCCGGCCCACCAGGCCTGCCACTCGGCTTTAAATGATAACCAGGAAAGTCCCGGTTTGATCTTCTTGTTTTGCTTGTTCACGTCTTTTTCAAACTATGAAATTTTTCCGAACGTATAGACGTTGCATCACAAATAGATGACCTTCCTTGTTACAAACTAGTGACACCGTTGCTTTTTATTGGTTGCGATAAGCGCTGCGGGTAAGTTAGCCGTTCCTCGGCCGTGAAAATATTCCTGCTCGCGTTCATGGCGCTATCCATTGTCTCCGCCCACGCGACCCTGACGTTCGTCGCGCGCGAACCTTTCGTCGGGCCGGGCACCCTGACCAGCTCTTCTCCGGGCGCCAATTTTTCCTCCGTCACCGGCACGCTCACGATGGTCCGCGTCGGTCCGCGCACCTCGTCCATCGCCGCCCCCGGTTGGTCGGCGGATGTCCGCACCGCCGGGCCGGCCAATTATCGCGGGACGATCAATTTGTCCGGTGCGGCCAGTCTCTGCGGCATGTGGGGCGCGTGGGTCCGCGTGAAGGCGTTGCCGCCGAGTGGCGGCTATATGTCCGTGCTGCAGTTGCTCAATCGTTCGGGAACCAACGTGGTGATGGATTTTTCGATCAACTCGAGCGGGGTTATCTCCAGCAACGCGTTCAACTACAATGGAACTTCGGTGACTTTCACCAGCCCGGCCATCACGCCGAACACCTGGGTATGGCTGGCGGTTGCCTGGCAAATCCAATCCGGCTCAAATTCTCCTTATGGCATCCGCTGCATGTCGATGCCGTTGGGCGGCACCCTGACGACGTGGGGCAGCGCCGATGGACTCAACGCGCTCGACACCTCATTCTCCAACGTCAATGTGGGCCTCCAGACCGGCGGAACCGGCCCGATGGTCCGCATCGGTTGTCCGAGCCTCTATGCGATGAACAGCTTTTCCGACATCGCTTATCCGGGGGACGTGATCCCGCCCGTCGAGCAATCGTATAACTGGTACGTCAACCCGGCCACCGGTAATGACAATAACGACGGAGCCACGCCGGCCACCGCGTGGCAGACGGCGGCGAAGGTCACCCTCGAGTCCCAATACTCGGGCATGCTCGACAGCAACGCGCCCGGGCCGGGCGGCGGCGATGTCCTGACCATCAACACCAGCGGCGGCCCGCTCGTCCTCGGGGCCAACACGCTCACGTTCGCGACTCAAGGCCTGAAAGTGCAACCCGCCTCCGGCCAGACCTATATCAATTGCCAGGCGGAAGAATTTCTCAGCAATGCCTCCTTCACCGCGACTCCGGGCCTGGCGCAGACCTATCAGACAACGGACACCCAGACAGACATCGTCGCCTGGGAAAACGACAAGTGGATGTACCACGTCATGTCGGCCTCGTATGGCGCGACGGCGTCCATCTTGAATCCTCATACCGGCGTCACCACCAGCTACCCCAGCACCGGAGCGGCCCTCGATGCCGTTCCGGGAAGCTTCTATACGGACGGAACCCATCTCTATATCCATCCCTTCGGCAACACCAATCCCACCACCGACGGCAACGTCTATACGCGCTCGATCAATCGCAATCAAGGGTCGGCGGTCGAGTTTACGGCGGGGAATTATAGCGCCACTGGCTTCTATATTCGTAAAACGACGCTGGTCGACAGCGGCGACAATGACTTTGGCGCTTACTGTTTCCAGGATGGCGTCCTGCACGGCTCCGGCTTCAGCGCATTGGTCCAGGGCGGGTACTTTGCCTACGGCGACAAGCACTGCTTTGGATCGACAGGCGGAGTGACCGATTCGAGCTTGCTGGTCCTCAATACCGAATGCGAGCAGGGCAACCCCTACTGCGGCTATGGCGGCCAGACGCCCTTCGTCTCCTATTCCGGCGCAACGACCGCGGACAACGTGCATACCTACCAAGGCTGCACTTGCCTGGCAAGGAGCGGACTGATCGGCTCGACCGCGGGCGACCCGGTCGGCGCGGGCGGCGACATCATCCTGACCCACAACAATGGCACCGGGATTTCGTTCGCCTCGATCACGATCAACGATTGCAACTTTGCCAGCGGATCGGTCGATATGGGCGTCGCGAACAACCTCATCATCACCGGCCAATCCCAAGTCGGCAATGTTTACACTGGATGCGTCAACACAACGATCCAGCAGACACTGTTCACGGACCAGTTGGTGACAATGGAAAGCGGCGCGAGCAGCCTTTCGGTGCAGAACTGCCTGATCAAGCCAACCTTCGCACTCACCACAGTGCCGCCTTACTACGGTTTTCAGATTTTTGGATCGGTGCTGATCCAAGGCTGCACCTTCGATCTGTCCGGCATTACCGGCAATTCCTCCAATTTCCAACAAGCCATTATCCAGCGGAACGGCCCCCTGAACCTCACTTTCCGGAATAACGCTTATCTGGTTCCTTCCGGCGAAAGTTTTCCGCTGCTCTATAATGCGTCCAGCTCCGACATACTGACCTTCGATCACAACGCCTATGATCTCGGGTCTGGCACCACGCTTATCCGCGACTACAATGGCACGGCCTCGCTCACTTTCGCGCAATGGCAGGCGCTCGGCGAGGACTGCATCAACAGCAGTCTTAACGCCAACCTGCAATTGCAAGCCGACGTCCCGCAATCGGGTTCGCCCCTGCTCAACGCCGGGACCAACCTCGGCACCGCCGCCGATTACACCGGCACATTTTATACGCACCGCGACACCATCGGCGCTTATCAAGGCAACGTGGTTTACGTCGCGCCGCAGACGATTTCCGGCTTGCCTACCGCCGAAACTCTGGCGCTTGAAGCCTCGATTACGCTTCCTTCCACAACGACCGCCGGGCTGTCGATCATCTATTCCGTGGTCTCGGGCCCCGCTACAATCTCCGGCAACAAACTCACGCTGACCGGAACCGGAACCGTCACCCTCACCGCGACGCAATCCGGCAACAGCTCCAATGCGCCGCTCGCCGAGACCATAACAATCACCGTCATACCGGCCGTGAGTGACACGCCCGTCATGCCTGTTTGGGCCTTGGGCATGCTCGCCGGTTTATTGATGCTAATTACCGCCCGCTCGTTAGGGACACAAAAAATTACCTCCGCTCGCCGATAACCTGCCAGGCGGAGTATATCCCACGAAACCGCGGAGCCTGGGTAGCCGCCGCACGCCGGGCGGCGGGCTCGGAATATTTCCGGCGCCCGAATAAGAAAGACGGAATCGGGACGGGAAAAGACAAAAGAAGATGCCTTCCCATGAATCGAAATCAGCTTCTCCCCTTCCGTTAATTCCGCAATTCCGTCTGTACCCCTGCCTCCGCCCCTTACCGACCAGCACGGCGGCTAAATTCAACCGCCCACTGGCATACGGATCAAAGTCGATTATATTGCCTCATAAGGGAGAGTGGCTCCTAAGCCGAGTCCTGAGGGTGATGCCTTACCGGATAAACCGATGAAACTTTCGAAGTTCCTTGTGGTGATGGCAGTGGCAGGTTTGTCGCAGTTGCCCTGTTCGGCCGGACCGTCGAATGTTTGCATCACCAGCCCCGATCACCCCGCCGTCTGGTATAATCGCATGGGAGACAAGCTCACCCAGTACTTGGAGTGGAACCAGGCGGAAGACCAACTGGTGCTTCATGTCGCCTACGCCAATGTCGGCAACACCTCGGCGGTCTGGAGAGATCAGTACGACATCGACACTTTTAAGCTCGCCTTTCCCAACGTCCATTTGGACAGCACAAATAATCGCCTCTATGTCGTGACCAGGCATGGCCACGAGGACTCCATCGGCCATTTGGAGCCCGGTGTGCTGGGAACGCGGGTCGTGCTTAACCCCGATCTCGAGCTTTCCGCCCATCGCCAGCATGGAGTCGTGAACGCATCCATTATGTCCGCCGAAAAATAGGCGCGGGCGAGGGTCACGTTAAGCGGAAAGAGAACCTGTGGCCTTCATGTTTTGACACCGGCGGGGTGGGTTGGAAGAGGCTCGCCGTTGCGGATCGGCTCTCCACTTGCCAACGTCCGGCGGTTACGCTCTGATGAACGCCGTGTTACGTTGGTTCAAGAAGCATGGCGTCGTGCATTTCGGCATTGTGGCGGTGTTTGTCATTACCGCTGTTTGGGTACTGACGATCGTGCCTCACCACGAATCGCCTCTGACCAGCGAAATTCGCCTCTGGTACGACAGCCTCGAATATCGCACCGTCGATTATCGGATGCAGTGGGGCACCGTCGCCCCGGCCGATCCGCAGATTGTGGTTCTCTTGATCGATCAGCCTTCCATCACCCTGGACGTCATGGACGACGCATCCGTCCAGGCCTCGCCCGCGCTTTCCGAGATGAAGGCCGCCGGCTTCCCTTTCCCGCGCGATGTCTATGCCCAGGCGTGCGACCGGCTTTTCTCCTCCGGTGCAAAGGTCGTCGCATTCGACATCCTTTTTCGCGCAACGACGCCAAACGATGCCTCCTTCCAGCAGACGCTCGACAAATACCGCAGCCAGATAGTCGTCGGGCTGAACTTCAGCGCCGACTCAAGCTCGTACGAAATTCCGCCGGCGAGCCTCCTGCCCAGCCAGGACCCGCTCGATGATCGTCTGGGTTACTTCAACTTCTGGCTGGATACCGACAATGTCCTGCGCAGTACCCAGTATCGCAACAACAACGACTACATGATGGGGCACCTTGGAGCGGAAAACCTACCCAAACTTTATTCGCTGGCTGCGCGGGTTGTGCAGAAAGCCGGGCACCCCGAGATCGTGCCGGATGATCTCCAGGGGCGCGCGCTGCGGTTTGCGGGTTCCCGGCGGATCTCGACCTTCTCCTTCTACAAGATTTTCGATCCCCATTCCTGGGACAACGATTTTAAGCACGGAGACTACTTCCGCGACAAAATCGTCGTGATCGGCCCGGAAGGAGATTGGTCCAAGGACGTCTTTA
>OVEP010002717.1_pt1 | contig 13724 bp, 8 predicted proteins | sample 1779801 | NCBI WGS metagenome assembly OVEP01 (sample SAMEA3914791, study PRJEB12502) | metagenome | biome: forest; material: soil | place: Canada | collected 2011-07-03 | depth 0.1 m
AAAGGAGTGAAGTCGTGAAGATGTCTTTCCGATGGTACGGTGAGTCCGACCCCGTCACGCTGCAATACATTCGCCAGATTCCCGGCATGACGGATATCGTGTCCGCCATCTACGACGAGCCAGTCGGCGAAGTGTGGCCCGCGCACAAGATCGCCGCCCTGAAGTCGACGATCGAAGCGGCCGGTCTTCGGTTCGAAGTCGTCGAATCGGTGCCCGTGCATGAAGACATCAAGCTCGGCAAACCGGACCGTGACCGTCTCATCGCCAACTATCAGCAAACCATCCGGAACCTCGCGGCAGCCGGCATCAAGGTCATCTGCTACAACTTCATGCCGGTGTTCGACTGGACCCGCACGGAGCTGTCAAAAACGCTCGAAGACGGTTCGACGTGCCTCGCGTTCAGCACGAAGGAAATCGAAGAGATCGATCCGAACAACGGCATTGCGCTGCCCGGCTGGGACTCGAGCTACAAGCCCGAACAATTGAAAGCCCTGCTCGCCGAGTACCGCGAGGTCGACGAAACCAGGCTTTGGCAGCATCTGGAATATTTCCTGAAAGCGATCATTCCTGTCGCCGAAGCATGCGGCGTGAAAATGGCCATTCATCCGGACGACCCGCCGCGCCCGATCTTCGGATTGCCGCGCATCGTGAAGAACCGTGACGACCTTGCGCGCATCGTCAAGATCGTGGACTCACCGGCGAACGGCCTCACCCTGTGCTCCGGCTCGCTCGGCGCCGGGCCGCAGAACAATGTGGAAGCACTCGTGCGTGAATTCGGCGGCATGGGGCGCATCCACTTCGCGCACATCCGCAATGTGAAGATCACGCCAGAGGGCGATTTCGAAGAAACGGCCCACCTGTCCAGTTGCGGTTCGCTGGATATCGCCGCGATCGTGAAGGCCTATCACGACACCGGATTCACCGGCTATTTCCGTCCGGATCATGGCCGCATGATCTGGGGCGAAACCGGCAAGCCCGGCTATGGCTTATACGACCGGGCGCTCGGCGCCGTGTACATCAACGGCTTGTGGGAAGCGATGGACAAGCTTTCCTGAAGCACGAATAAAACTTGCCAGACAAGACGCCGGCGAACTCCTCGACCGGCGTCGTCATAACCATAATCCGGACGGAGACCTCTATGCCACGCATCCGATGGACCATGATCTTCATGTGTTTCCTCGCCAACGTCATCAACTTCGTCGACCGGGCCAACCTGGCGATCGCCGCGCCGAGCATTCGCGCGGAGTTGGGTCTGGACGCCGTCGGCATGGGCCTCGTGCTCAGTGCGTTCTTCTGGACCTACGCGTTCCTGCAACTGCCGGCCGGCTGGTTCATCGACAAGGTCGGCGTACGCGTGAGCCTGGCGCTGGCGGTCGGCTGGTGGTCGGCCTTTACGATTGCTACCGGCGCGGCGCGTGGTCTCGCGCAACTGGTGGGTGTCCGTCTGATGCTCGGTGTCGGCGAAGCGGCGGCAATTCCGTCGTTCGCCAAGGTCGCATTCAACTGGTTTCCGCGCAGCGAGCGCGGCCTCGCGAGCAGCATCTTCGATAGCGGCTCGCGCGTCGGATCGGCGCTCTCGCTGCCCCTGGTTGCGTGGTTAATATCAATCGTCGGCTGGCGCGGCTCGTTCGTGATAACGGGTGGCCTCGGCGTCGTATGGGCGCTCGCCTGGTGGTTCATCTATCGTGACCCGGAGCGATACCGAGCCATTGCGCCGGCGGCCGTCGACGCGCTGCTGGCACAGCGCGCCGCGCCCGCCACCGCCGCCGCTGAGGGCGCAGGCACCGTCTCGTGGCTCGATCTGTTTCGCTATCGCACGGTATGGGGCATGATGATCGGGCTGTTCTGCCTCAACTTCGCGATTTACTTTTTTATCACGTGGTTCCCGAGTTATCTGCTGCAGTCGCGTGGATTCTCGCTCGCATCACTCGGGACGTGGGGCATGCTTCCGGCGCTGCTGGCCATTCCTGGCGGCTGGCTTGGCGGCCTGGTGTCGGACAATCTGTTCAAGCGTGGATGGAGCGCGACCGCCGCTCGCAAGACCTGCCTTGTGCTCGGCATGCTTCTGTCGTCGTCGATAGCCCTGTCGGTGCTCGTCGAAAGCACGTGGGCATGCCTCGCCTTGTTCGCCCTGGCTTATGCGAGTTTGTCGTTCGCCGGCGCCAATGTGTGGACCCTGGTTGGCGAAGTGGCGCCGACACCCGCTCATGTGGCATCGCTCGGCGGCATTCAGAACTTTGCGGGGAATCTCGCCGGTATCTTCATCACGACCTTTACCGGGGTCATGCTGGCGATCACAAAGGGTTCGTTTGTGATTCCGCTCATGGTTGCGGGCTCGCTTTGCATCGTCGGCGCCCTGTCGTATCTGTTCGTGGTCGGCAAGGTCGAGCCGTTGCCCGTACTCCCACGCGCTCGACCGAAAAATATCGCCGGGCGCGAAGCCGCTTAAGCGGCAATATCAGGGGCCGCCGGCTTAGACGTCATCGTCATCTCGCCCGGGTTACGCAAGAGGTGTTCCACGACCAGTAATTGCGGTGATAATGGGGTAGAAAGCTCACCCCCCATGCAGCCAATATGACCGAGACACGCCTTAGCCCGTTGCGCAAATTTGCCGATTTCATTCGCAAGCAACGGACACGCCTGACCGAACAATGGATAAAAGCCGTTTTCGGCGATGTCGACCTCGTCGAAGCGGACAAGCTCACCCATCAACAGCTCGCCGATCACCTGCCGGAAATTCTCGAAGGACTATGCCGTGCGCTCGACGTCGAAGATCTCGAACGCGTCGAGCCGGCAATCGAACGCGATGCGAGAAAACACGGCATGGTTCGTTGGCGTCAAGGCTACCGGATCGAGGAACTCGTGCGCGAGCTCGATCTGTTTCATCAGGTGCTCGCCGACGCGCTGGAAGAATTCGCCGACCAGGAGAGCACGTTCACACGCCGCCACGAAGGTCGCGCGCGGCGCCTGGTCGCCGAAACACTCAGCATGGTCACGCTCACGTCGATCAAGGAGGTGGTCAGCGAACGGGACCGCAAGATCGATGAATACACCGGCAGGCTCGAGCGCGCCAATCACGAACTGACGCTCAAGCAGCGGCTGGTCGGCGATCTTTACGAGTCACGCATGCAGATCACCCGCAGCGTGGTCCACGATCTGCGCAATTTTCTGAATTCGTTTTCCATTGCGCTGCAACTGATCGAACGGGCGCCTTCAAAGGCCGATATGGCGTTGACGCTCGCCAAGCGGCAAGCCTCGGACATGAAACAACTCGTCGACCAGATGATCGAGTACTCCGTCGTACTCGGCGACGGTACACAGCTCACACGCGAGCCGGTTGAGTTGCATGAGCTTTACGATGAACTGGTTGCCGCCTCGCGTCCGGCAATCGAAGCCAAAGGACTGAAGTTGCGCGCGGCGTTCGATCCGGCGCTATCCACTGCCACGTCCAATCGTCTCAAGCTTAAGCAGATTGCCGTCAATCTGCTCTCCAACGCAACCAAGTACACGAAGTCCGGCGAGATCGAACTGACCTTCGCAACAGCCGGCACGGAGCATTGGTCGATTCGCGTGTCGGATACCGGAGTGGGCATTGCCCCTTCAGATGCACACCGGGTATTCGACGAATTCGAACGCGCTGCGGGCGACGATATTCCCGGCACGGGCCTCGGCCTCGCGATCGTCAAGGAGCTTTGCCGCGTGTTGAACGGTCAGATCGATTTTGCGTCACGCGAAGGCGTAGGGACCACGTTCGAAATCCGGTTCCCGCTGGTGCTCGCTGAAACCGACTAAACGCCCGCTGGCAACTCACGCCAGAACCGGTGGTGAGGCGATGGAGACGTGTGAATGGTAGAAATTTATCCCGCTCGCTTTCCCGAACAGCTTGAAGTTGTGCGGGCGATATTTCGCGAGTATGCCGAAAGCCTGGGCGTCGATCTGAGCTTCCAGAGTTTCGAGTCGGAACTCGCGGAGTTGCCTGGCAAGTTTGCGGCACCACGCGGACGCGTTCTTCTCGCGCGGAACAATGAGGACGTGGTTGGCTGTGTGGCAATGCGTCCTTTGGACGAATTGACGTGCGAAATGAAACGCCTTTATATCCGTCCATCTGGACGCGGCCAGCAGGCCGGCAGGCAATTGGCAACGCTGATTTGCCGAATTGCTCAGGAAGCGGGATATACGCGCATTCGTCTCGACACGCTTCCCGATATGCAGGCTGCACAACAGCTTTATACGTCGCTGGGTTTCAAGCCGATCCCGGCTTATGTTTTCAATCCGATTGCGGGCACGCTCTTTATGGAACGCGATCTGACGCGTCCGGGAAATCAGGCCACGTAGCCATACGGCGCCGCGTTCATCCCCGCAACGGTGCGGCAGGCCATCCAATCGGGCCGGCTGACGGAACCTCAAGACTTCACGACTTCACGCATGAGCAGGACGCTTATGCTCGTTGGCACGCTTCAATTATTACGATTAACAAACAAAAACATTTTGCTTCGTAATAAATAATCGATTAACTCACACCGGCCTCATCGCGGGACTGGTTGATTCCCATGCGAATTCAAGCATTTCCCGAAATTGCAATTACGGAAATCCGGTAGATCCTTGACAAACTCTGGTGGCGTCACCTATTTTTCATCTGCCGCCAATATAGGAATATCCGCTTGCGGAAAATACCCCGAAAAGAACCGGAATATCCAAATCAGATATTTAGTTATTCTACGCATATTGCATAGAGATCTGAATCTATGCGCATTGAAGTAAGTTGGTCTCAACCGCTGCATGCCGACGATGCATCATCAATATTTCGAACTCCGATATATTTTCATCGGCGATGAGCGGCCTTTGTGAATTGGTATCTGAATCCACCACCAAGGATAGAGATGAAACGAGACGAGCGTCTTACCGGCCATAGCCATAGCCATCATCAACGTCATCGCCATGGCAGGCTGCCGGGCTTGGGCACTTTAGCGGTCGCGATCATGTTTCTCGGCGGTTGCGGCGGAGGCGACGGCAGCTCGCCCTCAGGCACGGCTGTGAGCATGCAGCAGCAGACTGCAGCGAATCAGCAACTCACCGCACAACAAGCAGCCGCGCAGTCGCAAGCAGGCAATCAAACCTATATCGACCCGGTCGCCTATTCGGGCAACGCCACAGACGGTCTCGCGCCGGCCCAGGCCTCCGAGAAGGCGGCGGTCATGCACTACCAATGGACGTTAGGCAGAACACCGATCAACTACACCACGACGACCGGCCATTTGACAGCCGCCGATTCGAGCGGCAACCCCGAAGCCACGATGTCCTATGTCGCGTACACCGCGCCGAGTACGAACGGCTCGCCACGGCCTGTCACGTTCGTGTATAACGGCGGCCCGGGCTCCTCCTCGATCTGGCTGCGGCTCGGCTCATTCGCGCCGACACGGGTCGCCACGCCCGATCCGGTGTTCGGCAACTGGCCGAATTATCCGCTCGTCGACAATAAGGACAGCCTGATCGACACCACGGATATGGTCTTCATCGACCCGCCTGGAACCGGCCTTTCCGAGGCGATTTTGCCGAATACGAACCAGAAGTACTGGACCACCGACGCGGACGTCAACATCATGCGCGACTTCATCCAGCGCTATCTGACGGTCAACAATCGCAGCAGTTCGCCGATCTATCTGTACGGCGAGTCGTACGGCACGCCTCGCACTGATATGCTCGCCTTGGCGCTTGAATCGGCGGGCGTGCATCTGACCGGCATCGTCCTTCAGTCTTCAATCCTGAACTATTTCGCGGATGCGATCGAGGCCGTCGCCATTACGAACTCGACGAGCGCGCTGGCATTGGATACGGACACGTTGGCCGGCTATTTCCCCGGCTACGCGGAAGTCGCGGCTTACTACAACCAGGTGTCGCCAGCGCCGCTCAATCAGGACCTTTACGCACTGCAGGCGAGCCTGTTCGTCACGGCCGAGTACAACCGGTTCAGGCGGTACTCGCAATCGTGGGTACTTAGTCAGCTCGGCATACCGGACGCGCTGGGTACGCCGGTGTTTCCGAGTGCCCAAACGCTTCAGGCGTGGATGTTCCCATCCAGTTTGACCACGCAGGCACTGCAGGGCTACTTCGGCGCGAATCCGTTCTCGACGAGCCTCCTGCCCGGCACGACAATTGGCCGGTACGACGGGCGCGTCTCACTGCCGAATTCGGATCCGCGTTTGCAAAACGACGGGGACCCGTCTGACATCCTGATCTCCCAGCCATTCACCACGGCGCTGGCGACGCAGATGCCTGACTACCTGGGGTATACGGCGCCGAATGCGACCTATTTGCCGCTGAACGACAACATCATCAACGTTTGGAACTTCTCGCATGACGGACAGCCCCTGCCCGACACGATCCCGGATCTGCTGGGCGCGCTGACGCTCAACCCGAAACTCAGGGTGCTCTCGGAAAACGGCTTTCATGATCTGGCCACACCGTTCTTCAATACCGAGAAACAACTGGCGCGGCTGCAAACAGTACCCGGTCTGAATCCGGACCTGCAGGTCAACTTCTTCCAGGGTGGACATATGATCTATCTGGATGACGTCGCCCGTCCGCTGATGAAACGGGATCTGGTGCGCTTCTATCGGGGCACGCCGCTTCCGGATGCACTCGCGCTCTGGACGCTGCCGGCGCCGTGGCATGACGAAAGCCCCGCCAGTCAGCCGACGGCCACCGCCACGGCGCAAGCCACGGCACCCTGACTGAACTGACGCGATGTGCCTCGTTCGCAATACTCTATTCACTCAATCAATGCGAGTCATCATGTCTCTTTTCGATATGTTGCGGCGTGTTTCCCCGTTGATCGCCTTTGGCTGCTTTATTGGCAGCGCGCATGCGTTACCGCCGCAAGCGGTGGCGCCGGCGACGCCGCCAAGCGGGGCGAAAGGCGTCGACGGTCCGTTCTTTCCTCAAAACCGTGCTACCCCTATCGCGCCGTCGACCGGCACGGCACTGCAGCAGGAAGCTCAGCAGCGGCTCGAAGCGCGGCTGGGTGCGAACACGGTCCTTAGTAATGGCGCGGCGGTCACAAAAACTCAGGCCCAGACCGCGGGGCTCGGCTATGTCGCCAAGCACTTCGATCAGATCGATGCAAGCCATAAAGGGAGTGTGACCATGGACGACGTCAGGCAGTATCTGCAACAGCAGGGCCGATAGCCGTGGGGCAGTGACTAAGGGGCGCTCCTTGTTCAAGGATTTGGAGCGCCCGCTTTCGACGCAAGCAAAAGCACCGTTGCCTATGTGAATCGCCTTCGTCGATAAACCGCCTTTAGAAAAAACTGAGGGGCGTCCTAGGCCTGTTCGGGTTCCGTGCTTTTAATCGGACCGCGCGCGCTTGCCCGTCGGCAAACATCCGCTCATTGCTCCGCCGCGATCGCTCAACCCGCGCACCACGACCTCAGACGACTTGCCATCACGTCTCGCCAATTCGGCAAGGTCGAGCAACGCTGCGTATTTCGCCGAACAGTTCTGTCCGGGTTCAATCGCCCGGTGCACAGCATGCGTTTCCGTGTTTGTGATGCCCTCACCCACTGCAATCGCTACACCGGTAGCAACGAATATCGTTGCCAACGCACCGACCTTGTATAAGGTCCGTGTGCGTACCGCGTTGAAACGTGACCGGACTGCCCTCGCACTTCCCTGCTCGCTCATCCATGGCGGACCGATTGGCCCGGCCTCATCGCCCGTTCTCACCCGCACGTTTTCACTCATGACCAGTGCGCCGGCACCCAGACATTGCCCACCCAGTGCCCCGGCACCCACACGACAGGGCGCGGCGCAGGCGCCACATAGACAACGCGCGGCGCGACATACACAGCAGGCGGCGGGGGCGGCGGCGGAACGTAGACAACCGGGGGCGGCGGAACATACACAACCGGCGGCGGCACATACACAGCCGGCGGCGGTACGACAACGACCGGCTTCGCCGCGACCACGACTGTCGTGCTGCCCGTCGTGACGACACCGGTGGTCGTGACCGTCCCGCTTGTCGTCACCGTGTTGCCATGTGTACCCGTTGCGCTCGTCGACGTCGTCACGACACCCGGGGCAACACGCGTGGCCGTGCCGGAGTGATTGACGGTCCCTCCATCAGACCCGGTCACCGTGCCGGAACGTGAACACGAAGCGCCCGCGCAGTTTGTCGATGCCGAATGGTTGACCGTGTTGCCGTTCGAGCCCGTGATCGACCCGGACGACGAATACTGGCCAGGCGCGGTTTTCGTCACATCGCCGGACGTGGTGGCTGTTTTGCCGTCCGGTCCGGTCAGGGTACCGGTGTGGGAACACGTGCCGCCTGCACAGTTGGTATCGCCGGCGTGCTGGACCTGGTTGCCGTAGCGTCCTGTCGCGGTGCCTGAATTCGAGAACTGACCCGGCGCGTTGCGGGTCACCGTACCGGTGTTGGTCGCCAGGCCGCCGTAAGGACCCGCCACGCCGCCCGCATGCGAACAACTGCCACCGCCACACGAACCATAACGCGCGCCGTTGTAGGTGCCGCGCGAGGTGTACGCGGTGCCGTGCTGCGACCAGGCGAAAGCCGACGCGCTACCCAGCGCGAGTACGGCGACGGTTGCGCTGAGCACAAGCTTGCGCAAGGTGCCGCGAACGGATGCGATGGGGGTCACGGAGGCAGGGAAAGCGCCGGTGGCTGGGACAACGAACGAACAGTCTTTCACGGTATGTCCTTCTTGATTTCGGGCCACTTCTGCGCACTGCGGCGTGGCGACGAACGGACTATAGAAGGACGCAGGGTTTTAATCAGCAGCGAAGATATGTCACCCGGTTTCACCACGACCGAGGCCCGCTGGATAAGGCTTTCCGGGCGATTCGAAGGGGCCGCGACATATGCCGACATAAATTGTTTCGGGTTGAGCGCAGCCCGTGCCGCGCGCCCCGGTCAAGCGCGACCGTGAGTCATGTTCGACACCATCGCGACACTTTTCCGAAATGCGCATGTCGTAGGGTTCGATGTACGGAACGGCGCAAGCCGCTTGCGTATCACCACCCCGCTTACTCTTCCTCAAGAGGCGCATATGTCGGCAAAACGCGAGTCGAAACCCAAAGCCAAGGCGAACGAAAGCACGGCGAAAGCCGAAGGGAAACGAAAGTCGGCCAGCAAGGCCGCGGCATCCGGGAAAAAGGCCACGGCTCGCACTAGCGGCTCAAACTCGCCCGCGAGCACGACCACCGCCGCCACCACGCTCGGTCCGCGAGTGCTGGACCAGCCCGTGTTCGCGCAACCTCAACCGACCGCGGACCCAACAGTGTTTCGTGTGCCCCACCCGTCGGACGATGCGGCCTACAAGGAAATCGACAAGCTCAATGCGGAGCACAAACTGTTTCCGTTGCCGTTTCCCGCGCCGAGAGGGGGCGTGGAGCCCCAACTCACCCTGGCCGAGGTCATGGGTGACAACGCAACCGCCATCGACAGAATCACAGCCGCCGGACAACTGGTATTTCACGCGCTCGGGGATTGCGGCAATACGACCGGCCCGGCGACCCAAAACGAAGTGACCGATAAATTGACCGCCGACTTCAACGAAGCTAACGCCAGCGAGGTGCCGCAGTTTGCCTTGATGCTCGGCGACGTCGTCTATAGCTTTGGCGAGGGCAAGTACTATTACGATCAGTTTTACGAACCGTATCGAAACTATCCGGCGCCCATCCTCGCCTGCGCCGGCAACCATGACGGCATGGTTTCGCCGGAAGCGCACGCCGCCAGTCTCACTGCGTTCCTGCGAAATTTTTGCGCGGAGACCTTCGCCGTTACGCCCGAAGCCGGCGGACTGTCGCGTACCGCGCAAATCCAGCCCGGCGTGTTCTTCACGTTCGAGGCGCCGTTCGTGCGCGTGCTGGCGATCTACAGCAACACGCTCGAAGATCCCGGTGTAATTTCAAACCCGACCATCGGGCGCACTCAACTCGACTTTCTCGACGCCGCGCTCAAGCGTGTCAAAGCCGAGAAGTTCACGGGCGCACTGCTGATCGCGGATCATCATCCGCCGTACAGCGCGGGCGGACACGGATCGAGCGTCGATATGCTGGCGCAGATCGACAAGATCTGCGAAGCCAACGGCGTATGGCCGCATGCGTTTCTTTCCGGCCATGCGCACAATTATCAGCGCTTCACGCGTACGCGAAATGCGGACGGCACGCAGATTCCCTACCTCGTATGCGGTAACGGTGGACACGGTTTGGTCAAGCTCGCCGCGCAGGGCGCGCCCGCCATCCGCGCGCCGCAAATCATGCAGGCGGCGTCGGCCACCACGGATCAGGTCGTGCTGGAAAACTACGACGACACCAACTACGGCTATCTGCGCATCGTCGTCACCGCGACGCAGTTACGTATCGAGTATCACTCGGCGTCTGACGGTCTCAATACGAAAGCGCCGAACGACTACGTGACGATCAATCTTGCCGAGCGCAAAGTGGCGCATTTCGTTGCGTCGGACCTGGGGCATCCGATGGCGGCGAAAGCTGTGCGTGCGTTGATGCGTGCTTAGTGCCGGGACGTCGCGCCGTACGCCCGGCGGCGCGACGCTTCGCCTCGACGTCAAGCGTTGACGCGGAACCCAGGGCGTTACGACTACGATTTTTCGCAAACTCTCGTTTACACAGGGTCACCTGTTTTTACCGGAGCAAAACAATGTAATCTCTCGGTTTTCTTCCCGCATCAAAACCGATGAGTCGAGCGTTGGCGAGCGAACAACTACAACAATCAGCGGCGCACACGCAGCGCCGGCGTATCGTTCTTCGTTTGCGCTGCACCGTGGTGCTGCTGGCGTGCGGGATCGCCGCCCTGGCCCGCCCCGCTCTCGCCGCCGAATCTGCGTGCAGCGCCGACGGCGGCCCGGCCGGCCGCCCCTCCGTCGGGCTCGTGCTGTCAGGCGGAGGCGCGCGCGGCTATGCCCACCTCGGCGTCTTGAAGGTGCTCGAGGAAAACCGCATTCCGGTCGACTGTATCGCCGCCACCAGCATGGGGTCGGTGGTCGGCGGCCTGTACGCGAGCGGTATGACGGCGCAGGACATGCAAAACCGCCTCGCGGGGATCAATCTCGCGGACATCGCGTTCGACGTCACCGAACGCGCCGATCTGCCGCAATCGCGCCGCGAGGACGAGCGGCTGTATGTGAACAGCCTGTCGCTCGGCTATGGCGCCAATGGCTTCCGGTTGCCGGTCGGGCTCATCCAGGGCAATCGTTTGCAAGCGCTGCTGCAGGACTGGACGTCCGCGGTGCCTGGCAACGTTTCGTTCGACCGCCTACCGATCCCGTACCGCGCGATCGCGACCGATCTGCGCACCGGACAGAAGGTGGTGCTCGATCACGGCTCGCTGCCGCAGGCGATTCGCGCCAGCATGGCGTTACCTGGCCTGTTCGCGCCGGCCGATATCGACGGGCGCACGCTGGTTGACGGCGGCATCGTCAGCAATCTGCCCATCGAAACGGCGCGCGACATGGGTGCGAACGTCGTGATCGCGGTCGATATCGGCTCGCCGCTGCGGCCGCTGGATGCGCTGGCCTCGCCCGCCGACGTGATGCAGCAGATGATCGGCATCCTGATACACCAGAACGTGGCGCGGCAACGTGAACAGTTGCAAGCCGGCGACGTCCTGATCGAACCGGCGCTGGGTTCGCTGAGCTTCACCGATTTCGCCAACGCGAGCCAGGCGATCGCGGCCGGCGCCGCCGCCACACGCGCGGCCATGCCGCAGCTTCAGCATCTGGCGCTCTCGCCCGCCGACTATGCCGCGTGGCGGGCCAGGCACAGCACGCCCGCCATGCGTCCGGTACGGATCACACAGATCGAGATCGCATCGCAAGGGCTCGTGCCCGAGGCGCGCATTCGCGCCGCGTTGCACGTCCAACCCGGCGATGTATACGATCCGGTTGCGCTCAACAAGGACTTGCTGGCGCTCACTACCGCGGGCGACTTCGACAGCGTCAGCCAGCAACTCGTCGACGACGGCGACCAGCACACGCTCATTGTCTCCGCGCAACAGAAGCTGTGGGGACCGAATTTCCTGCTGTTCGGGCTGGGTTTGTCGAGCAGTTCGACAGATGAAGGCGGCTTCCGGCTGCATCTCGGTTATCGCCGGCCGTGGCTCACTTCGTCAGGGCTCGAAGGGCGCGTGGACGGGACCGTCGGCAGCGATCTGATCAACCTGCATGCGGAGCTGCGGCAGCCGCTGTCGACTTCTTTCGGGTATTACGTCGCGCCCTATCTCGAGTTTCAGCGCCGCTATGCGAACCTTTACGACGATTCCGGCAACGTCAAGGTCACGCAATACCTCTTGCAAACCGAGCGCGCCGGGGTCGACTTGGGTGTACCGCTCGCGCGTCTCGGCGACTTCCGTATTGGCGTGGCCTACGCGCATGGTTTCGCGTCGCCGCAATACAACTTGCCGCTCGAGGATGAGTTTAATTCGCCGCTGCTTTTCCCCGATATCTACGGCCGGCAGCTTAGCGCGCGCGCACGGCTCGTGATCGACCAGCTCGACGATCCACTGTTTGCTCGCAAAGGTTATTTCGGCGAACTACGCGTAGAACGTTCGTTGTTCGCCGGCAGCAACAGCTTCACCGAGGTGTACGGCAAAGCCCTCGTCGCGGCGAGCTATGGACGGCACAGCATCAACGCCAGCATCGAAGGGGGTAACGACTTCGGCGGCACCAATCTGACGAATCCGTTCGGCTTCACGCTGGGCGGTTTCCAGCATTTGTCGGCCTACGCCGCCGACCAGTTGTCCGGCAATTCGATGGCGTACGGCCAGGTGACGTACATGAATCAGCTCGCCACCTTCAACGCGTCGCCGATTCGCGGCCTGTTTGCAGGGCTGAGCATTGAAGCCGGCAACGTCTGGAACCGCGATTCGGACTTAGGCAGTGGATCGCTGAAGCGCAGCGTGACGGTTTTCACCGCGCTGACCAGTTCATTCGGACCGATATATCTGGGTGTAGCGTTTGCACCGGGTGGCCGGCATAACTTTTACTTCCAGTTGGGCCATACCTATTGAGGCCCGGTACGAACGATGGGTTTCACGCCGCCGTGCCCACCGGCCAGCTCATTTCGAAACGCGCGCCGCTCAGCGTCAATGGATCGGTGACGGCGATGCGGCCGTGATGGGCGCGCAGCACCTGTTGCGTAATCGCAAGACCTAAGCCGTAGCCGCCGGTCTGACGATCGAGCCGCACGAAGGCGTTGAAGATGCGCTCGCGTTGGTCGGGTGGCACGCCTGCGCCGTCGTCTTCCACATAGATTTCCACGTTGCCATGCCTGACGCTCAGGCCGACCATGATCCGAGAATGAGCGTATTTGCTGGCGTTGCGCAGCAGGTTACGCATCGCGTAGGACATGAGGCGCTTGTCCATTACGACGCGTAGCGATGTGTCCACGTCCACCTGTGGGACCAGTTGCTTGTCCGCGTAGAGCAGCGTGGCGTCCGTGATCTGGCTGTCGAACCATGTCGCGAGCACCGTGGATTCGAGGTTCGATTGCAGAGAGCTGTATTCGAGGCGCGCGTAGGTCAGGCTCATGTCGATGAGCTCGTCGAGTTCGGTGACGTCCTGGTCGATGCTCGACAATGCGCTGTTGTATTCGGCTGCGGATGCGGGTTCGCGTAAGTTCTCTAGTGCGAAGCGCACGCGGGCTAAAGGCGTGCGGAGTTCGTGGGAGATGCCGTTGGTGAGTTCGCGCTG
>OVEP011205942.1_pt1 | contig 13720 bp, 11 predicted proteins | sample 1779801 | NCBI WGS metagenome assembly OVEP01 (sample SAMEA3914791, study PRJEB12502) | metagenome | biome: forest; material: soil | place: Canada | collected 2011-07-03 | depth 0.1 m
CTCAAGTCTTTTCTTATCGACCCGAGCGCCCGGTTGTTCAAGAAGGGATTGTTGACCCGCTTTTAAACCGGTACAAGGCAACTAGTTATCCTAGGTTCAATGCTACCGTGATCGAACCTGATAGCTGCGATGAAGCAGCCCAATTTCACAAACGCGTGAGCTCAACGTTATGCCATCGCGGCGTCGCTACTGGCTTGCCGGATTGTCCCGGAAGTGCGAGATCCGATTGAACTTGATCCAGTTCGAATCATGTTGCGAGTGGGCTCCCCCTTCCGGATCATCATCGGATGTACGCACGACGGCTACGATGTCGTCGCCATTGAATTGCCAGTCGACGTACTGAAAACCGTGGGTATTCCAGTCGGGATGATGGAGAACGATTCGCCGGACGCTCCAGTCATGCAGATCAGATGAGGAAACCAGAGCAAGCGTATTGCGAGCCCGTTCATAGTTGTGTCCGCCATAGCTTCCGGTCACGGCGTTGGTCAACGACCAATAGAGTTTCGTCTGGGGGTCGTAGCGTATCGTGAACTTCTTTCCGCCGCCCGGCATATCGACGAATCCGTGTTGCGGATCAAACGTCAGCGCGGTTCCATCTGCGCTGACTGGGGCAATAGCGGCCTTCTCCGGGAGCGCGTTGTAATAGACCCGCAGAACGTCGACGACTTTTCCGTCGGGCTTGGCCACCGCATTGCCTTCGAGCCAACCGCCAAATTTTCCCTTGAGCCATGACGGCTCCGGCGCCAGCCGGTTACTGAATGTCCAGTTTTCCGCCTTGAGCAGGTCGCTGTCAACTGGGGCCGACATCATCATTGCCCAGATACCGGTACTCTCCACACGCTCTATCGTCCGCCAGATGCGACCGTTTGCGACAACGACGGGAACCGCCGCGGAGAAATATTTGCCCTCGTCCGCAAGTACGCCGGTATCGCTGTCGCGCGGGACGGTCCATGTCCGGCCGCCATTGAGCGAACGTCGAATCGTTGGTACGCCAGAGAACCCGCTCGTCCCGACGATATACAGCGCACCCTTGTTGACGAAAAGCGATGACCAATACTGCCCTCGGAGTTCGCCGATTTTGCGCCACGTCCTGCCCGCGTTCCGGGACTCGTACAAAGCTTCCCTATTTTGAGTCGAGCGAGGGCCGAAGGTATCGTGCGCGGCGATATAGACGCCGTTCGGCAGAATGGCTAACGAAGGCGAGCCCAGGAATATCTGACTAACGGCAGGACTATGAGCGATCACAACGCCAGGTGACGCCTCGCTCGCAGCGGCGAGCTGCGGGGGGCGGATAAGTACGAGACCCAGCAGGCAGGCCGCGGACAGTAAGGAGGTGGAAGGCATCGCGAAGCGGCGTGCGATTGAAGTCATGATGTGGGAGGGGGACTCGACGGAAAAGTTGGATTACCGATATCGTCGCAATAGCATCAGCGCTGCGATGAATATAGTCTGGGAAGACAGACATTCGATGAAGTCGTGAATCTGTTGAGATCGCACCGGCGTCGGACCCCGTCGCGATCTCAATCAAATGCTTCTATAGAAAAGGGTAGTACAAGTCGAAAATGCTAAACGTGAGGAAACCAACCGGATCGCCTCTGTAGAGCAGCGGCTGAATGTCCAGATTCTTGGCGAGACCGTATATGCCGTACGCCACGATCGCAAACGACACGAGCGTCCTGGTGAGCCCCCGTCTCGTCTGGACCACCATGAGCGACATATACATCAGCGCAACGACGAAGAAGTAGATATAGATGCGCTCGAACACCTTGGGGAAGGCGTAAGTGGCAATCAACGCCAGGGCTGCGAAGTTCAGCATGATCAGACAGCATTGCGCCACCCGTTGAGTACCCGCGACGGTCAACGATTCCGCTGATCGCTTTCGCCACCACAGCATGTTGGCAAGCAGAAATATCGCGGCAGCAAGTGTCGCGACGCCCACGATGCTGTACGTGTCCCACGTGCTATACAAGTTGACTTTCGTCGATAGATACGAATCGTCGCTGCCAAACGAGGCGAGCAAGCCAGGGCTTGCCTTTGACACCAACAGCACGCAACCCGTCGCGGTCAACGCCGGCCAGATCGCGTGTTTTCCCATATAGCGATAGAGCAGGTAGGGCAGACAGACAATCAATGACGGTATGTGCGTGATGCCGGCGAGTACCGTGAACAGTATCGACCTGGTGCGTGTGCGGGCGAAAATCATCAGGAACATGAATGGAAACGCCATCGCCTGCCGGATCACGTTTCCGTACGTCACGAAGAACGATGATGACGATATCAGCAGGATCAGAAACACTGGGATCGCTTCATATCGCTCGCGCCAGATCACGATCAACAACGCCGAAAAAGACGCGATGAAAATTAACAGGAAGGCCAGATCGGTCGATCCTCCCAAGGTCGATGCGATATACAACGACGCAAAAGAAAGAAACTCAGGCTGCCTCGCCATGTACTGTTCGATGCCGGACGCGTGCATCGTTCGCATGAATTCAAGGTATTGCAGTTTGTCGTTGCCGCCATCCTCAATGGGCAGCTTGAGCGCGACAAGCGGTCCGAGTGCGACAACGGCGCCGATGCAGAGCAGCAGAACCGACAGGCGGCTGGGCCGCTGTACGCTTCCTGCCAGCCCGAGAAACAACAAACAGGAATAGAACAGGCCGAATGGATAGGCCGCGGCCATCACGATCGCCAGGACCGTGGCAAGGCCGAAATAGTCGCGGGCATTCCATTTGGCGGTGCCGCTCAAGATTGCTCTCATTGTGCGATCTCACGGACGCCGGAAGCGACATACTGCGCCTGATGGATGCGCCTTGACGTCGCGCCATGCTTCGCAGCGCGGGGATACTGAATCGCTTCGCATGAGGCAGAGCGGGGCCGCCCTATCCCATGCAACCTTCCTCTCTGCATGTTGCCGCTCCACTTTTATCTGCTGGCCATCCTATAGAAATGCGGCGATTGGAAGCGTTGGGCGTCCGATTTCACCACATTATTGGCGGATCACCGCAAGCTAAACCGGTCCCTGCGAGGATGAGCCGTGTTTATCCTGGACGATGCATTCCTCATTCGGCCGAATGGCCTCTTGATTGATACAACACGTTTTCCATGCAATGACGCGGCAACACGCAAAACCGTGCGACTTAAGAGGGAAAAGCCGTCGCAAATCGGCGAGGAAAGGATGCGTAAGTCTTTTGCGCCCGCTTTAACGCACCATGGATATTGACGCGGATCGGCCGTTGCCTGTCTTATATGGCGCCGGAATGCGAAATGCACGGTTGAAGCAGTAATGGCGATTTGCAAACGTTTACGTCGATAAATTATCTACAAAAAATTCGGATCCACATCCGCTTGGCGTACGGTCGCCTTCCACCAGTGTCGAAATCGACAAGTGCCGGGTAGCTGATAGAGGTCCCGCATCGCTGCTGGGCAGGGCTTGTCGGGCGGAGAGCGGCCGCGTCTGCCGAGTTGGCGGATGCCCTTATTCGAGCGCTTTAGCGCCGGCATAAAGAGAATATAGAAATAGCTTCTCAATGAATTAAATATCGGCTATACGCGCGCGTTCTGGATTTCTATTTCGAATTCACCCATGCAGGGCATCTGTCTTCTGACGGATTTGTCATACGACGCTCATGTTTTTGGAGCAGTCGAGCCTTAGGATCGGGAACGGGTCAAACGGAGAATCGATCATGCGCACCGGTGCAAGAAATACGCGAGACAGAGACAAATTTGCATTGCGGATGTTCTTGATCGATTCCGCCAAGAGCATGTTCAAATCGGACGCCTAAGAATGAGCCGTTCGTGACTGCGAATATGATGCACCGCAGAAAAACCTAATTTCGCTTTCAGCGCCCGGGGGCCAGCTGTATGGAATATGCGACTGATCTATCAAGGAAAACAATTCATCTCATCATGGGCGGAAGCATCGGGTTGCCTCGCCGCCGAAGTCAGGTCGTCATTCTCCTGTTTGAGGGCTTTTCTCTCATCCATATGGGGCGGCTTGCAGAGACGTTTAATCTCGCCAATCGTCTGCGTCGCCCGGATAACAGCCTGCGCGATTCCTACGACCTTCTGCTGGTGTCGGTCAATGGCGGCGCCGTACGATCGTCTTCAGGCGTGGTGATATGGACGGATGCGCTCGACGCGCACTATGCAAAAGACGTTCATGCGCTGTTCCTGGTGGGCGCGGCAGGCGTCCCCGCCGAACGCGACGAGCGGCTGTTAGCGTGGCTGCGCCACGCGCATCCGCACACCAAGCTTGTACAGAGCGTGGGCGGCGGTCATCACATACTGCAACTGGCAGGGCTGGAGCGCAAGGATGTGGTCGCCGTGGAGATGCCCGGCGGCGCGATGCTACCGGAGGCGCTGTCTGCCAGCAGGGCATCTGAGGTCGACGCCGATGCGGATGTCGCATTGACCAGTGCACTGTCTGCCGTCAAGCGCGACTGCGGTTACGAGGTCGCGCGACAGGTCATGCATGAACTGCTACCCACTGTGCCGCAACAGTTCGCCCGCTCCATATTCGATTCGCGCGAGGCGCGCGCAAGCGACCTCATTCGCGCGTCGGCGCATCAGTTGCGCGTCAGCAGCGAGAACCGCATATCGATTGCGGATGCCGCACAAGCCGCCGCAATGAGCGAGCGCAATTTCCTGCGCCGCTTCAAGCAGGAAATCGGCGTGACGCCGACGGAATTCGTTCTGCGAGTGCGTCTCGAGAAAGCCTGTCACATGCTCGCAGATACCGACCTGCCTGCGGACAAGATTGCCCGTCGCACGGGTCTTGGCAGCGGCGACCGGCTTGCGAAGCTGTTTCGCCAGCACCTGTCAATGTCGCCGACCGAGTACCGGACGTTTGCGCGGGCCCGGTTGACGGACGGCGGAATGCCCGAATCGGACATGGTCGAGCGGCTGCGCGGATCGGCGTCCTGACGGGCCGGCTCGTTTCTCTGCTGCCTGTACGCGTTTTTTCTCGTTGACTAGCGTTGTCCCCGGAAAGGGGAAATCGATCTGATATGTCTGTTTGTGATGAAATGAGGAATGCTAAATGGAAAGAGTCATCCCACGGGTCGTCGATATCGGATTAATTGTATCCGGCGCGTTTATTCCGTTTCTTCCTCACAGTTCAGACGGAAGTCATTTAGCCATTTTCGACGGTTCGCTGGTTGCATTTGCGGCCGCACTGGCACTCTCCGTTTTTCCAGCCTGCGGCATCTACGAGACGGCCAAACGGCGCTCGGCGATGCACCTGTTCAGCCGCACGGCGCTCGCATGGATCGTGGTTCAGAGCGGCAGCATGTTGCTGCTCTACGCACTGCGCCGCGGCGAAGTGCTGTCCAGCGTCTGGTTCGTCTACTGGACCATCACGAGCGGCATCGGTCTTTTGATCTTTCGTGCGGTGACGCTGGCGATCTTCGAATGCATCGAAAGGGCGGGGCGCCGGATGCAGGCCACTGCACGCGATCAGGTCGGGCAGTACAGCCGCTCGGTCGCTCGTCGCATGACGGCGTCAGGGGCAGCGCGGCGGATCGCTAAGCGAACTTTCGATCTCACCGCAGCGTCGTGGCTTGTTCTGATGTTGTCGCCAGCGCTGCTTCTGATTGCAGCGATGGTCAAGCGCGATGGCGGCCCGGCGATCTTCGGACATGTTCGTGTCGGGCGCAACGGCGCCAGTTTCAAATGCCTGAAATTCCGTTCGATGGTGATGAACGCGGATGAGGTGCTGAAGGCGCTGCTCGAGCGCGATCCGCAAGCCCGTGCCGAATGGGCGCGCGAATTCAAGCTGAAGAACGATGTCCGCATTACGTCGATCGGCCGCTTTCTACGGCGCACGAGTCTCGATGAACTGCCGCAGCTGTTCAACGTGATCAAGGGCGAGATGAGCCTGGTCGGTCCGCGGCCTGTCGTTCAGCAGGAGCTGGAGCGCTATGGGCAGGACGTGCACTACTACTTGATGGCCAAGCCTGGGATGACGGGGCTCTGGCAGGTGAGCGGCAGAAACGACACCGACTACGCCACGCGTGTGTCGCTAGACGTCGCTTATGTGAAGGGATTGTCGTTGCGTCGCGACATGCTGATCCTCGTCAAGACAGTGAGTGTGGTGTTTCGCGGATCCGGAGCGTACTGAGCACGTGATTTAACCGGCGTGTCGACGCGAGTCGATGACGCGCCGGCGTATCGAGTGGTAGCCAGTTCAAACAATAAACAGATTGCCGAGGTTTTGAATGATCAGGTTTCAAGAGGCGGGACGTGTTGCGTGGCAACCGTCCCCGAACGTCCGCAGAGTCGGTTCGCGGATCGCCATGCTGTCGATGTGCGCCGCCCTATGCGCATGTGCCGTAGCGCCCGGTATGCGAATGCGGCAACCGGCCAACCTCGCGCTCGAAAGCGGTGATACGCCGAAAGAAGACACGCAGCTGAATGTGCCGATTACCGATATCAATCTTGGGTTGATCGCGCGCATGCGTGAGGGCGCACGCGCATCCCAGCAGGACTGGTCGGCTCTGACGGCGGCGCCAGCCGCGTATTCGGTCGGACCTGGCGATGTGCTGCAAATCACAGTGTGGGATCACCCTGAGCTCGCCGCGGCCCTCGGCACGCAATCCCAGACTGGCACGCGAACAGCGGATGCACCGGCCGGATTTGTCGTCGATCAGGACGGTACGTTGCAGTTCCCGTATGTGGGGCGAATTCACGTCGCCGGTCTGCAGACAGAAAAAATTCAGGCGTTGTTGCAGAAGACCTTGGGTAAAACGTTTCAGGCGCCTCAGGTCACCGTGCGAATCGCATCGTTTCGCGCCAAGCAGGTGTTTATCGAAGGCGAGGTCCATACGCCGGGCACGCAGTCGATCAACGACATCCCAATGACGTTGTACGACGCCATCAATCGCGCTGGCGGCCTGGCGGCGACTGCGGATCAGAGCCGGATTGCGCTGGTGCGCAACGGTGTGCCGCATGAGATCAATCTGACCGACATGGCTGCGCGCGGGCAGAGTCCGTCGCGGATCGTCCTGCAGAACGGCGATCTGCTACGCATTCCTGCACGCGACGAAAACGGCGTGTTCGTGATGGGCGAGGTCAACAAGCCGGTGACCGCGCTGCCGATGCGAAGCGGCAAGCTGACGTTGAGCGATGCACTGTCCCAGGCGGGCAGCCTGAGTTCGACCTCGGCCGACGCAGCCCAGCTCTACGTGATTCGAGGGAACGAAAGCGCTGCGCCGCATGTGTTCCATCTTGATGCGAGTTCGCCGGTGGCGATGGTGCTGGCCAATCAGTTCGACCTGCAGCCGAAGGACATTGTTTACGTCGACGGCAATGGCCTGGTGCGCTTCAGCCGCGTGCTGAATCTCCTGTTGCCGGCGATCAATGCGGGTCTTACGGCAGCGATCGTCACCAAATGATCGGAAACATTCTCGTCCTGTGCGAGGGCAACGTGTGCCGCAGTCCCATGGCCGCGGCGCTACTGCACGCCGCGTTGCCGGACCGTTCGGTGACGTCGGCGGGCTTCAACGCGCTGATCGGTGTGCCCGCGATGCCGTTCGCCCAGGATGTGATGCGCGAACGAGGTCTGTCGATCGACGATCACCGCGGGCGCCAGTTGAGTCACGCGGCATGTGTCGAAGCGGATCTGATTCTGGTGATGGACCGGCACCAACGCGCATTGCTGGAGACTCAATATCCATTTGCCCGCGGCAAGATTTTCCGCATCGGCGAATACAAGAACTTCGACGTTCACGATCCCTATCGTCAGCCCCGGCTCGTCTTTGAACGCTGCGCGCGTCTCATCGAAACCGGTGTGGCCGACTGGCAAGCGCGATTGAGGCTGATTTGACACGCTCCGGGCACACGTTCCCCGTTTCGCACGAAACGCGGCCGCCGTTGCACACGACGTGTTCCGCTTGCACACGTGGAGCCCGTCTGCGCAGACAGCTAACGAATGTCGTACAGACAACACTGAACCGAGTTGCATCATGAATCCAAAAAATCTGGGGCCGACGCATTCCGATGACAAAGATGCTGACGGCGATCTCATTGCCATTCTCGATATTCTTATCGAAAGTCGATGGACAATCATTGCGATTGTCTGTGCGTTCCTTCTGCTCGGAACGGCCTACGCGTTTCTGGCCAAGCCCGTGTATGAGGCGGACATCATGGTCCAGGTCGAGGACAGCCCCGACACGTCCGCGGCGAAGAGCCTGCTGGGTGATGTGTCATCGCTCTTCGACGTCAAGTCCTCTGCCGCAGCGGAAGCGCAGATACTGGCCTCGCGGCTGGTGGTCTCGCGCGCGGTCGACGACCTGAATCTGTTCATCTACGCTAAGCCACGACGTTTTCCTTTGATCGGGCAATTGATCGCGCGGCACCACGATGGACTGTCGGATCCTGGCCTCGCCGGTTTCGGTGGTTTCGCATGGGGACACGAACGCATCGAGGTACCCGTATTCAACGTGCCGACGGAGAGCGAAGGCGATGGGTTCCTGCTTACCCTGCTCGACGCGCGTCGCTATCGGCTATCGGGTTCGGATCTGGCCGACAGTGTGGAAGGGACGATCGGCAAGCTCGAGCGTTTCAACAGCGAAAGCGGTCCGATCGAATTGCGCGTGGCTTCGGTCAACGCAAAACCCGGTACGGCCTTCCGGCTTGTGCGTAACTCGCGCCTGCAAACGATCGAAGACCTTCAGGATCATCTCGACGTTCAGGAGAAGGTCAAGCAATCCGACGTGGTGGTCGCCAGTCTGCAAGACACTGACCCGCAATGGCTTGCCGATGCCTTGAACGAGATCGGACGGCAATACATTCGCCAGAACATCGAGCGCAAATCGGCCGAAGCTGCGCAGTCGCTCGATTTCCTGAACGAACAATTGCCGAAGCTCAAAACACAACTCAACGAATCGGAAGAGCGCCTGACGAAATTGCGCGACGAGCACGGCACCGTCGATCTCACGGAGGAGGCAAAGCTTGCTCTGGGGCAGTCCGCCGATGCGCAGACGCGTCTGCTCGAACTGCAACAGAAGCGCCAGGAGTTGCTGTCGCACTTCACCGGTACGCACCCGAGCGTCGCGGCGATCGATCAGCAAATCGCCTCGCTGAGTGCCTATCGCGATGCCGCGGAGAGACAGATTCGACGATTGCCGGACCTGCAGCAAGACTCGGTTCGTTTGATGCTCGATGTGAAGGTCAACACCGACCTCTATACCGCGCTTCTCGACAACATGCAGCAGTTGCAGTTGGTGCGCGCCGGCAAGGTCGGCAACGTGCGGCTCGTCGATACGGCTGCCGTGCCGGAAATTCCTGTCAAGCCGAAAAAAGTACTGGTTGTGGCGGCCTCTCTGTTGTTCGGTGTGCTGGTGGGCTGTGGATCGGCCATCGCGCGCTCGTTCCTGTTCAACGGCATTTCCGATCCCGCCGAGATCGAACGCCGTCTCGGCCTCAGCGTCTATGCGACTGTCCCGCTCAGCGATCAACAGAAAGCGTTGGCACAGAAAGCGGAACGGCGGGAGCACTCAGTGTCGCTTCTCGCAGTCTCATCGCCGGGCGATCCGGCGGTCGAGAGTTTGCGTAGCCTGCGCACCGCGTTGCAATTCGCGATGCTCGAGGCGAAAAACAACGTGGTGGTCATTGCCGGACCCGCGCCCGGCGTGGGGAAGACCTTCGTGTCGGCAAACCTGGCTGCTGTGCTAGCGACGGGGGGCAAACGGGTCTTGCTGGTCGACGGTGATCTGCGAAAGGGGCGCCTGAACGAATATCTCGGACTTCGCCGGGCAAACGGTTTTTCGGAAGCGATTGCGGGCAGCGTTCCCGTAGACGATGTGATTCACCGTGGCGTGATTGACGGACTCGACTTCATCACGACGGGTGCCATTGCGAAGAACCCGTCGGAACTGTTGCTGAGTCCCCGCATGCCGGCGTTGATCGAAGAACTGTCGGGACGTTACGACATTGTGATCATCGATTCCGCACCGGTGCTCGCGGTCGCGGATACCGGAATTCTCGCCGCTGCCGCAGGTACTGCTTTCCTGATCGCGTTTTCAGGGGTGACGAAGCTCGGCGAAATCGCGGAGTCCGCCAAGCGGTTCACGCAGAACGGCGTCAAATTGAACGGGGTGGTGTTCAACGGCATCAATCCGCGTCTTGGGCAGTACGGGTACGGGTCGAAGTACGGCGGCTATCGCTATGTCGCCTACGAGTATGGAGCCCATCATGATGCGTAGCGATTCCGTCGCGCTGCGGGTGAGCGCAACATGATCCGTCTAAGGGATTCGGCCGTCTCCATGGCAGGCGTGGTCACCGGGCAGATTGCGCTGTTTCTGTGCATCTCGCTGATCGGTCGCTTGCGCGGGCCCGAAGCGCTGGGGCATTTCAATTACCTGCTGGCGCTGGGGACATTCGCGGGGACGTTGCTCGCGTTGCGCTTCGAGCTTGCCTGCGTGACGGACAGTCCGCGGCAGTCGTTCAGTGCGTTCGTCAATGTACTGGCGCTGAGCTGCGGCGTGACCGCGATAGCGACGATCGTCATGATGGTAAGTGCACATGGCGAGTTGCTGATCATTGGCGGCTATGCGTTTGCCTGTTTCGTCCAGCTTGCGGCGGGTTCGTATCTCAACAGCCTGCGACGCTACGCGTTGATTGCAGCAAGCCGGTTCGCGGTCAACCTGTCGTTTTTGCTGTGCCTGATCGCTGCGTTCGCGTCCAAAACGATCAACGCGTTGGACGTCTTCGAGACCTATACCGCGATCAATCTCGTGATCTCGGTGGTCATGTTGACGGGCGTGCTGCTGCATGGGCGGCGCCATCACTACCCGTTCGGCCTGTCACGCAGTTTTTTTGCCGATAACGTGCGCTTTGCGAAGTACATTCTGCCGTCGACTATCTGCGGGTCGGTGTTGACGTATGCGCTCGCGATCATCATTCCTCGTTGGTTCGACGCCGAAAGCGCGGGCTACTTCGCAGCGGCGTACCGGTTGGGCTTCTTCCCGGTATCGCTGATCGGACAGAGTCTCGGCGGCGTGTTCCGGCGCGACGCGATTGGCGCGGTGGCGCGACATGACGCCGCGTCGGTGCTGCCCAAAGTGTTCCAGACCTATGCGCGGTCGTTGGCGTTGCTGGCGCTCGGCTATGCCGTGAGTGGCGCATTGCTGTTCGAGCCTCTGGTCCGGCTCTTCTTCGGCACGCGTTGGACTGGGGCAAGCGGATTCTTTTACGCACTCATTCCGCTATTCGCGTTCCAGATGATCTACGCGCCGTTGTCGCAGATCTTTCTCGCGACGCGTGAGCAGCGCCTCGATCTCTCTTTTCAACTGTCTTGCGGCGTGGTGCTGACGGGGGTGCTGTTTGCCGCCAAGGCGATGAATCTCTCGGCCTATGCCAGCGTTCAGGCGTTTTCGTTCGCGGGCACCGTAATGATGATGCTTGGGGTCATGTTGACGTTTCGCGTGATGAGCGTCAGTGCGTCACGACTACGGGTATCGATATGAAGACCACTCACTCTATTCCGGGGGTTGTGATGATTGTGATCGTAGTCGATTCGATGGAGCGTTATTACTTCGTCACCCGGCTGGTGCGAACCGTCAGGGACGAATTCAGCTTTCTTTTCCTGACCAGCGAACCGCTTGCGCATGTGGGACTCATGATGGCGGGCCACGAGTCCATCTATTTGCGTCGCGGCGCGCCGCGCGTGTCGGGCTATGACGCTGAGGCGGAGACCGCCCACTACGAGCGGTCGATCGAGGTGCTGAACGCGCAGATCGATGCCGGTCAGGCGCGGCTCGATTCAGCGGCGGTGCTCCGGACGGTATCGGAGGTTTTTCGTGGCCGCAAAGTCGCGATCTGCCTGATGTGGAACGGACAGCAGCTTCTATGCCGGGCCGTCAGCCACGCATGCGCGATTCACGGCGTAGCCACGCGCTTTCTCGAACTGTCGAATCTCCCCAGCAAGCTGTTTGTCGACAGCATGGGGGTGAACGCGCTCTCATCGATCAGCAGCGATCCGGCGCTGATCGACCGGCTGCCCATGCCGAGCGAGGATAAGCACCGCCGCTGGCTGTTGCAATACGAAGCGTACAAGGCGCAACCGTTGCCCCAATCACGTACGTCGCTCAAACGCAAGGGCGTGTCGCTGCTCAACTACGCGTTGAAGTTCCTGACGCGGGGCGTAGGGCAAAAGCGGCTCGACACAGTACGCGTGAGCAACGCAGCGAAGGTCCCGATGCAGGCGGGCCAACTGTCGGCTGACGATCTGGCGGCGCGACACTACGTCTTCCTGCCGCTGCAGGTCTCAGGCGATACGCAGATCAAGCTGCACTCGGATGTAGACAATCTTGAGGCGATTCAGATCGCCTTCCAGTTCGCGGCGAATGCGAGCGCCGATCTGATCGTGAAGATCCATCCGGCAGAAATCGACACGGCCGTGATCGACGAGATCGTCGGACTCCAGGGCGTCTACCACTTCGAGATCGCGAACGCACCGACCGTGGAGCTGATTCGGCATGCCGAGGCCGTTGTGACGATCAACTCGACCGTGGGTCTCGAAGCACTCCTGTACGGGAAGGAAGTGCTTGCGCTGGGACGTTGCTTTTACAAGGAATTCGACCGCAGCCGGTTAATGAAATATATCCACGGATTCCTGGTTGATGGGGTCGACTACTTCGGCACGGGGCCGATTCCGGTGGGCGCGGCGAGACGTGTGCTCACACCGGGAGGCTGACGATGGTGGCGACGCTCAAGGACACGATTCATTCCATCGTCGAAGACTACCGGTGCAACGCCTTCCTGAAGACGCGCTGCGTGGTCATTTTCTTCCGGATAGCGAACTACCTGGCTTGTCGGAGCCGCTTGACGCTGTTGCTGGGTGCGCCGGTCATCCTGCTTTATATCTTCATTTGCGACTGGTTGATGGGTATCGAGATTCCGGTCAAGACGCAAATCGGTAAGGGACTCACGCTCTATCACGGTACGGGCCTTGTGATCAACGGCTACTGCGTGATGGGTGACTACTGCGTGGTCCGCCACGGCGTCACGATCGGCAACACGATTCGGCCTGACGGAACCAACAGTGGCGTCCCGGTGATCGGAGATCGCGTGGAATTCGGTGCACACAGCATCGCGCTAGGTGACATCCGAATTGGCGACGGTGCCCGAATCGGCGCGGGCGCGGTGCTGCTTTGCAATGTGCCGGACGGTGCAGTCGCGGTCGGTGTGCCCGCCCGCGTGATGACAGGAGGTCAACAACAGTGAAAGTCTTCATTCTGCATCCGGGGAAAGCGAACTACCCCGAGATCACCGCCTACACGGCGTTTCTCGTCAGACACGGTTTCGAAGTGTTTGAGGGCGACAGCGTTGTTTATGCCCGATTCCCATTCAAGGCTGAGTGTGTGCTGTGGTGCATCATGGGTTTTTACCGCGCACATGATGGTGCCCGGTTTGTGATCCATGACTATCGCTCGCTGTCGCTTGGACAGCTCGCGTGGGTGAAGGACGGCATCAAGCGCTCGTTCAACGCGAAGCCGCAGCTGCGCGTCTTTCAGAATGAGCGGATGCACGACGCGATGGGGTTTCGCGACCGGATTCCCTCGGCGCTGTTGCCGATGGGCGTGCCCGACTGGATTTTCAATCTCGACGATGGACAGGACGCCGTTGCGCAAGCATTGCCGGCTGGCCGCTTCTGTTACATCGGCGAGATGAGCCGTGAGCGGGGATTCGACAAGGTGCTGGCGGCGTGGCGGGCTGCACC
>OVEP010001902.1_pt3 | contig 13665 bp, 13 predicted proteins | sample 1779801 | NCBI WGS metagenome assembly OVEP01 (sample SAMEA3914791, study PRJEB12502) | metagenome | biome: forest; material: soil | place: Canada | collected 2011-07-03 | depth 0.1 m
CGGTCCATCCACATCGACATGTAGTGGCAGCCGATACCGGCCAGCGCACGTGAGCCCTCGGGCACACGCGTCGACGTGTTGTGCGGGCAGCCGGAGCAAAACCACGGCTGGCGCTCGGTGACCGAACGCGGCGTGGCGGCTTCACGCTCTTTTGCTTCGATAATGGCAACGCGTGCTTCGATCCGCGCCCGCACATCGGCGGGTAAGTCGGCCTTCGCCAGACGCCGCGCGATCGCCTTCGCAATCAGGGCAGGCGAGAGTTCGTAATGCGCGGGCAGCAGCGTCTGCCCGCGCGGCACGGACCATTCCCCACCTGCGTCGTCGCGCTCATCGAACTTGCCGAATACCTTCGGACGAACATCGTCGCGCCAGTTATACAGCTCTTCCTTAAGCGCATATTCGAGGATCTGGCGTTTCTCTTCGACGACCAGGATTTCGTCGAGGCCGGTCGCGAAGTCACGCGCGTTCTGCGCGTCGAGCGGCCACACGCAGCCCACTTTCAATACGCGAATGCCGATGCGTGCGCAGGTCTCGTCATCGAGCGACAGATCGGCCAGCGCCTGCCGCACATCGAGATAGGCTTTGCCCGCGGTCATGATGCCGAGACGCGGCGTGGGGCTGTCGATCACCACACGGTTCAGTTTATTGGCGCGGATGTAGGCGAGGGCCGCGTACCACTTGTGGTTGAGCAGACGGGCTTCCTGCGCGAGCGGCGGATCGGGCCAGCGGATATTGAGTCCGCCATCGGGCATGTCGAAGTCGTCCGGCAATACGATCTGCAAACGGTCCGGATCGATATCGATCGACGCGCTCGATTCGACCACGTCGGTCACACATTTCATCGCGACCCACAGGCCGGAATAGCGGCTCATTGCCCAGCCGTGCAGTCCATAGTCGAGATATTCCTGCACGCTCGCCGGATACAGCACCGGAATGCCGCTCGCGACGAACATATGCTCGGACTGGTGCGCGACCGACGACGACTTCGCCGCATGATCGTCGCCAGCCAACACCAGCACGCCACCGTGCGGATCGGTGCCGGCCGAGTTCGCGTGCTTGAAGACGTCGCCTGTCCGGTCGACGCCCGGACCTTTGCCGTACCACATGCCGAATACGCCGTCGACCTTGGCGCCAGGCCACAGGTTGATCTGCTGCGTCCCCCATACCGCAGTGGCCGCGAGGTCCTCGTTAACCCCAGGCTGGAACACGACATCGTGTTCCTTGAGATGCTGTTTTGCCTTCCACAACCCCTGGTCCAGCGCGCCGAGCGGTGAGCCGCGATAGCCGGACACATACCCCGCCGTGTTGAGCCCGGCTCGCCGGTCGCGCGCCTTCTGCAGCATCGGCAGCCGCACCAGCGCCTGCGTGCCGCTCAGGTAGACGCGACCTTTCTCGAGCGTGTATTTGTCGTCGAGCGATACGGTGGCGAGTGCGTCACGTAGCTGGGGCGATAGCGGGGCATTCATGGTCGACGTCTCCGATGGCTTTATTTGAGCCCGAGTATAGAAAGCGGAATATCCATCGTAAAATCACGAATACCGAACCCTGCTATGCGAAAAACACATGTCTAAAGACATCACCCTGCGGCAGATGCGTTACTTCGTGGCTGCCGCGCAAAGTGGGCAGTTTTCGATGGCGGCGACGGTCGAACATGTGTCGCAATCCGCGATTACGAATGCGGTACTCGCACTAGAGGAAACCCTGGGTACACGGCTCTTCGAACGCTTGCCGCAGGGCGTCGCGCTGACACCCGATGGGCAGGACTTCCTGAATCACGCGCGGCACATACTCGATTCAGTGCGCGACGCGGTCTACAAGGCACCCTTCCGCTCGCATGACCTGAAGGGGACGGTGCGCATCGCGGCGTCGTATACGGTGCTGGGCTATTTTCTTCCCGAGTTGATGGCGCGATTTCGCGCAACGTACCCGGATGTCGAGATCGATCTGCACGACACGGATCGCATGGCGATTGAGCAGGCGGTGCTCGACGGAACGGTGGATCTCGGCGTGGTGCTTCTGTCGAATGTGGAGAACGTCAGGCGTTTCAATCATCATGTGTTGATCCGCTCGCGCCGGCAATTGTGGACCTCGCCCACGCATCCGCTCGCGCAACTCAATGCGCCGTCGCTTGCGGATATCGCGGCGTATCCGTACATCCTGATCACGGTCGACGAAGGTGAACAGTCGACGCTGCGCTACTGGAAGCAGAATGGCGTCGCGCCGAATATCGCGTTCCGGACGAGTTCGATGGAGGCGTTGCGCGGTCTGGTCGCGCATGGCTTCGGCGTGACCATTCTCTCTGACATGGTGTTTCGTCCCTGGTCGCTGGAAGGCAAGCGGATCGACGCGCGGCCGATACTCAATGCGATTCCGCAGATGGACGCGGGTATGGTGTGGCGCAAAGGCGTGACGCTCGATACGCCGGCTTTGGCGTTTCAGCAGTTCCTGATCCATGCCTGTGGGAGTTGAGGGCAGCAAGGGCATGCGCCTGGTCTGGGAGGCATGGGAAGGGTGGGTTCCTTATGCGTATCCGTTTATCGAATACCGCCCGGGTTGATTTCTGTAGATCAGCCGCTTCTGCTATTGCATGCTACGATTCCTCGACAATCACGCTGGAGACAGCCATGTGGGACAAGATCGAACACGACGGATATGAAGTCTGGGTCCTGCCGATCCTTGCATACGGTCCCCCGGCCCCAACCACCTTGTGGCATTACTCGGGGTACATCTGTCGCCATGGCTCCGATGCCCACCTCGCTGGACAGAGCATTCGCTTCCAGGAACTCGTCACCACTTTCCGCAGCGAAGACGCAGCTCGCGAGGCTGGGTATGTCGAAGGCAAGCGGCGCGTCGACATGATTCACAAAGACGCCCAGGAAGTCGGCAACGGTTGATCACCGCGCTAGTTATTCAATATGGAACTCTGGATTCAACCATGCGCACGTTGCGCGGATCTGTACGGGCAGCCGGCTACTGCGGCTGCGCACGACAACCTGACGCTTAACGGCGTCGGCGCCGTTAAGGATGCGCGAGCGGAAGAGCACTACACCTGCATGCGGTGCGGTGGCGTGTTTGCGCGCATACTCGCCGGTCCGCCCGAGCGGCAGACCTGGGTGCTCCTGAACGCCGGGCAGCACTGATTCTCTTGCGCCGGGGAGCCGGCTTACGGATCGTTCCGTCATGCCAGGATTCCTCGACGATACGACGGAGGCCGCTATGTGGACCTGTCGAAACTGCAATGTGTCGTTCGACTTTGCTCGCGTCGAGCCGGAAGTCGATGAACAGGGATTCTTTTTCCTCTGTCCTGCCTGCGACTACCGGAACAAGCTGGTGGATGCAGGTCCCGACGCGATGGGGCGCCCGAAGCTTGTCCAGACCGACGACTAGTCGCGCAATCTGTTGAAGACGGTCATGCAGTTCGACCACAATGCGTGCCACATCGACCCGTCGCCGTCGCAGATGATCCGGCAAGCAAGTTGGGCGGTGAACCCGAAAAAGAAGCAGCGCATAATGTCGAGATCCCCTTGTCAGGATGATCGAGGCAGATATGACTACGTTCGCTATAGACGCCATTCGCATCAACCCGTCGAACGACAGGATTACCCACGTGCGTTGGGCTCCCGTTGACCCATCGACGCGTGACTGGCTGTCCCCCACGTCGATTGTGGAGGTGGCCGAAGTCGTGGCCGCGATCCGTCGGGGGAATGCTGTTTGGTCCCTTTTTACGCTCGGCGGCGTACGGTTTCTGGGGCCGAAAATCGTGTCTGTCTCCCACACCGACGGCCACGACGGGATTGACACCGATGTCCCTGGCGAGCATGTCGAAAAATGTATTGACGACCTGCCGCACGTTTGACCGCGCGCACTCATCCATTGCGGCGCGGATAATTGCGCCGTTCCAAAGAACGTCGCCATGTTTAATGTAAATTAGGCGTTCTTGAGCGCGCCTTTCAGCAGTGAGATCCATGAAAAACGGAAAACCAAAACTGACTCGTCGGGATGCCGACGGTCTTTTCCCCGACCTGCAGCAAAGCGGTGCCCATCTCGCCAGCAAGCCTGATAACCCGTTCGGAGAAAAAGTATCCAGAACGACCGATCGACGCGATCGTGACGAGGCCTCGCTTTGGAAAGATAACCTCGTCACCTTGCCCAAAGGGATCGAGTTGCCTCCGGGATACACGTCGGTGCCGCAGATGCGCGAGGCGATGGAGAGGGCATGGCGCATGAAATGGGTCAGGGAAAGCGGCAACGAGATCGTCGCGGAATTTCCTGAGGGCTGGTCGGCCGTTCGGCCGGCAAGCGGGGCCGTGGAGTTGAAGGACGCGACCGGCGTGGTTCGAGCCGTGTATGGCTGGGCAGCGGATGCTGAATTGAGGGTCCTGCCGCGGTATCGGGTCGAATCGCAGGCGAACAGTTCGAGCGGTCTCGGCAGTCTGGTTGTGCGTGATCGCGAGAACGGGCAGATTCTTGAGCGATCGTCGACCTGGTCCGCTCAGACCGGGACCAACCATCCCGATTGGGCCCGACTGTCGACGTGGCTCGACAAGGCGCATCCTCGCCATCGCGATCCGCTACGGCTGTGGGGGGATTGCGAAGACAATCTCGCTTGAATTCGGCTCATCGAGAATCCGGGTCCCGCCGCGCGGCATGCAACCCGTGCCGTCGCCAATCGCAAAGAACACCACCATGCAACACCTGAAATACCTGACCGGTTACTCGCCGACGCTACAGGACAAAGTCAAAAAACTGATCGTCGACGAAGAACTCGGTCCTTACCTCGCGAAGCGGTACCCCAACACGCATGACGTGCAAACAGACCGGGCCCTGTACGCGTACTGCGCGGATCTGAAGCGCGAACACCTTCGCACCGGCGCGCAAATCGACAAGGTCACCTACGACAGCAAACTCGACGTCGTGCGCCATGCACTCGGCCTTCACACGAGCATCTCGCGTGTGCAAGGCGGCAAGCTGAAGGCAAAGAAAGAGATCCGCATCGCCTCGCTATTCAAGGACGCGGCGCCGGAATTCCTGAAGATGATCGTCGTGCATGAACTCGCGCATCTGAAAGAAAGCGACCATAACAAGGCGTTTTACCGCCTCTGCGAGTTCATGCAACCGGGTTACCACCAGATTGAGTTTGATCTGCGCTTACATCTGACGTATCGCGATCTGAAGAAAGACCAGAGTTGAGCGTCAAGTTTCAGGCCCGCGTGCTTGCGAGCGGCGCCGTACTGGCGGCATAGGCAGCCTCCGCTGCGCCTTGATGCGCCGCCGCGCCGGTTGACTCCGCGTAAGCCTGTTCGCGTGCCAGGCTCAGCCGGAACTGCCTGCAGCCGAACCACAACAGCACGACGGCCAGCAGTGTGGCGACCAGGTTGACGATCGACATTGAATTGCCGACGGCTTTGGGTGAGCCGAATACCTTGTCGGTCAACAACGCAACGAGCGTGGTGCCGATACCGAGCGCGATCAGGTTCGAGACCAATAGGAACACCGCTGAAATCTGCGCGCGCATCTGGTTGGGTGCGAGAGTCTGCATCGCGGCGGTCGAGGTAGGCATCGGGAACGACGCAAAGAACATCGCGATCACCAGTAGCCCGAGCGAAACGGTCAGACTGCCGACCTGCGTGAAGGCGACCGCCGGCACCAGCATCCCGACTGCGCCGATGAAACCAGCGAGCATCGGGCCGTCTGTGCGGCCTTTTTTCATCAGCCAGTCGTTGAGCCACCCGCCGCAGAACACGCCGACGGTGTTCGCGATCAGCAGGATGGTGCCAAGCGTGTAGCCGGCTTCGACCGGCGTGAGCCCGAAGCGGCGGATATAGAACGCGGGTGTCCAACTCATCAGGCAGAAGAGCGTCATCGCGTAGAAGGAAAAGCCGAGGTAATGGCAAAAGAACGTCTTGCCATGCGAGCGGATAAAGCGCAGCGAATCGCCCATCGATACACGCTTTGCCTTTCCGGCGCTGTCCTGCATGAGCCCCTTACGTTGGGGATCGCGCACGGTCAGGATAAACAGCAGCGCTATAACAAGGCCCGGCAGCCCGACGATGAAAAAGGTCAACTGCCACGAGCGCACGTCGCCGACGAACGGCAGTGAGACGGTGGTCATCTGTTTCAGCAGGTTGATCACGTACCCGCCGATCAGGAACGCGATCCCGCCGCCAATGAACGAGCCGAGGGAATAGATGCCGACTGCTCGTCCCAGCTTTTCCTTGGGAAAGTAGTCGCTCAACATCGAATACGTTCCCGGCGAGAGCGCGGCTTCGCCCACACCGACGCTCATCCGCGCCAGAAACATGTGAAGGAAGTTCTGGCTGACGCCGCAGGCGGTGGTGGCGAGACTCCATAGCGCGATGCCTGTCGCGATGATGCGCGGCCGCGCAAAGCGGTCGGCGAGATAGGCGAGCGGCATCCCCATCACTGCGTAGAAGAGCGAAAACGCGAAGCCTTGCAACAGGCTGAATTGCGTATCGGTCAGATGCAGATCCTTTTTGATCGGCTCGATCATCAGCGCGAGCACCTGCCGGTCGATAAAGGAAAACACGTACGCAAGCATGCAGATCACCACCACATACCATTCGTAGGTATAGCGCTTGCCCGCAGGCTTGCTGCTAGTTGATACGGTCATCCAGGTTCTCCGGGAATCGATGTTCGACGGCGCATGACAGCGCGCGTAGGCGCACGGCCTGCATGCATGAGAAGAGGTCGCCATGGCGGCGTTCCGGATGTGAAGCGTACGTAAACAAAATTCCGAAACATATGCGCAGTACCTGCATGCACACTGCGGCATTCCCCTGGGCAGCTAAAGATTTTCCCAGTGCGATTCGCTAGAAGAGCCGCCACATAAGGCGCAGAAGATCACCCTGCGGCGCGCGAAACACATCATTCGCGCGGTCTATAAGTGTTATATGCGTGAGTTGATCGACGCTCAAAATTGGCCTTCCTAGACTCGCTTCGTTTTCTGCCCGATCAAACGAAGTCCTTAGGAAAGGCGGGAAACACAAACGCCGCAGCGTTCAAGCCGCGCGGCAGATAAAACACCACTCTCGCCGGGACTAGAGGAATGACCAACTGGAAATGGAGCGCGTCGCTGCTATGCGTCGCAGCGGCACCCGCTATGGCGCAATCGAGCGTGACCTTGTATGGACGTATCGATACATCGATCGAGTATACGAATTTCGGCCCCAACCACGTGGTGCGGATGGGCAGCGGCGATATCTTTGCGACGCAATTTGGCTTGAAGGGCAGTGAAGATCTCGGCGGCGGCTATCGCGCGATCTTCAAGCTCGAAAATGGCTTCAACTCTGCCAACGGCACACTCGGCAACAACGGCGCGCTGTTCGGGCGCGAAGCGTGGGTCGGACTGTCCGGGCCGTTTGGTGCCATGCAGGCCGGGGTTAACTACACGATCCTGCATACCTCGTTCGTGACCTACAGTCTGCCGGCAGACGGCGCCGGGCTTGCGTGGGGCAACGCGGCGAACAACTTCGTCGGACCTGCGTTTCTGCGCGTGAACAACTCCGTGAGGTACACGTCGCCGCGTGTCGGTGGTTTCCTGCTCCGGGCGATTGCCGCGCGGGGCGCGAATGGTGCGCAGAATGTGCCGTCGACGCTCGGGGACACCTATGGCACGTCGCTCAACTACGTGAGCGGCAATCTGTCGATCGACGCCGACTACATGCAGCAGACGTTCAGCCCGGTTAGCGCGGCGGTGCTGAACGCGAACAGTCCGACGGCTGCCGGCAATTACGCGCTCGGCGGCATTTCGTACGACTTCGGCTTTGTCAAACCGGCGTTCATCTACATGCGCCATCGCGGTGGCCCGGATGTCGCGGCTGGCGTGAATGCCACCAGTTCGAATCCGCATAGCGATCTGTTCGAACTTGATGCAACCGTGCCAGTGGGGCGCTCGCTGGTTCTGCTGAGTTACGGGCACTACCGGAAGGTCGCCGACAGTGAAGGCAATGCGGATTCGTTTGGCGTGCGCTACGACTATCCCTTGTCGAAGCGGACCGTGCTCTACACGGGCGCGGCCATGATCCGCAACGGCGCGCATGCGACGTTCACGATCAACGGCTCGGCGGGCGGCGGGGTGACGGTGGCTAAGCCGGGCGCTACGGCGAGTTCGGTTGTCGTCGGCATGATGACGGCATTCTAGGCGACGCATCCGCTGCAAACGCCGCGCATGACGTGCATGCAGCGGCTAGTCGCTGCGCGAGCCTTCCGGGTTGAGATTGAGCGGCGCGCCAAGCCAACTGTCGAAGGGCTCGGCGGCGCCGATCCGGAACAGTTCCATCAACAACCCGCGCAGCCAGCGGTGGCCAGGGTCGGCATCGAAGCGGCGATGCCAGTAAGCGTTGACGGGCCACGTGCCAGCATCGTCGATCTCGAAGACGGCGGACTCGCCGAGCGCGGAGAAGGCGCGCGCAACGGTACGCGGCAGTATCAGTGCGTAATCGCACCGGCTCAGGATCGCCGGCACGACCATGAAGTTCGGCACGGCGATGCGCACGCGCGCCCTCAGGTGATAGCGTTCAAGCAGTTCAGTCGCTTGCGGGTGCGACGTAACCGCGATGAAATGCAGCCCCGCCGGGGCATTCGCGCCCAATGTGTAGTGGTCATCCAGTTCGAGTCGCTGCGCCGCGCGCCGCGCCATCAGCAGTACATAACGCTCCTGGAGGAGTTCGCTATGGTAAAAGTGGCTCGACGCGTGCGGAAAATGCCCGAGGGCAAAGTCGATGCGGCCGGATTCGAGCGCGACGTTGAACTGGCTGTCCTCGATGTGATGGGATTCGACCGTCACGTCAGGCGCGCGGGCGCTGAGTTCGCGCATCAGCGTCGGTAGAAACGCGCTTTCCGCAAAGTCGCTCATATGCAGGCGGAACACACGTCGCGAGGTGGTTGCGCAGAATTGCGCGCCTTCATCGAGCATGTCCTGGAGGATGTGCAGAACGCGGTCGATCGAGCCCGCCAGGCGTTGCGCGCGTGGTGTTGCTTCGACGCCACCGGGCGTGCGCACGAACAGGGCGTCACGAAACACGAGGCGCAGGCGGCTCAACGCATGGCTCACGGACGGCTGCGTCACACCCAGGCGTAACGCCGCGCGGCCGACGTTCTTCTCTACGTGGACCGCGTGAAAGGCCTTCAGCAGGTTGAGGTCGAGGTCCTGCACGCGCGGCGCATCGCCGGCCTCCATGAAGGGCCGTATGTCGTGCGCATGCGGCGTGGCGTCAGCGGGATTGGTTTGCATGAGGGGTATAGGCGTTCTGCGGATACGGGATCAGTTGCACATCCGGCGCTTGGCCGTCGCCGATGGCAAACAGCCGAAGCGTCGCGCATAAGCCTTCGCGAAATGCCCAAAGCTGTTCACGCCGTGTTCGATAAGGATGTCGGTCACCGACCGTTCCGGCTCGGTCTGGAGTGCGCGATGGACTGCCTCGAGCCGCCGTTCGCGGATATAGCCGCCCGGCGACGTATTGAGAAACTGGCTGAAACCGTTCTGCAGCGTGCGCGTCGATACGCCGGCCGCACGCGCCAGCGCCTCCATGCGGAGCGGTTCGTCGAGGTGCGCGTCGATATAGTCGCGCGCGCGGCGCACATGGGCCGGCAGCGGCGCGGAGGACGCTTTCGCCAGCGTCCCGCTGTATGAGTGAGGCAACTGGCTGAGCAGCACCGTCATCAGCCACTGCGTGAGATCGCGGCCGAAAATCCGTTCATGCGCCGGCGTGTCGAACTGGTCGCAGAGATCGCACAGGTAACGCAGCGTCGAGAAAAAGACTGTCGTGCCGGGATGTGCGCCGTCTACCGCGAGGTCGAACACCAGCGGCTGTCTGAGGCTGTCGTTGAGCATTTCGGCGAGTTTGACTTCAAGTGCCTGCCGGTCGATACGCAGCAACAGGTTGCGGCATTCGCGATCCGTGACGATGCGGCTCATCCGTGCAGGCGACGACACGCTCAGGCCACCCGCGCGCAACGAGACGCGCTCACTGCCGGATTCCAGCGCGCATTGACCCCTTAGCGTGGTGCGAAACAGATAGTGGTCCCCGATATCGCCCGCGTCGATGTGCGTTTCGCTGCCGTAATGGAGTTCCAGAAGCGTCGCCTGATGGAGGGCGACACGGTACAGCTCCGCGTTGAGCGGTCCGCGATCCGCGACTTCCATCCGATGCGGACACAGCACCTGCGACACTTCCCGTTCGATCTCCTCGCGCGCGTGCGATGCGATCAGGCGGTTACGGGTCTTGTGTGAGATCGCGATGTCCATTCGTTAGCCTCGAGGCGTGCAGTGGTTAGCACGCTCATGATGCGACGACCATATTGTTCGCGCAAGAACGGGGCGACCCGGATGGCGAATTGTTCATTGTGCGTCACGGTATTACATCGAGTTGCCGGATTTGAATGCGGCTTGCGCGGCGTGAAGCGTTTTTGTGCTGGCGGGCACGTAATCTGGCAGCCATCGAACAAGGAGAACTGTGATGAATGTCAGCGTACTGGGCGGCGGCCACGGCTGCTATGCGGCCGTGATCGACCTGTTGGAAAAGGGCCACCGGGTGACGTGGTGGCGGCGCGATACGAACGCCGCGGCGCGGTTGCGCGCAATCGGCTCGCTGAACGTCAAGGATTTCCGGGGCGAACGGCGCGTGCCGCTTGGTGAGACGCCGGGCGCAGTGCGCCTCGTCGACGATCTCGCGGAGGCGGTACAGGGTGTGCGGCTAATCGTTATCCCATTGCCGTCCACGACGCACGAAGCGCTGGCGGCACAACTCGCGCCACATCTCGCGGACGATCAGGTCGTTTTCCTGCCGCCGGGCACGTTCGGCAGCTATGTGTTCGCGAAGGCGATGCATGAGGCCGGTAACACCAGCAAGGTGGCATTCGCCGAAACGGGTACGTTGCCGTATCTGGCTCGCAAGCACGGTGAAGACAACGTCGTGGTGAGCGCCTATGCGACCCGATTGCCGACCGGCGTGTTCCCCGTGCGGTTTTCCGCCTGGGCGTTGCCGGTACTGCAAGACGGCTATCCTTCGGTCGAACCCATCGAGGATGCGCTGAGCGGCGCGTTGATGAACGCAGGGCCGGTAATTCACCCGCCGCTGATCATGATGAATGCGGGGCCGCTCGAACATTTCGACGCCTGGGACATCCACAACGAAGGCACGCAGCCTTCGATTCGCCGCGTGACGAGTGCGCTCGATGCCGAACGTATGGCGGTGCGCGAAGCGCTCGGCTACGGCGCGCCGCACTTTCCGCTCGCGGACCACTACGCCAGCGAGGGCGACGAGTGGATGTACGGCCGCGGCGCGCACGGCAAGCTGACCGACAGCGGCGACTGGCGCGAGGACATCGATCTGAAGACGCACCGCTACATGCTGGAAGACACGCGGCTGGGCCTCTCGTTTCTCGTCTCGGCTGGACGGTGGGCCGGCGTGCCGACGCCTATCGCCGAAGGCTTGCTGAATGTGGCGAGTGCCGTGTCGGAGCGCGATCTGTATGGCGAAGGCCGTACGCTGGAGCAATTGGGCATCGCTTCGCTCTCGCGCGAAGCGATGACGGCCCTGCTTGAAAAGGGCTTTGCCCAATGAGCGCGGCCGCTGCTATCCAGCACGTCCATATCCTGGGGGCGGGACGCATGGGGCAAGGCATCGCGCTTGCGTTTGCGTACGCGGGGCTGCACGTCACTCTGATCGATTTCAAGGATCGCGATGGGGCGACGCGTGCCGCCTTCGCTGAGGCCGCACGCGGCGATATTGCGCGGCAGTTGCAAACCCAGGTGGCCTTCGGCCGTATCACGGATTCGCAGGCGGCCGAGGCGATGGCGCGCATCGTCATCGTGGATCGAGAGTGCGCGCGGGCCGGGCTTGCTGCGGGCGAGATCGTCTTCGAAGCGGTGCCGGAAGTCATGGAGGCCAAGCAAACCGCATTCGCATGGCTGTGTGAACACGCAGGGGCCGAGGTGCTGATTGCATCGACCACGTCCACTTTTCTCGTGACTGAATTGCAGCAGATCGTCGGCCATCCGCAACGCCTGCTCAACGCGCACTGGCTTAATCCGGCCCATCTGATGCCGCTCGTCGAGGTGAGTCGCAGCGACGTGACGAGTGAGGCGGTCGTGCAGCGCGTCGTAGCGCTGCTGCGCCGGGTTGGCAAGGTACCTGTGGTGTGTGCGCCGTCGGCGGGTTACATCGTGCCGCGCATTCAGGCACTCGCGATGAACGAAGCCGCGCGCATGGTCGAGGAGGGTGTCGCCAGCGCGGAAGATATCGACACCGCGATCCGTACCGGCTTCGGCCTGCGTTTCTCGGTTCTGGGTCTGCTCGAATTCATCGACTGGGGTGGGTGTGACATCCTGAACTATGCGTCGCACTATCTCGCACGCGCCATCGATCCGCGTTTTTTGCCGGCGAAAATCGTCAGTGACAACATGCGCGAAGGCCGTGACGGACTTCGCGATGGGCGCGGCTTCTACGATTATGCGGACGTCGATGTGGCCGCCTATCGGGAGAAGCGGCTTGCTGAATTCGGGCGTGCGCTGGATGGAATGGGGCTTCTGCCAGCGTTCAACGCGGCCATTTGAAGCTGAGGAGCCCGACGTGAATCAGGGGCGGCGCTTCGGGCGGCACCGCCAACTGCGAAGCAAGACCCCTCAGGCAGCATCCCTCAAGCCGCGACCGCTTCAATAACCGCCGACGCCGTCAACAACACCGGAATCGACTTCGAAGTCGGTGTGCCCGCGCCATCGGCGACCGAAGAGAGCGGCACGAGCGGATTGGTTTCCGGATAGTAAGCGCCGAGGCATCCGCGCGGAATGTCGTACTCCACGAGCAGAAAGCCGGCCGCGTGACGCTCGATTCCATCGGCCCACACGCTCGTGATATCCACGCGCTGGCCCGCCACGAAACCCAGCATCGCCAGATCGTCCTTATTGGCGAACAGCACACGGCGCTGCCCATAGACACCGCGATAACGGTCGTCGAGGCCGTAGATCGTCGTGTTGTACTGGTCGTGTGAGCGGGTCGTCATCAAGGTCATCAGACGCTCGCCGTGCTCTGCGCGCGCTTGATGAATCGGCGTGTCGACGTCGATCGCATGCACCAGGAATTGCGCCTTGCCGCTCGGCGTTTTCCAGATCCGTTCGCGCGAGGCCACGCCCAGGTGGAAGCCGCCCGGGTTCTTCAGGCGCTCGTTGTAGTCCTGGAAGCCTTCGATCACCTGCGCGATGCCGTCGCGAATCAATGCATAGTCGGCGGCTTGGGCGAGCCAGTCCACTTTGCCGCTGCCAAGCGTGGCATGGGCCATGCGCGCGACGATCGCAATCTCCGACAGCAGATTCTCCGAGGCCGGCTTGTTCATGCCGTACGAGATGTGCACCATGCTCATCGAATCCTCGACGCTCACGCCTTGCGCCACACCATTCTGCAGGTCGATCTCGGTACGCCCGAGCGTCGGCAGAATCAGCGCGTCGCGTCCGTGTATGAGGTGGCTGCGGTTCAGCTTGGTCGTGATGTGCACGGTCAGATCGCACGAGCGCATCGCGTCCCACGTGCGTGGCGTGTCCGGCGTCGCGATCGAGAAGTTGCCGCCGAGGCCGATGAACACCTTCACCTTGCCGTCGAGCATCGCCTGAATCGTGTTGACGACGTCGAGGCCATGCTCGCGCGGCGG
>OVEP010007137.1_pt1 | contig 13665 bp, 15 predicted proteins | sample 1779801 | NCBI WGS metagenome assembly OVEP01 (sample SAMEA3914791, study PRJEB12502) | metagenome | biome: forest; material: soil | place: Canada | collected 2011-07-03 | depth 0.1 m
GTCACCATGATCCGGCACATCCACGCACGCGCGCCGACCTTATGCAGCAGAAGATTGCTCGGTACTTCGAACAATGCATAGCCGATGAAGAACACGCCCGCACCGAAGGCAAAAGCCGCGTTGGACAAACCCGTATCGTGCTGCAAGGCCTTCTGCGCGAAGCCGATATTGGCGCGATCGAGAAACGCCAGCACATACATCAACAACAGAAACGGCAACAGCCGGCGCATGACCTTGCTGTTGATCGCCTCTAGTGAAGCGGGCGAATGCGGATTCATGTCGTCTCCTTCGCAGAGCATGCGGGTCGCGCTCTGCGTTTTTCTACCTTTTGCGCTGCAACTGCTTCGGTGACGCTGTGACGACTCAGTAAGTGGCGCGGCCACCGGACAGGTCGAACACCGAGGCGGTGCTGAACGCGCAGTCTTCAGAGGAGAGCCAGAGGATCAGCGAGGCCGCTTCTTCCGGCAACAGGAACCGGTTCATTGGAATCTTCGAGAGCATGTAGTCGATATGCTCCTGCGACATCGAATCGAAGATCTCCGTTTTGGCCGCTGCGGGCGTGACTGCATTGACGAGGATGTTCTTCGTCGCAAGCTCTTTGCCGAGGGATTTGGTCAAGCCGATGAGCCCGGCTTTGGAGGCGCTGTAGTGCGAGGCGTTCGGATTGCCCTCTTTGCCGGCCACCGAGGCAATATTGACGATCCGGCCGTAGCCGCGCTCGAGCATGTGCGGCACGACCGCGCGGCAGGTCAGATACGGGCCGATCAGATTCACGTCGATCACACGGCGCCAGACTTCGGGGTCTAGCTCCCACGTCGTGCCATTGCCACCGGTGATGCCCGCGCAGTTGATCAGCACGTCGATCGCGCCATGGGCGGCGATGGTTTGTGCCACCGCCTGCGCAACCGAGGCTTCCTGGGTGAGTTCGACCGTGACGGCCGTTACCTTGCCCAGTTCGCTGAGCTCGCGCTCGCTGCGCGCCAGACGCTCGGCGTCGATGTCCCATAAGGCGACCGACGCGCCCGAGTTCAGCGCCCGTTGCGCCACCGCGTAGCCAATGCCGCGCGCGCCGCCGGTAATGGCGACAACACGCCCCTCCAGATCGATTCGATTCATCGCTGTGCTCCTGTGACAGGCCTCGGCGGCTTGCCTTTCAGTTGTTGTATGTCTGCTGTCCGTGCTGGCTCGGCTTTCGTTCAGCAAATATACGAGCGGTGCGATGCGCTAACAATCCGTGTATTGGAGGGGGCGATAACAAAAGCGGATCGGTGGGCGCGGGGGCATCAGACCCTGTGGCGCCTCGCCTGCATCATGTACGCAAACCATTCGCGGGATTCATCCGGCTGTACGCGTTTCAAAGTCGTTGCAGTTCATCTTTCATCCAGTCGTGAACGGCTCGACTCAGTTCCTGCTGTGACAGGTCCTGAGGAGAGAATGCCGGGCCGACAACCACGCGAATTTGTCCACGGCGGTCTGGCCAGCCTTTCGCCGGCCAGACTTTGCCCGCGTTGAGAACCACCGGAACAGCAGGTACGCCAGTCGAGCAAGCCAATCGAACGCCGCCAGATGTCATCCTCAACGGGGCATCGTGTGCCACCCGGGTCCCCTCCGGGAAAATGACCACGACATCGCCCTTCGCCAGCCTCTCAGCACTTTCCTGCGTCACAGCCTGATGAGCCTGACGGGCGGAGCCGCGATTCAGGCTCACCATATCGAGGCCACGCAGCACCCATCCAAAAAAGGGGATGCGAAGAAGCTCTTCCTTGAAAACAAAACTGATGCGCCGTGGAAAAAGTGCAAGAAATGCGAGCGTCTCCCAGGTCGATTCGTGACGGCACAGCAGTATCGCTGGCCCCGCAGGAATATGTTCAAGCCCCTCTACCGAACATGAGACGCCCGGCAGCCAGCGCATCACCGCCACCAGCGCACGGCACCATTGTTTTGCCAACCAGTATCGTCCAGCCCTGCCGACGAAAGGAAACAGAAGCAGTATGACCATTGAATACAGCGTCCCGCTGCCGAGAACGTAGACAATGAACAGCCATTTAGTGAAAGTCGAGCGCATCGGGGCCTGATTCAGATTGATTTGCGGCGGAACATGTCGCCGTTGACGGGTGAGACTATGCGGTGAGCGATGCGTGTGTTACCGGCGACGCCGGCATCGGCAGCTACCGGCTCTGCAGCGTCGACAAGCGCGTCGGATGGCACGCAGAAACGAAGGTGACGGTTGACGCTGGTTGGGAGCGCGCTACCATTGGATACCGACGAGCAGTCCGTGTCGATGGACACCGCGACATGGCGAATCAAAGACAAACGGGGAATTTCACAAGGACCAATGGCGGTCAGCGCGCGGCACACAGAGGGAACCGCCTTCTCTCTGTGCGAAAATCGTCACCCCTACGGGTCTGCCACCCGCGAGGTCGGCGAGCGTGACGTGAATGATACTAGAGGATTCTTTCAGACGCGCGGTATGCCAAATCGCTGCCGCTGGTCCGATAACCCGCATGCCGCGCCACGATGCAACTGGAGCATCGCACGGCTAGCGTTATTTCGGAGGTTGCCATGATGAACCATCCAAAGGAACAGACGTCCGATGAGGGTCGTAAAGACGGTGGAGACGGTGGAGACGGCGAAGACAAACGCACGGACAATACGCCGGGCGCGGACGCTGGCTCGCCGGACCCGGACAGCCCTGCCCCAATCCTGACGTCAGAAGACGAAGAGCTATTCGATGAAGACGCACCCGAATAGTGGCAATGAAACCTGACGTTCAACTGAACGCAGACCCTCTCCAACCAAGTACGCAATGAACGAACATACCGCAATGGACGACCGCTTTGACAGGCGAGAATTACTGCTTCATCTCGGGGACATGCTCGAAGCGTTGAGCTGTTTAGCCAGCAAAAGCAAGCCAACCACGTTGGTGGCGCACCTGATGCAGGAAGAGGATTCCTTGCAGCGCTTCGAGTTCCTGCGGGCGTTGGCGCCAAAAATGAAGGTGGCCGAGCTTACCCAATGCATCGCCGGCGCATTCTTCCCGTGGCCAAAGGCGCTGCTTGAGGCGGAGCTCAACCGGGACGCGCTGGCGTCAAGCGTTCAGCATCACCTTTTTGACGGTAACCCTGACGGCTGGAAAGCGTATGTCACCCACGTCCAAAGGACAGTGAAGTGGTTCGGGACCGGGCTTCCGGGGATAAATGCGGACGCGTCGGCAGAACCGGCTCACGATGCCGCTAAGGATGCAACGCCGGCCGTGGCGCCGGTGATGGCCACGCCGCCCGCCACGTCGGACGCCCCCATCGAGAAGAAGGGTTGGCCTTGGCCCGAGCCAAGGTAGACGTCCTGACGCACGACAGGCCAGACAGATAACCGGGACTGCACGTTTGAGTGCGAAATCCGTAGTGGAATACAGCATTCGAGGTCAGGTGTCTCCCTTTCATGCGACGACTAGCGCGCGAAGATAAATGACGACCGGCCGACAGTCGCTCAATTCTGAAAGTAATTCAAGCCGAGCGCCCCTTTCACCTCTGATACCGTCGCACCAGCCACTTCCCGAGCGCGCAGGGTCCCACGACGCAGAACGTTCAACACCTCCGCTCGGTCGGTTGCCAACTCGCGGCGGCGCTCGCGAATGGGTGCGAGCATCGATTGCAACCGTTCGTTGAGCGCGCGCTTGACCACACTGTCGCCAAGACCGCCGCGGCGATAGTGCGCTTTGAGTTCGTCGACCAGCGGCACGTCCGGCTCGAACGCGTCGAGGAACGCGAACACAACGTTGCCCTCAACCTGGCCTGGGTCATTGACACGCAGATGGTTGGGGTCGGTGTACATGTTGTTCACGGCCTTGGTGATTTCGTCCGGGCTCGCGCCCAGCGTAATCGCGTTACCCAGTGACTTGCTCATCTTGGCTTTGCCATCGATGCCCGGCAGCCGCGCCACGTGCGAGAGCACCGCTTCGCATTCGACCAGCACCTGCTTGTCGACCGTGTTGTTGAAACGGCGCACCAGTTCATTGGTTTGTTCAATCATCGGCAACTGGTCGTCACCGACGGGCACGCGCGTCGCCTTGAACGCAGTGATGTCGGCGGCCTGGCTGACCGGATACGTCAGGAAGCCGGCGGGGATGTCCCGCTCGAAACCGCGAAGCACGATTTCCGCCTTGATGGTCGGGTTGCGTTCGAGGCGTGCGACTGTCACGAGATTAAGCAGGTACTGGGACAGTTCCGCCAGCTCCGGCACCTGCGACTGGATAACGATGGTCGACTTTGCCGGGTCGATGCCGACCGCGAGATAGTCGAGCGCCACCTCGATGACGTTTTCAGTGACTTTCTGGTGCCGGCCGACGTTGTCGGTCATGGCCTGCGCGTCGGCAAGCAGGAGGAATTGCTGCGCTTCGTGCTGGAGTTGCACGCGCGAGCGCAACGAGCCGATGTAGTGGCCCAGGTGAAGTGGGCCGGTGGTGCGGTCACCGGTAAGGATGACGGGTTGCTTTTCAGATGGGTTTGCGTGCGACATGGTCATATATCCGTGTTTGCAACACCACCGGTCATCAGCGCGCAGAAACAAAAATGCCGCCAAGACTGGCGGCATCACGTTTTCGATGAACGAAGAGAATCGGGCCGCCTAGGTCAGGCGTGCCACCAACGATGCAGGTTCAGCGAGGTCGGGTTCGTATTCATAAGCTACAAGTATAACGTCGGTCGTGCCGACGTGTCACTTCCGGAACGGCTAGCGATTCTGCCGAAGAAAAGAACCTTCTCGCCAAACATCACGTGTCAGGAATGACCCTCGAGCGAGAGCGACGGCGGTACATGGTCGTCCATCGCATTGAAGTCATCGAACTGAATCACCAAGGCGGATTTTTGGCTCGTGAAGCGGGCACACCTGCACCTCACGTGCCAGCAGGAATCCCCCGACCGGTTTCGGCATCGCTTGACTCCGAAGTCGGCAATCGAAGCATGCTTGCAATGGCTTCGCCCGAAACAGCGGCGCTGTATAGAAAACCTTGCCCCTCGATACACCCGTGCTCGACCAGAAATCCCCTCTGCACGTCCGTTTCGACGCCTTCCGCAATTACATCGAATTTCAAGGCTTCGGCAATGGCGATGACGGCGAGTGTCAGCGCTTCGTATTCTGTCCCCCGGCCAATTTCCTGCACAAAGACCTTGTCAATCTTGATGCGGTCGATACTGAAGCGCTTCAGATAACTCAGGCTCGAATAGCCTGTGCCGAAATCATCGATGGAGACCTTGACGCCGAGTTCGCGCAAGTCGCGCAGCACCCGCGCCACATCATCGGCATTGCGCATCAGCGCACCTTCCGTCACTTCCAGCTCGAGCAATTCGGCCGGACAGGCCGCGTCGTGCAATGCACCACGCACCACGCCGACGATGTCGGAGCGCTCCAACTGATGCGGGGAGACGTTCACCGAGACACGAATCGAAGGCAGGCCCTGCTCCCGCCACCTGCTGACCTGTAGACAGGCGGTTCGGAGCACCCATTCTCCCATGCCTTGAATCAAGCCCGTTTCTTCGGCAATGGGAATAAACACGGCAGGCGACACCGCGCCGAGCTCGGCATCATGCCAACGCAACAACGCCTCGGCGCCGAAGATACGCCCTGTGACCATATCGATTTGCGGTTGATAAGCCACCTGAAGCGTTTTGGCCTTGACTGCCCGCCGCAGCCGGGTTGACAGGTGCAAGCGTTCCGCTGCGGCCCGATTCAGTTCGGGCCGATAAAACTGATATCCGTTCCGCCCGTGCGACTTCGCCAGATACATTGCCGCGTCGGCATTGCGAATCAACGTGTCGGCATCGGCGCCGTCCTGCGGATACGTGGCGACGCCAATGCTGGCCTCCACATACAGCTCCCGCTCGCCGGCATAGAACGGTTCGGTCATCGCGGCAATCAGCCGGTCAAGCATGGGGATTAACTGCTCGCTGCCTGAACGCGCGGCAACAATGATGAATTCGTCCCCACCGTAACGCGCCACCAGGTCATTTGAGCGGACCAGCCGCTGCAACCGCCTTGCTACGCTCGCCAGCAGGGTGTCACCTACTCGATGCCCAAGCGAGTCATTGACCTCCTTGAAGCGGTCAAGGTCGAGGAACATGACCGATACTTCGCTGCCAGCCTCTGATGCGCGTTTAATGGCTTCAACCAGCCGCTCATCGAGCAAGGTGCGATTCGGCAGTTCCGTCAACGCATCGTATTTCGCCTGGTGCTCGAGGCGCGCCTGATATTCCACCAGCGCTGTCACGTCGCTCATGACACCCACATGGTGGGTCACATGCCCTCGCTCATCACGCACGGGCGCCACCAGCACGTTATTCCAGAAACGTTCACCGTTCTTCCGGCTACAGGGCAGCGTGACATTGGCCTCGTTATCGCAGTTCATGGCATGTCGAACTTCAGCCCATTTATGGGATTCACCAGCCAGATTGAACAAGGCATTGCAATCCACGCCCATCACGTCGCTGGACGAATACCCGGTGATACGCTCGAACGCCGCGTTAGCAAAGATCACGACGTTCAGGTCTTGCCGTACCTCGGTAATCACAATCCCATTGATACTCGCGTCGATCGCTCTGCCTTGAAGACGCAGCGCCAGTTCGGCTTTGCGCCGGGCCGTGATGTTCTCGTAGGCGATCAGAACGCCGACGACCGCTCCGTTCTGGTCTTCCAACGGGAGCTTGGTTTCGGAAATCCACACTTCCGTTCCATCAACGGCGATCGCACTACGCTCGAAATGGCGCCGGGTAAGCTCACGCTTCATGACCCGGACATCTTCGACCTGTACCGTGTTGGCATCGTCGCCCCAACGCAAATCGTGGTCACTCAAGCCAATCAGGGCGTCCCGCGATAGCAAACCGGCATCGCGTGCATAGATCTCATTGCCACCAACGTAACGGTGCCTGGCGTCCTTCCATGCAACCCCCTGGGGAATGTGGTCGAGCACGTACTCAAGCGTCTGCTTGGATTCAAACAGTTCGGCCTTGGCGGCCATTTCAAGCGTGACGTCCACCATGACGGACATCGTGGCAGTGCGACCTTCAAACGAAACATTCAGGTGGTGAACGTCCATGGACCTTCGCTCGCCGGACCTGGTCTGATGAACCCAGACGCCGACCGCCTGCGTCTCGCCGGATGTGGTGCCGGGCTTTGACTGGAAGGCCTCCTTCAAACGGATAAATTCATCCGCGGGATGGACATCGCCCAACGACATCTTGAGCAGTTCGTCCTCCTGATACCCAAAGCTCCGCTGCGCGGCACCATTGACCGCGACAATGCTCAGCGACTGATTGTCGTATATCCAGATTGGCAACGGATGTTCATCAAAAAACCGTTGATACCGGGCACGCGCTCCGTCAGCCAAACGGAGTGCCGCGCGAAGCCGTCTCGCGATTCGAACGTTCCAGCGCATCAGACCAAGCAGTAGCGCCGCCGCCGTCAAACCGCTCGCGAGCAGCGCAGCGGACACCCGCTTTGCGTCCGATGAAGACCGACTGACAACGGAGTCGAGCCTGGCATCGGTTTCCATACGCACAGCGACGACGTGTTCGAGAACACTATAGAAGTAAGCATCAATCTCGCCCAACGCCGGGTCCCCGAGGCCAATGCTGCCAGGACGCTGGTTGACCTGTCTGGCCAACGCATTGCTACGTTCGCCGAGCTTTCGCATCATGTCATCGAGTTCGCTCAGGCGCGAAACGCAATCCCCCCGCCCATGACAGCCGACGCGTGCATCGCCCGTCAATTCGAGGAGCGTAGTCATCGGAAAGCTGTAGACAGCGCGCTTGTAAAACGGACGGGTGCTAATCAGCGTGTAGAGTTCGCCATGCTCGTCAAGCATGATCTGCTGGACCTGGTCGAGGTCATGTTTCAGTCGACCGGATTCCCGCAGCGTGCTGAGCGAGTTCTCCTGCTCGTGCGTCTGGCGGTGAGCCAGAAACGTGTTCATGCCAATCGCCGAGAGAATGAAAGCCACCACAATTACAGTGAAAGCTTTACGGGCGAATTCTTGCCTGAACGTCAATCCTGCGAGCGTGATGGTTTCACGCTGCCTCGGCGGCCCGCTGTGTGAGCGATTGGGGTGTGGCTTTGCCATGCATGGCCTCAAGTCCGTCAGACCGTCTAGATAACGGCCTGCAAGATGAAATTCTTGAGCGTTGCGCGCGTAAACTTACGGGCGCAACGACGGACAGCCCATGACGGACTCAGGTCTTGCCGGGCTCGTCAGGAACGCAACACGCCGATCAGGCGTCCCAGTTCAGCGGGCCGGGTATATGACCGATACAGTTCTCCAACCGTACCGAATGCCAAGGCTGGCTTCAGCGTCGCACCGGGAAGTGCTTCTGTAATCCAGACAAAGGCGTTCATTTCGCGCTGGGCAGCATGCACCGCTGCCGTGAGTACGGTGAGGGCTCGTTCCGGAGAATGCCCACCAAGGTCGACGAAGCAGCTCTCAAAGGGATGCTTCGTTGCACTTTCGACGTGTAACACTGATTTTCGAACGTCCAAATCAACCTCCTGCTCGGATTGCGCCTCCTGTATATCAACTGATTGTGACAATGCAACACATGACGAGGCGAACAGTGCGGCTCGCGCCGGCGTCTCTGCGCGTCCCACAAGCAGGATGACCGGTTGCTCGCAAGCCTACGCCGGCGTAAATATCACTGCGCCAACGTCAGCGATATGCGTGAAGCTTCGAACAAACCGGTACGTCTGGTCGCCAAGCGTTATCCGGTTTATGCCGGCGTGCGTCAGCTCGAGTATCTCGTCAGCCACGTCCACTGCAATGGTTCCGTGACCCGTCAACTCTTTGTCCTCGTCCGCCGGGTTGCCGATGTAGACAGCACAGACGTCCGTACCGCGGCGCATCATGACGACGCACTCGCCTTCATCCAGCGAGAGCTCGAGATATTCGACCAGCGTCAGCAATGAACCTGGCGTCTGCCCGTGCGGGTCGTAAGCCAAACCAGAATCAGCAGCCATCTTGCCGCCTCCCCGTCAAATGCGTCGGTCGTGAACAGAAAAGCTCGCCCTCAGGCGTCAATGGTTCCACTATAAGCGCCTACGTTCGAATGCGTATCCCCTCTCTTCGAAAGCCAGGAAATAAGTCACGCAGAGGATTGCGGCGAGGCGGTGGCTAAACGGCTACCATGCCGTGCGCAAGGTCTCGTGCACGTTGTGCATGTGATGCCGCTTCTGGTCCTGCAGATACCCGACGGCCTGTTTGACCACCTTGGGCTCACCGAGCTGGAACGAATACTCGCGAAGCAATGTTTCGCTCGTGACGAGGTCATTGAGCTTGCCGAGTTCGTCCTGCACCGACGTCAGGCGCTCAATGGTGGCCTGATGACTGGCATCGAGAACCGGCGAAAAGAACTCCAGCAGATATCGCAACCGCTTTCCCGCGATGCGCACTTCGTGCAGCGCAACGTACCCTGAATCTTTATCCGATACCACGCGCCTCACCCGCTTTTTTAGTGCCTTCTCGGCGGATTCCACCCGGTCCTCGGCAAACCCGGCCAGCGTAGGACGGGTGGCCGGCGAATCCAGTTGGTGTCGGGCACCTGTCAGTGCGCGCTGGAGTATCTGCTCGACGCCCGCGTTCCCAATTGTTCTTCGACTGAACGAGAGCGCGTCGGCGCGATGCTCGTCCACAGACTCGAGCAGTGCGGCAAACCTGTGCTGCATCGACCGGTCGGCGGCAAGCAGGTCGCGCAGGATATCCCAGTCGCGGGTTTTGCCTGCGGCGTTGGCGAGGGATTTGAACTCGCCACGCTGCAGCGCCGAGTCCTTCCGGTCAAGTAATGGCTCGTACGCCCACCAGAGCGAACGCAAACGGCGCAGCGCGACGCGAAGCTTGTGCAGGACTTCAGGGTCGGCTTTCAAATGCAATGCGCGAGCACGCCGAGCGGCATCTGCAGAAATGGACGTCGCCAGACAGGCAAACGCGTCGGCCGTCGACATGGCCCGGGTTATCGAATCGGCTCTCCCGCTGTTGCTGCCGGCAATCGATGGGGACGCGCCTGCTCCTGACGTCGCAGACACGAGAATCTGATAGTTCATTTCAGGGCGCCCTTGGATACGACGGGATAAGCAGAGGCAGTCAGTGACGAAACCCTGTTCGCCGGCGGATTTGAAGACGCGGGATGCTTGCGAACGCCACCTGGCCACTCATTCCAATCGTATAACGAAGAATTCCCGAAAGCCAATGCGCCCCCTTTGGTCGCGCCTATATGCCGCCGGGACGTCCGCCATGCCTGTAAACGCTTAACGACGATACAGGCCGCATGTCGATTTCGCAGCGCTAATCAGTACACACCGGACATGCTATCGATTCGGCGACCACCTTCTGCTCGCTTCGCCCAAAACTCGCGAGCGCCGCGAGCCCCAGCAGCGCCAAACCGCTACCGAAGAGAAAGTCGGCGGAAATACCGACATGGTCGACCACCACACCACCAATGAGCGACCCGAGCGCGATCGCAACCTGGATGATGCTGACGAATAGTGCCGAGCCCGCTTCCGGCGAATCCGGCGTGGCGCGCTGAATCCAGATGCTGAAGCACAGCGGCAACGCGCCAAAAGAAACACCCCACGCAAGCACAAGCGCCATCACGCCGATTGACGAATGTTGCAACAGCGGCATGGCTAACAGCGCGAACATGAGCAGAGAAACCATCGCGCCGACGGACGTTTTCAGATTGCGCGTCACCGTCGACGAAACGGCGAAGTTCGAGATGAAACCGATCATGCCGAAGCCGAGCAGCAACCACGTAATCGTCGACATGGTGAAATTCGCGTTACGTAGCAGGAACGGCGTGATGTAGGTGTACGAAGAGAAATGCGCGCCGAATACGAGCGCCACCATCAGCATGCTTCTACGCGGATGCGGCCGGCGCAGCAGCGCCACCAGATCGCGCAGCCGTAATGCGGCTGTCGACGGCAGGGACGGCACGAAGACGAACTGAGCCACGAGCGCGATAGCGACCAGTACGCCGGTGGCCATAAACGAAGCACGCCATGACGCGAAGCTGGCAATGAATGTGCCGAGCGGCACACCGATCACCGTCGCACAGGTCACGCCGGTCAGGATTGTCGCCATGGCTTTGGCCGAATCCTTCGGCTGCACAAGGCGCCCCGATGCAGCCGTCGCCAGGGTCCAGAATCCGCCCAAAGCCGCGCCGAGCAGCGCGCGGCCGAGCAGCATGAACAGGAAATCAGGCGCAAAAGCGGAAATCAGATTCGACGCCAGCAGCAAGGCTGTGAGCAGCAGAAACACGCGCCGGCGATCCATCCGGCCGGCCACCAGCATCAGGCCGGGCGCGGAGATGGCGGCAATCACACCCGGCACGGTGACCATCAATCCTGCGGTACCCGGCAGTACGCCCAGATCCGCCGCGATGCGCGGCAGCAATCCAACGGGTAAAAACTCCGTGGTCACGAACGCGAATGCGCCGATTGCAACGGCCACGACAGCGAGCCACGAACGTAGGGACGACGAGGCGCCATCGTCCGGCGAGGCAGTGCTCGCCGACAGATTATCTTCCATCAGCATAGTATTGTTTGCGAGTAACTCAACAACGGGTGGGATTGGAGCAGTCGCACCGGACTAATCAATTCACGAACGGCAAATCACGAATAAAAAAGCAGGCGGTATTGGCCTGCTTATGATTGCGATCGGAAAAGACAGCGGGTGAAACCTGAACGGAAGACACCTTGCCATCGTATTAAATCGCCCGCTGAGCACGCCGTAAAATCGCAGTCGGGCGTGGGGGTATTTCGATCAGGGTGCCGTGCGCGAATGGGTCGGAGGCGGTGCATGCTGCTGCCGCACCGCCTCCTGAACTGCCGGTCTGCTAGCGACCAAAATAGATCCTGCATTGCGGTCCGGAAGAGCACGGCCGCTCCTGTCGGCCTCCCGCTTCCGTCGCACCTGCCGCCACACCACCATAGGAAACGTTCTGCAGCGGTTGCGCGGCCGGCATCATGGTCCGCCCACTTTCACTAAACGACATGTCGGTTGTGTCTTGCGCTGATTCGTTTGCGTTCTGCTGCATCAGCGCCCGGCCCGACACCGCTTCGTCCTGCTGGTTGTCCAGTGCGCCGGCTGTGCTCGGCGCCAGAAAGAGTGCGGCGCTTGCCAGCGCCATCAATAAACGTAGTTTCATGTCCAGACTCCTCGAATCCGGCGCAGCAGCACTCACCCCCTTCAAAAAGAATTGATCCGCGAAAAAACGTCACGTCGCCCAATTGAACTAATGGACGGGACGGGCGAATGCCTATGCGGGACTGCTGCGGCGAGTCACCGAACTAAACGAGTAAATAGTTGCCAAACCTGAAACCGATGTCGGGCGCGCACGCGCGGCTTGCCGGAAGCGGTCTCCACCAGGCTGGGAACGCAAAGTGTTGCTCTGCTGTTTCGTTATAGGTCGGCCACTCAGGATTTCAATCCCGGCGGGGTTGGCAGCGCCTGTCGCCGCTCGATCTGTGACGGGCGACAACAAAATCACCCAAGCCGGTGCGTGCTTTACCCGAACAGTGCGTTATGATGCTGGAATAACGCACAAAATCAGCCCCGCGCGACACACCGACGAGAGACGGAGCGCGGGCATGAGACCGGCCATTCGCAATCAGTGCATTGTTATCACCGTTTTTTCCATCGCGGCCGTAGGGCTTATCCAGCTGTACCTGCCGCGCGGCGGAGCGCCTGAATACTCACTGATTGGCGCGGCCAGCCGGATTGGCGGCCTGACCGGGCATAGGCAGTAACACAATTTATGGGGCATCGTCTTTTGACGCTGCCAGTAGGATTTCCTTCGATCAATAACCTCACCGCGAGCGGACCCCATTTACATGGGCTCAATGCTTTCGCGGCTTCCCCTTGCAGTCTGTGATTCACAGAACACTGGACGCTTTAGAAGGACGAATATCATATGGACGAAAGGAAGCGAGATAGCATGATTGCGTATCTCCGCCATCGCATGGAAGAGTTTGGTATCAAACCAGAAGACCTCGCCGCCGTGCTGGCGGCCGAACCGAAGGGGCAAAAAGCCGCGCGCTACCGTAGCGCAACGGGCGATAGCTGGGACGGCCAGGGTGAAATGCCCCAATGGCTTAAACAGGCAATTAGCGCAGGTCAATCAATTGACCACTTCGAATTATCGGCCACGCCGGCACCCGCCCCGCAGCCGAGAAAACAGGTGGATTGGGTAAACGACCCGTTCGCAGGCAGCCCGCTTGCGCGCCAGAACAACCGCTAAGCCGTCCGATCGTTAAGCCGTTAGCGCAAAGTCACCACCCCGTACTTTTCTGATGGCAACAACAGGTTTGGCACGTTCGTCGACGCGAGCGTGCTGGCGCCGCTTACGCTGGCGAAGACAAGTTGTGCCCTGCCGGATTGCATCCAGACGCCTGGGCCGGCCGTATATCCGGTCAGAGCAACGCAATCACGCGCTGCCTCTTCAGGAGACCGGTCATGAAAGGGAAATGGGTTTTTGCCGCCGCGGTTTTATCGATTGCCACCTCCAGCGGATTCGCTGCAGGTGAAACCGTTACGGTAGGCGGACAGGCGATGCTCCCCAGCAAGGACATCGTCGACAACGCAGTCAACTCCGCGGATCACACCACGCTGGTCGCCGCGGTCAAAGCGGCGGG
>OVEP011218235.1_pt1 | contig 13632 bp, 14 predicted proteins | sample 1779801 | NCBI WGS metagenome assembly OVEP01 (sample SAMEA3914791, study PRJEB12502) | metagenome | biome: forest; material: soil | place: Canada | collected 2011-07-03 | depth 0.1 m
GCGTCTTTCGGGATCACCATCATATCGAATGCCACCAGCCCGCCTTCCTTCGCGTTTGAGAACTTGATGTCATACGGACGTTTGGCTTCGGCACTGCGCCGGTGCGCGATGCCGACGTCGCCGGCAAAACCGATCGCAACGCAGACGTCATTGTTTGCAAGGTCGTTGATGTAGCCGGACGAGTTGAACTCAGTGATGTACGGGCGAACTTTCTTCAGCATCTCGAACGCGGCCTGATAGTCGGCCGGGTTGGTGCTGTTCGGGTCCTTGTGCATGTACTGGAGCGCCGCGGCAAACACGTCGACCGACTCATCCAGGAATGAGACGCCGCAGCCCTTCAGCTTGGCGAGGTTGGCCGGATCGAACACTAGCGCCCAACTGTCCACCGGCGCGTTCGCGCCGAGCGCCTTCTGCACCGCCTCGACGTTGTAGCCGATGCCCGTGACAGCGAATGCCCAGGGCACGCCGTACTGGTTGCCCGGATCGGCACCCGCGACCATCTGCATCAGCACAGGGCTGAGATTCTTCAGGTTCGGCAGTTGCGATTTGTCGAGCTTCTGGTAGGCGCCCGCCTGAATCTGCCTCGCCATGTAGTTCGACGTCGGTACCACGATGTCGTAGCCGGAACTGCCCGCGAGCAGTTTCGCCTGCAGTGTGTCGTTGCTGTCGTAGTTGTCGTAGCGGACGTGAATGCCCGTCTGCTTTTCGAAGGTCGGGATCGTATCTTTCGCGATGTAATCCGACCAGTTGTAGACATTCAGCTCGGCGTCCGCGGCACGGGCGGCGGGTGCGGTCCATACCGACACGGTCGCCGCGATACAGGCGCTGGCGACGACCGCGCGGCGCAGACGGGTTACAGGGTGACAAACGCGCATGGTGTTTTCCTCGCGGGAAGAAGGTTAAGCATGGGGTGGTCGAATGGCTTTGCGGCGGGTGCGTTTCGCTCTCAGGACTCGGTTCTTGCCTGATGAGCTTCATATCGCAGACGTATCGCGGCGCCGATGTCGAAAAACGGCCGAGGGGGAAGCCAGCCCGGTTTCGCATTGCCAAGCACGGAGGTCAGCAACGCCGACTGGCCGCCCGACGCCATTTCGGCCAACAGTCGCCCCCACAGCGTGCCGCGCGCAACCCCGGAGCCGTTGCATCCGGCTGCGGAATAAACCCCTTCCGCCAGTTTTCCGAAACGCGGCTCGCCTGATCGCGTGGCGCTCAGGTGACCGGTCCAGGTGAATTGCAGATGCTCATCCGTGACCCAGGGGAACCGCCGCTGCAATCCACGCAGGTGTTTGGCCCGGCGCGCCATCAGAGAATGGCCGGCAAGGTCGCGACGTCGATACTCCACGGTGTTGCGGATCAGTAGCCGTCTGTCCGGCGTCAGACGTAACGTGGCGCCAGCGGGACGAGTCGAGAGCACACCCCACGGGGCCGCGCGCCCTAGGCGGGCATACTCTTCGTCGTTCAACGGTCGACTCAGCGAAGCGCTCAGTTCAAGGGGGAAGACTGCATCGTCTGCCAGGCCGACTCTTGGCAAAAATGCGCCGACACACGCAAGCACTTGTCCCGCCTCGATGTCGCCGTTGACAGACCGCGCGCGAATGCCGCCTTGGCTCAAGTGCTCAAGACTGGTGATTTCGGTGTTCTCGTAGAGCGAAACATTCTCGGGCAACGCTTCCAGCAGTCCCTTCGCATACTTCGCCGGCTGCAATAACCCGTTCCCGCCGCGGCACCATATCCCCGCCCGGTAGAACGGTGAGCCCAGCCGTTGCGATAGCGCCTGACCCTCCAGCAATTCGGCGCTCGCACCTGCTTCACGCAGGGTTTGCACCTGGATGTCCGCCTCTGCAAGTTTGGCCGGGTCGTGAACCGCGAAGAAGTAGCCGGCATCGCTCAGATCACACTCGATGCCGAAGCTCGCCACCCGCCGGATCACTTCGTCGCGGGCAGCTTTGCCAATGGCGCTCGCGACCTGGTATTGGGCATTGAGTGGTCGACCGACGAGCTCATCGTGCGCAGGCCGCTCGTAGGCGACCACGAAACCCGAGTTCCGTGCCGAAGCACCTTGAGCGGCGCGCTGTCGATCGACCACGATGATGCGCGAGTGCGGATGCAGTTCGGCGAGCGTATGCGCGGCCGACAATCCCGTGAAGCCTCCCCCGATCACCAGCCAATCCGCTTTCTGCGTTCCCTGCAGGATTGCTCCGGGAGGTGAGACGCCGGCTTGAGCGATCCAGCCACATATGTTCTTGACCAAAATAGTTTCCCTCTCAGCGCTACAGATGACCAGGTTGCCGAAAGCATGAATAATCAGCATGCTTGGTCGGCAAACCCTTCGCTTGAGTGTCAATATATTGGGAGCTGGATGCGTTATCCAGCGCTATAAATTCATTGGAGAATTCCAAAAACGCATGGATAAGCTCTATCGTCCGCCGTCTATCGGGACCCTTCAGGCGCTGTTGCTCGTGGCGGAGTCGGACAATTTCACCGACGCGGCGGACAAGCTGCATCTGACCCAGAGCGCGGTGAGCAGGAAGATTCAGCAACTGGAAAGTCACTACGGCGTACCGCTGTTCGTTCGCAACAGTCGGAGCGTGCAATTGACCGAGCAAGGCAAAGCCGTGCTGGAGGTGGCGCGAAGGATACTCAGCGAGCTCCAGGCGCTTGATGAACGGATATCGCCACGAGACCGACCCTTCCGCATCCGGATCTTCGTCTCTCTGGCGGTTCGCTGGTTAATGCCGCGGCTGATCGACTTTTATGCCCAGTATCCCGATCTATCCCTTTCGATCGAGACCGTGGCGACGGAAGTGGTCGATCCGTCGGGTCACTGCGACGCCTATATCCTTTATCTGCCCGAAGCGCGGGAGGACCCGTCGCCGGAGTCGCCGACATTCCTCACACTATTCGATGAGATTCTGGTGCCGGTGTGCGCGCCTTTCTCCGTCAACAACAAGCCGCTTCCAACGTCTTTGGAAGAGTTGGCTCAGCACACGCTTATTCACGGTTCGACAGGCCAGCATGAATGGACAGCCTGGTTGAAGGCGCAGGGGGGATCGACTGCCAGACGCTACAAGCACATCACCTTCAACCTCGACGAGCTCGCGATGAATGCTGCTGCTCGCGGGCTAGGCATTGCGATGACGGATTTGACCCTGGCGCAGGAATCAATCAATCGTGGCGATCTGGTTGTCCCTTTCGGCACGCCTTTGAAGACCACAGGGGTCTACGTGCTTTGGCTACAGACCGCAGGCGCCCTGCATCCGGGCCGGCAACGTATCTTGCAGTGGTTTGCTCAGCAGGAGGCTGGGACGCCTGGAAAGCCATGACCTTCGGTGAGCATCAATCGTGATTCTCACGAATTCGTTTGCCGGGTAGGGCGGCAGGAGAACCAGCGCCGCGACGTCGCGGGTTCCGGCACACGCTCCTCGACTTCGCGCCACCACTTGCCGCCACGGTGCGGCGCGCTCAGATCCAGCCGCTCACCCATGCGGGGCGTCGCAAGCGGAATGCCCCGCGCGGCGGTGAGCCCGACCACGCGCTCGTACGGTTCCTGCCAGCGATGCATCGCCAGATCGAACGTGCCGTTGTGAACGGGCACCAGCCAGCGGCCGCGCAGATCGATGTGGGCCTGGACTGTTTCGTCGGGCTGCATGTGGACGTACGGCCATTGGGCATCGTAGGCGCCGGTTTCGAGCAGCGTCACGTCGAATGGGCCGAGGCGCTCGCCGATCGTCTTGAAGCCGTCGAAGTAACCCGTGTCGCCGCTGAAGAACACGCGCAGAGCGTCATCGACGATGACCCACGAGGCCCACAAGGTGCTGTTGCCGTCAAAGAGACTGCGGCCGGAGAAATGCTGTGCCGGTGTTGCCGTGAACGCCAGGCCGTCGATCTCAACGCTCTGCCACCAGTCGAACTGGCGCACCTTTGAGGCTTCGATACCCCACTCGATCAGGCGGTCGCCGACACCCAGCGGCGTCAGAAACACGCCGGTCTTGGAGGCGAGTGCCAGCACCGTCTCGCGGTCCAGATGGTCGTAGTGGTCGTGCGACAGAATCACGCCGCGAAGCGGCGGCAAGTCTTCGAGCGCAATGGGCGGCGCATGAAAGCGTTTCGGACCGAACCGCCGGAACGGCGATGCGCGTTCGGCGAAAACAGGGTCGGTCAACCAGAACTGACCCCGCAGTTTGAGCAGCATGGTCGAATGCCCGAGGCGATAAAGGCTCCGGTCGGGCGCGGCGTCGAGCTGTTCCCGCGTCAGCGCGTCGACGGGCAGGGGGCCCGCCGGCGCTGTGCCGGCCGGTTTTCTGAACAAGATATTCCACGCGATGTTCAAGGTCTTGCCGATGCCTTCGACAGGACGTGGTTTGACGTTGCGAAACCGCTCACCGTCGTGCTGAGCCGACGTGTCGAACAATTCACGCCCGCGTCGCGCTGCCGTCAGGCCTAAGGCGTGGCGAATAGAACCGGTGAACGATGTCATGCAAACCACCTCGATACTGAAAGTAGACTGTTCAGTGTAGTTTATTTTTGAGAAAAGTAAACTGGGCGGTGTAAAATTTAAGAATGAAACTCTGTGACACCCCTCTGCGCCTGACTGACCGCAAGCGCGCTGCCGTGATAGCCGCGGCTACCGAAGAATTTCTTGCGGCCGGCTTCGACGCGACCAGCATGGACCGTATCGCGGCACGCGCGAGCGTCTCGAAGCGTACGGTCTACAACCATTTCCCAAGCAAGGAAGTGCTGTTCGCCGCCATCCTGCGGCAGTTGTGGGAGTCGAGTGACACGGGCGAGGCGCCGGCTTATTCCGCCGTGCATCCGTTGCGTGCGCAATTGCTTCAGCTGCTGTTGAAAAAGCTGAGCCTGTTGAATGATGAGGCGTTCCTGTCCCTCGCGCGCGTGGCGATCGCAGCGGGTATTCATTCGCCGGAGCGTGCGCGCGATATGGTGGCCCGCATGGGTGAGCGCGAAGAAGACTTAACGGTGTGGATTCGCGCGGCCGCTGCCGATGGCCGCCTCAAGACGTCGGACCCGATGTTCGCCTCGCAGCAGTTGCAGGGCCTGGTCAAAGCGTTCGCTTTCTGGCCGCAGGTGACGATGGGTCAGCCACGGCTCAGTGTGGACGAACAAAGGCAAGTCGCGGAATCCGCTGCCGATATGTTTCTTGCGCGCTATGCGTGACGCGTTGGTGGCGAGCGTACGCCTTGGGGATTCGTTCGACGTCCAGAATACTTTCGCCGGCATCACCGGAGCGTCGGGGCTGTTGAAGCTGGGCAACCGAATGTGCCGGCGTCACCGGCGTTGCCTGCAGGTCAGAAGTCCGATAAACGGGTCGCGAGTGGGACGCGCCGTCCTTTCCAAACGTGCCTGATCAAGTCGTTTCCCCCTCTTCGGCCAATTCACGATGCAGGGCCCGATATTCCTGCGAAAGTTTGTGTCCCGGTTCGAGGTGAATGAGGGGTTTTGCCTGCTGATGCGATTCGCGGATCTTCACAGACGAAGACAGCCGTGAAGCCAGCACCGGCAAGCCCTCACTGACCAGCTCATCGACCAGCTTTTGGGGCAGGCTCGCGCGCGGCTGAAACTGGTTGATGACAATCCCTTCTACCTCCAGCGCATCGTTGTGATCCTGCTGGATCTCCTTCACGTTTTCCATCAACGTGTAAAGTGCGCGACGGGAAAAATCATCACAGTCGAACGGAATCAGGCAACGCTCGGCCGCGATCAGTGCGGAGCGGGTGTAGAAGTTCAATGCAGGCGGCGTGTCGATGTAAATCGCGTCATACATGTCGAGCTCGTTCAGCGCGTCACGCAACTTGTAGATCTTGTAACGGGACTCGAGTTTGCCATGCAACGTGTCCAGATCGGCATGAGCGGGCATGACGTCGAGGTTCTCGAACGGCGTCGGATGAATGAACGACGTGACTTCTACCGGCTTGAAGCTGAACGTGAGCGCGGTTTCAAAGAAGCCGGCGGCGGTGGGGCTGGCCTCGCCGATCTGCGAGCCGAGCAGGTATTGGCTTGAATTCGCCTGCGCATCCAGGTCGATGACGAGTGTGCGGATACCTTCGCTGGCACTGATTGCCGCCAGGTTACAAACAATGGTCGATTTGCCTACGCCACCTTTCTGATTGAATACGACGCGCCGCATGTTCTCCCCTTGAACGGAAGTTATCCAAAAGCGCTCAGCATACCTGAGCCAGCGGACCGGGTTAGATGCGATCGGTTGTTTTCTGGCATGGAAAAGGGTGCGGATCCGAGATCGCCTGCCTCGACCGCTAAGCACTCATTCGCCGTTCTGGACTGACTTGATAAGATTGTTCCGCAGCGCCACGATCGCCTTCTGCACTTTAGCGAACTCGTCTGGCGCGAGGCCAGTCGCTCCTGCGAGACTCATAGTCAGGGCTTTTTCGCGCAGCCGTCGACCGTTTTTCGTGAGCCTGACTCGCACCTGACGCTCGTCTTCGGGATCGCGCTGCCGCTCCAGATAACCCATCACCTCGAGCTTCTTCAACATCGGCGTGAGCGTGTTGGATTCGAGAAACAGTTTCTCGCCCAGACCGCTGACGGTCTGGTTGTCCTCCTCCCAAAGCGCAACGATCGTGATGTATTGCGTGTAAGTGAGCCCAAGCTCCTCGAGCATCGGCTTGTATGCCTTGCCGAACGCCAGGTTCGCGGAATAGATCGCAAAGCACAGATAGTCTGACAGCGGCGCGGCCGCGGCGGCCGCCTGGTTCGTAGTTTTCATCTGTAACCTCTTTGGCTAGAGCCTGATGTCTCACAAGACATACGAAGCGTGATATATCGCATGCGATTATATCGCAATGGAGCGAACGTCGGGCCGGCGCTGGTCTGGAGCACCCTTGGCGCCGTCGTTCGCTTCAGGCCGGCACGCGATACAGGGCGCCGAGCTTGTTGCCGTCCGGATCGCGCAGATAGACGTGACTGAACATTGCTTCCATCCTCCTTGGTAAATCAACCACGACCCATCCGATGCGGTGGCCGGCGCGCATGAAGAGCAACGATGCGCGACGGCCCAGCGACGGAGGGATGCACGGTCTAGTGGCGTGCGAAGAGGCTATCGCGCGGCGTCACGGCGACATGGCTCCCCGCTTGGGACAGTCCGGAGACTGCGCCGCCATACGCCTCTCCCGAGCCAGTGACGTCGCCGCGTTCGGCGGCGATGGTTCGCGCGCTCTGACCGCTTTGCGACGCCGGTGCGCCAACCGAGGGCTTGTAGAACGGGGCCGGTCCATAGCCGCTGGCGAACGCGGGTGCGGTGGCGGACGCCGAAACTGCGATGAGCAGTGCAACGATGAGCTTGGTCTTCATGATGGCAATTCCCTAAAAGATGTTCGGTGAAAGGCACGTGCCTCAGCGAGATGCACGTGCCGTGGTGGATCACACTGTGACGATGTTCATCCCGATCTCGATGTTGCCGTGCACAGACTTCGAGTACGGGCAGATCTGATGAGCCAGGCGTGCGATTGCCTCGACGACTTCCGTTTCCAGACCCGGCACGCGGATGGTGAACTGGGCACCGAGGAACCACGCGGCACCGGTCTGCCCAATGTTTATCTGGATGTCCACGGAATAGTCGGACGGCAGCGTGACCTTCTTCAGCGAGGCCGCAATCCCGAACACGGTGGTGTAACAGGCTGACCACGCGCCCGCAAACAACTTCTCGGCTGTCGGGTGCGGCTCGGTGGCGATGAACTCGAGGCTTTCAACGCCGGGCGCTGACAGCTTGAGGTCGTAGACGCCAAACTCGCCGCGCTGGAGATTGGGGTTGCGATTGACCGTGGCGTGGGTGTTGCCCGAGGCGAGGACTTGTTCGATCTTTTCCATGATGGATTCCTTCGTGAATAAGGGTGTTAAGTGCGTTTAAATCGTGTCAGATTTAATCGTATGCGATATTTAATGGGCGAAGATACCCTCACACCGTGACGACGGTCAGGCCGACTTCGATGTTGCCGTGCACGGCCTTCGAGTACGGGCAGAGCTGATGGGCCAGGTGCGCGAGTGCCTCGACGACTTCCGTTGCCAGACCCGGCGTGCGGATGGTGAACTGGGCGCCGAGGCAATGCCCGGCACCGACCGACCCAATGCTGACCTGGATGTCCAGGGAATAGTCGGACGGCAGCGTGACCTTCTTCAGCGAGGCTGCAATCTCGAACGCGCTGATGTAACAGGCCGACCACGCGCCCGAAAACAACTGCTCGGCTCTCGGGTGCAACTCGGTGGCGATGAACTCGCGGCTGTCACCGTCGGGCGCTGACAGCTTGAGGTCGAGGACGCCGAGCTCACCGCGCTGGACATTGGGGTCGCGATTGATCGTGGCGTGGCTGTTGCCTGAGAAGAGGACTTGGTCGATCTTGGGCATGATGGATTCCTTTGTGAATAAGGGTGTTAAGCAGTTTTAAATCGCATGCGATGTAATCGCATGCGTCGCATCATGGGGGAAGAGTTGGCGGATGTCAATCGCAAAAGATTTAATCGCATGCGTGTTTTCGATAGGGCGAACGGAGACCCTGCAGCGGCCAGCAGGATGTCGCGCACCGTCAGACAAAGCGGGGGACGCCCGGCTGCGCCGTCGTTATTACTGTAGGGGGGGCAAGGCGAACGGCGTTGAACGTCTATGAAAGTCCGTTGGCTGAGCGGAGCAGACGTTCAAATGTCTCAGTGGGAGCGAAGTCGAACGACCGTAGATGGCCGGTCACCACCTCATACGATTGCGCCGGCCCATCCTTCATTGAAGCCACTTCCTCACGTCTTTCTCCCACTCCGGATCGCCGCAACCTTTCGGGTTCTCCGGGCCAAGTACGGCAATGTAGCCTTTGCTTTTCATACACGACTCGTACGCACGAACTTGCGAGCACTGATCCGAACCGGCGCTTTTCGAGACTACTTTGCATTGCGCGATCGTCCTGTCCATCGGACCGAAGTCCATATCGCTCGCCTGACTAAGAATCGGTGCATTGGCGCCCGAAGCGGAAAACTCGACAGGGCCGGTCTGCGCGCAAGCGCTCAACAATAGACTAGCGAATGCGGTAATGAAGAGAAGATGAACACGCGGACCCATGGCTCGGCTCCTGCTCGAAGAGGTTGATGAATCATACCCCCGAGCTGATGCATATCGTGGCGACACCCGCTGGATTTTGGCAGACGATTCATTCGATGGCGACCTCCATCACGTCTTCCTGTTGCGATGGTTTCGTGACCGGCCTGTGCTCAGCGGCACGAACAGTCGAAACCTGCGCTCGGGCAAAATCCGCCAGTGTTAGCAATGCCCGAACAGCCGATTTCAGATAGAAGGACTGCAGGTGAAAGACATGCCAGCGAGCGGCGTGAATTTCCAGCCGGCAGGATACGCCCCCGTGCGCCGCATGCTTGGCCAGGCGCACGGCGTCGGACAGCAACACTTCTTGAGAGCCCACCTGGATCAGCATCGGGGGCAGCCCCTGAAGGTCCTGTCGTAGTGGCCCGGCCGAGGCCACTTCCGCCGGCAGGCCATACCATCGCAACCCCTGCGCCAGCCAGCCGCGGCGAATCATGGGATCCAGGCGCGCATGGGTCTGCAATGTTTCGCCCGCTAGCGCCGGATCCGTGACCGGGGAGATGAGTAGTAGCCCTGCCGGCATGCGCTCTTCGCGATCGCGTAGCGCGATGGCCAGCGAAAGCGCGAGCGCACCCCCTGCAGAATCTCCAGCGATAGCGATCTTGTCCGGTCCGTAGCCTTGATTCAATAGTTCCCGGTAGCAGGTGAGCGCATCTTCCAATGCCGCGGGATACGGATGTTCTGGAGCCAGACGATATTCGGGCACCCATACTGACATTCCGCTGCCAACAGCAAGGTGCGTGGTGATGCTGCGGTGTGTGTCCGGTCCTCCCAGGCAGAATGCGCCACCGTGCAGATAGAGTATCGCACCTCCTGTTTCTCCAATTTTTGGCGCAACAATCTCAACGGACACATGTCCTGCATGGGCGCGGTAGCGCATGGCGCCGCGCCTGCCTGGCATAAGCTGGGACAGCACCGCGACGACTCGACGCTGAGTCGCCGCCGTGAAGGGTGGGCCGATCAAAGGACGAAAACACGTTCGCAGGACGCCACGCAGGAAGGCTGCCTGACATCGCTCCACCATGCCCCGTGGCTCAGCAATCGAAGTGGCAGGCGCTATGCCCAGTGATGGCCCCACGCTGCTGGCCAGGCTGTAAGCGTGCAGCCCAGACCGCCGTGTCAGCCAGCGGTACGAAACCGTGAATCCGGGCCAATTCGTGCTGTTATGCCCCGTTGCGTCGACGTACCAACTCTTGCACCCGTTCCACACGCTGCTGGCGAGACGTTGTTGAACACCGGTGTTGTAGCGTCGATAGCGATCCTCGTTCACTTCGATGCTCGTCGATCGCGTTCGCTTGATTAACTTGAGACAACGCATGACGTGCGCGATCTGGCTTTCGAGCATGAAGACGATTGAGTTGTGTCCGAGATTCGTGTTCGGGCCGTACAGCATAAAGAAGTTGGGGAAGCCCGGGACGGTCAGTCCTAAATACGCTTGCGCGCCCTGCCGCCATGCCGAATTGAGTTCAGTGCCCGCACGACCGAAGACTCGCATTGGCGAGAGGAATTCGGTCGCCGCGAACCCGGTTCCATAAATGATTGCGTCGACGGCGTAGGCGTTGCCGTCGGTCGTCTCAACGCCACTTGCCGTGATGCGGCGAATGCCTTCAGTGACTACCTCAACGTTCTCCCTATCCATCGTCGACAGGTAGTCGGTGGAGAGCAGGACACGCTTGCATCCAATTGGATAGTCCGGAACAAGCCTGGCACGAAGCGCCGGGTCACGGACCTGCTTCGACAGCATGCGGCGAAAGGGAACACCCACGGCCAGCTTCATCAATGCCTTGAACCGGGTAAAAGCAACGGCCCTTGATTCATAGCGGATGTAAATAGCCGCGCGGTGCAGCTTCGCGGTCCATGGCGCGTGGCGGAACAGAAATTTCTCCCACCTGGCGTAGGCGCGGTCCGGTCGCGGCAAGATGTAGGCGGGCGAGCGTTGAAAGAGCTTCAACTCGCTAACCTCTTTAGCGATAACCGGAACAAACTGGATGGCGGAAGCGCCCGTGCCGATCACTGCAACGCGTTTTCCCCGGAGATCGTAATCGTGATCCCAAGTCGCGGAATGAAAGGCGCGCCCCTGGAAGTCTTGCATGCCCGGAATGCGAGGCAACGCCGGACGGCTCAATTGCCCGGTCGCGCTGATAAACAGCGACGCTTCCAGCGAAGCGCCATCCGTCAAGGTCACCACCCACACGCTGCGTGACTCATCGTAGCGGGCCTGTCTGACCTCTGAGCCAAAACGGATATGACGCAGTAGATCGTATTTTCGGGCGCAGTGCTGAAGGTACCCATGGATCTCTGCTTGCGGGGCAAAGGCGCGCGACCAGTCTGGATTCGGCTCAAACGAAAACGAATACAGATGAGAGGGGACGTCGCATGCAGCGCCTGGATAGCTGTTGTCCCGCCAGACTCCGCCGACATCAGAAGCCTTCTCCAGAATGACAAAGTCTTCGACGCCATTCTTGCGCAGCGCGACGCCCATGCCGATACCACCGAAACCTGTGCCGACGATGATGGCTGAGAGCGGTGCCGCAGCCTGTGGGCGATCAATTGAGTCAGGCGTGCGCATGAACCGTCTCCTTTACAGCGTTGATATCTGCGAATTTTTCGGTGTGAGGCAATTCGCTACGCACGCCACGGATCATGTCGACTGCTTTTTCAGCGATCATGATAGTGGGCGCGTTGGTGTTGCCACCGATGAGGGTCGGCATAATCGACGCGTCGACGATGCGCAGGGACTGCAAACCGCGTACGCGAAGCTGCGGATCCACTACAGCGTGGCTATCCACACCCATACGGCAGGTCCCGACCGGGTGATAGACGGTATCGGTCCGCTGTCGAAGCACCGCACGTATTTCTTCGTCCGTTCGCACATTCGCGGTGAACACATCACGCTTGATCCATTCAGCGAGCGCGGGGGCGTTCATCAGCCGGCGCGTCAGTTTGAAGGCGGCAACCATGTCGTCGAGGTCACGAGCATCCTTGAAGAATGCCGGATCGATGAGGGGTGACTCGCGAGAATCCCGGCTCTGGAGACGCACGCTGCCCTGGCTTCGTGGGCGCAACAGGCAGACATGGCAGGAGAATCCGTGACCCGCGTGAAGTTTGCGTGCGTGGTCGTCGACCATCGCTACGACAAAGTGAAGCTGTACGTCGGGCTTGTCCAGTTCCTGGCGAGTCTTGAGAAAGGCACCTCCCTCCGCAAAGTTGGACGTTAGTGCACCCCGTCTCTCGCTTCGAAAGCGCCTGATTTCGGACAGCATGCGGGCGCTGCCCCGGATCGAAATGCCCATCGTGTCGATGCTTTGGGTTTGATAGCCGAAAATAAAGTCAGGATGGTCCTGCAGATTTTTTCCAACCCCCGGCAGATGCTGCACGACCGGGATGCCAAACTGGCCGAGTTCGTGCTGATCGCCGACGCCGGAGAGCATCAGTAATTGCGGGGTCTGAAACGCACCGGCCGCGAGGATGACTTCCCTGCGAGCCCGGATCAAGCGGGTCTTCCCGGCCTGAAGAACTTCAACCCCCACGGCACGCGTTCCTTCGAAAACAACGCGCAGCACGTGTGCATGGGTCTCGACCGACAGGTTGTCGCGGCGTCCGATGTGAGGAAGCAGGTAAGCGCGGGCCGCGCTCCAACGTTCGCCGTGCTTCTGGGTCACCTGATAAATGCCTACGCCTTCCTGTTCCGGACCGTTGAAGTCGTCCGTGACGGGCAATCCCGTCTGACGGGCGGCGTCGAGATAGCGGGCGTGGAATGGATTGTCTGTGCGTAAGTCGCTGACCCACAGCGGTCCTGCGCGGCCATGCCACGCGTTGTCGATGCGCTCGTTATGTTCGCTCCGAATGAAGTACGGAAGGACATCGTCATAGGACCAGCCTTCGTTCCCTAGCGAGGCCCAGTGGTCATAGTCCCAGCGATGTCCACGGACGTATACCATTGCGTTGATCGCTGACGACCCGCCGAGGGCCTTGCCACGCGGTTGATAGCCCTTGCGGCCGGCGAGCTCGGGCTGTGGCACGGTTTCGAATGCCCAGTTGTTGAGTCGGGTAGGCAACATGGCAACTGCCCCGGTAGGAACGTTCACTAGCGGGCTTGAACCGTTGCCGCCCGCTTCCAGTACGCAAACCGTCACCGCTGGATCTTCCGTTAGCCGGCCCGCGACGACACTACCGCCGGACCCACCACCAACCACGACGAAATCGAAAAGGTCACTCATTGTTGTCTCCTCATTGACTGGCTCTTCGCCGCGCGCAAGCTAGCGCGCTCAGGTAATTCGCTTGAGCAGGCCAAGCATGAGTTCGAACGTCTTTCCATAAGGCGGATGAAACAGCGCGGTGCCGTTGAGCCTGGCCTGATAGAAAACAGGCTTCTCCTTGCTGAACGTTCGAAATCCCCATTCGCCGTGGTATGCGCCGGTGCCGCTTGGGCCCACGCCGCCGAACGGCTGCGCTTCCTGCGCGAGATGCCACAGACAGTCGTTGACCGTCACCCCGCCAGAAACCGTTTCGGTCAGTAC
>OVEP010008932.1_pt1 | contig 13496 bp, 11 predicted proteins | sample 1779801 | NCBI WGS metagenome assembly OVEP01 (sample SAMEA3914791, study PRJEB12502) | metagenome | biome: forest; material: soil | place: Canada | collected 2011-07-03 | depth 0.1 m
GGCGCAACCGGAGCCACCGGCAGGACCGGAGCCACGGGCGCAACCGGAGCCACCGGCAAGACCGGAGCCACGGGCGCAACCGGAGCCACCGGCAAGACCGGAGCCACGGGCGCAACCGGAGCCACCGGCAAGACCGGAGCCACGGGCGCAACCTGTAGCCACGGGGCCACCGGGGCAACTGGAGCCACCGGCAAGATCGGAGCCACGGGCGCAACCTGCCGGCATGGGACCACCGGGGCAACTGGAGCCACCGGGGCGACCTGCAGGCACGGAGGTGCGGGAGACAGTGGAGCCACAGGCGCCGCCGGCCACCGGGCCCCCGGAACTGGCCGCGACTGCGCCAACGACACCTCGTCGTGGTGGCGCCATCAGGCCAATGCGAGCGACCGCATGTCCTTCATCAGTTGCCCCACCGACGGCCTCCAGGAAGGAGCGCGACCAATCCCGCACACCGCCGGGAATGGTGGGGAAGCCTCTCTTCGGAGCAGCGTGCAGGCGATGAGTGCAACGCTGACCCCACTCGACATAGTTCCACGCGGGACGTCATCGTTGTTTAGGTTCGATTCCCCGACCACGTCCGCCGGATCTACGATCGACCCCACCGGATGCGCGGGATCTGTATTACCTCTGTCCTTCAGCGACTACTTATACAACGTAACCTTGCCACGCCTAACCTGAAGCCAAAGCCACCGGGAGAGATTGGACCTAGGCCCAATCTCTCCCGCACTTGTGAGGAACGGGTGACAGCCTCTCGAACCATCAACCAGCCCCGCTCATGTGGCCCGCACCGAGTTGCAGCATACCGGCAGGATCGGTGCGCGCGGGACGCGGCGTTTCGGCCACCGAGGACCCAATGAATCCAGAAACGATCCGGCGGGCCCACCGCCCACTTAATGCGCGCGTGGCCGCTACGATCAGCGTCGCCCGCTATCACGGCGCAGATATCGACCCCGCCGCCGCCGGGCTCGACACCATGGAGACCCCGCCGTCGCTGCATGCGCTGGTTGATTGGCTCCGCCTATCCGGTCTCTGGGCGCGAGAAACCCACCTGAACTTCCGCCAACTGATGAAGATCGACAGCCCATCGCCGATCCTTCTGCTGCTGTCCGATGGCGGCGCCGCCATCGTCGTCGGCCGCGACCTTGAACGCGACGTGCTGCTGGTGCGCGATCCCCTCGCGCCCGTCGCGGAACCCGCCACATCAGTGGACGAGCTCCGCCTCAAACACGTTTGGGACGGCGCCACCCTACTCGTGCGCGCATCGCGTGACGGGAGCAAGGACGAGGAGGCTTTCGATCTCGGACTGCTCGCTCGCCTGGTGTGGGGAGACCGGTCCATCTTGCGTGATGTCACGATCGGCTCGATCACCATCACCATTCTGAGTGTTCTTCCAATACTGATGATCATGACCACCCTGAACACAGTGGTCATGTACCACAGCATGAACACGCTTACGCTGATCATCGTCGTCCTGCTGATCGCGCTTGCTTTTGAAATGCTGATCGCCTGGTCGCGCCGGATGCTCCTCGTCATTCTCGCCAATCGCCTGGATACGCGCCTGAATCTCGCAGTATTCGACAGGTTGATGACGCTTCCAATCGATTTTTTTGAGCGCAATCAGGCGGGCGAGCTTTCCTACAAGGTCAATCAACTCTATCGCGTCCGCGAGTTCCTCACCGGGCGCATGGTGACGACCTTCATAGATGTCGTCATGGTGCTGATGCTGCTGCCCGTGCTGTTCTATATGCAGGCGATGCTCGCTTGGACGGTGCTGATCGCCGCCGGGTGTATCACGCTGATCATCGCAGCCTTCCTCAAGCCGCTTGCGGCGATGACCGCCAAGCTGATCCAAGCTGAATCGAACAAAGGCTCGACACTGGTCGAGAGCATCTACGGCATCCGGACAGTGAAATCGCTGTGCCTCGAGAACACCCGCGCTGCGGAATGGGACCAGCGCGTCGCCACGGTCGGCGAACTCAACCTCCAGATGGGCAAGCTCAGCAACTGGCCCGTAGTCCTAGTGATGCCGTTCGAGAAATATACCCAGGCCGGCGTGCTGGCGTTCGGCGCCTTTCTAGCGATGACCTCGAACAACCCGCTGTCGCTCGGCAGCCTGATCGGCTTCATGATGCTAGGCGGTCGCGTCGCCGGTCCGCTGGTGAACCTTGCGCGCCTCCTGCAGGACATGCAGGAAGCGCGCGCAGCCCTCTTCCAGGTGGGCTGGGTGCTGAACCGGCAGACTGAGAAACGCGCGCTGAGCCATGGCTTGCGGCCCGAATTCGCGGGCGAGATCAGCTTCGAGGACGTGACCTTCACGTACGAAGGCACGAAAACTCCGGCACTCGACAAGGTCACGTTCTTCATTCCGCCGAGCACCATGCTCGGGCTGGTCGGTCGTTCGGGCTCTGGAAAATCCACCATCGCTCGCCTGCTCATGGGCATCAACCGCGACTATTCAGGCGCCGTGAAGATCGACGGGACGGATTTGCGCGAAATCAACCTGCGACACCTGCGACAGAGCTTCGGTGTCGTTCTGCAGGAGAATTTCCTGTTCCGCGGCACAGTGAAGGACAACATACTCGCGGGAAGACCAGGCCTCAGCTTCGAAGATGCGGTACGCGCGGCCCGCCTCGCCGGCGCCGAAGAGTTCATCGAACGCCTGCCCCAGGGCTACCAAACCTGGATCCAAGAGGGTTCGCCAAACCTCTCCGGCGGCCAGCGCCAGCGCCTGGCCATCGCGCGCGCGCTAATCGCCGACCCCAGGTTGATGATCCTCGACGAAGCCACTTCAGCACTCGATCCAGAGAGCGAAGCGCTGATCAACGCCAATCTCCAGCGCATGGCGCGCGGGCGCACGATGCTCATCGTCTCGCACCGGCTCTCCTCGCTTGTCGATTGCGATCAGATCCTCGTGCTCGATGGCGGCCAGGTCGTCGATCTCGGGCCACATCGCAAGCTGGTCGAGCGCTGCCCCGTCTATCGCCATCTCTGGCTGCAACAGAGCCGCCATCTCGATCCGCAAGGTAAACCCCATGCCGCAGTTGCTCCGACGCTTGCCTAAGGCGACTGACGCCCAACGGGCGCCCGAGCGCCCACTGCCCCTCGCCGCGCTTGCATTCGAAAGTCCGTCGGCGGCGCTCATCGCCACGCCCGTTCCGCCGCTTTCGCACGCGACCAACCTCTTCGTCTGCCTGCTCGTCGTGTCGGTAGTCGCCGCCAGCGGGCTGATCCGCATCGACAAGATCGTCTCGGCCAGCGGCAAGCTGGTCGCCAAAGCGCCCAATATCGTCGTTCAGTCGTTTGGCGAGAGCATCGTCGAGAACATCGACGTCAGGCCGGGCGACGTCGTCCGAAAGGGCCAGATCCTTGCCCGGCTCAATCCGACCTTCACCACCGCCGACCTCACGTCGATCAAGAATCAGGTCGACCTGCTCAGCGCGAAGGCCGCGCGCTTGCAGGCCGTGACCGCGGGCACGGCCTATGCTCCAGATCCGTCCAATCCCCTTGCCGCCTTGCAGGCCTCGCTCTTCAGGCAACAGACCACAGAGTACAAGTTCTCACTTCAGAATTACGACCAGAAGATCGACCAGCTGCAGACCAAGGCCGCCGGGGATAGATCCCAGGCCGCTATCTATCGCGAGCGCCAGGGGATCGCCGCCAATCTCGAAGACATGCAACTGCAGCTCGAAGCTCGCCAGTTCGGCAGCAAGCTTTCTGCGCTGAACGCCAAGGACGGCCGGCTGAACATGGCGGCCGCACGCGCCCAGGCGGAATCGGACGCCGCCCAGGCGGCCCGCGAATTGGCCGCCCAGCGTGCTGAACGCGAAGCATTCATCCAGCGCTGGAGCGGGCAAAACTCGCAGGACCTCGCCGACACGCGCAATCTACTGGTTCAAGCCCAGCAGGCCTATGAGAAAGCCCGCCTGCACAGCAATCTTCAGGTTCTGACTGCGCCGCGCGATGCGGTCGTGCTCTCGGTAGGCAAGGTCTCCCTGGGCTCGGTCGTCGCCAGCGGAGCGCCGCTGCTCCAGCTCGTGCCGCTCGACGCGCCACTCTCGGCCGAGGTGGATATTCCTGGCATCGACAGCGGCTACGTTCGTCCGAACCAAGAGGTTCGGATTAAGTTCGACACCCTTCCCTTCCTGCGATACGGCAGCGCGCGCGGCCTGGTGCGCGAAATCAGCCCAGATAGCTTCAGCCCTGAGACCACGTCCGAGGAAGGTGGCTCCATGCTGCCAAACCGGCCGCGGATGCTCTACTACAAAGGCGACATCGCGCTCAACAAATTGGCGCTGCACGACACTCCCCCGGGGTTCCATCTAAGGCCCGGCATGCCACTTACTGCAGATGTAAAGGTCGGCACGCGATCCGTACTCGGCTACTTCGTCGGCAAGATCATTCCGATCCTCCACGACAGCATGCATGAACCCTAGGTCGTCAGCCTCATGGCTGGAATTAACCTCCTCGCCGGTCCGCTCGATCACCTAGCGTCCCACTTCCCGAACTGGGCGCGTATGCGGGCGACGCGCCTCTCCGATTCAGCGCCCGACCGAGCGCTCGCGCTGTTCGCAGCCGCTGCAGAGGCCGGCGACGCGGACGCCGCCTTCATCGTCGGCGAGCGCTATCTTGAAGGCAAAGGGACGGTACGCCATTCCTCCCAAGCTGCGCGCTGGCACCTCCTCGCCGCCGAAGCTGGACACGTGCAGGCGCAATGCCGCCTCGCCCAGTTGCATCTTTTCGGGCTGGCCGCGGTCGAGCCGCATGCGGGGCTATTCGAGCCGATCGCGGCGCAAGGCGCCAACTATCATGCGGCTGCGCTCTGGGCGGGGCGGGCGGCCGAAGCGGGCGCACCAGACGCCCAGAGCCTACTCGGCTACATTCTAGCTAGCGGACCAGAGGATTTGCGCGATCCTGACGCGGCGCTCGATTGGTACCGCAAATCCGCTGAGCAGGATTGCCCGCAAGGCCAACTCGGCTACGGCATGGCGCTGATGCTGTGCGCTGACACCGCAGAGAAGGCGCGCACCGCGCGCGGCGAACTCCTTCGCGCGGCGCGGGCGGGGCTCCCCATGGCGCATTACCTGGTGGGCGTGGGTTCCGAATGCGCCATAGGTACAGCGCCAGACGAAACCAAGGCGCGGGAGCACTACACGTTCGCGGCCGAGGCCGGACTTTGCAATGCGCAGGCTAGACTCGGCGCGCTACTGCTTGAGGGACGTGGAGGGGCGGTGGATTTGCTGAACGGCGAAAGCTGGCTGCGCCGTGCGGCGCTCGGCGGCGACCGTGAGGCGGCGGCTCGGCTTGGCGACATCTATGCCCACGGCGGCGGCCTGCCTCCGAATTACCTCGAGGCGGCGCATTGGTTCCGCGCGGCGGCGGAGGGCGGTCACAAGGTGGCGGCGCGCTCGCTCGGCATGCTCTATCTCATCGGCGCTGGTGTCGCTCGGGATCCGCATGAGGCAGCGTCCTGGTTCGAACGGGCGGCGGAAGAAGCTGAACCGCATCTCCAGGCCGAACTCGCGGCGCTGCTGCAGGCTGGGACGGCGCTCGCCCTTACGCGAGATCCGCCGCCTCTGCACGAATGGTTCGAACATGCTGCGGAGCAGGGCGATCTGATCGGCGCATTCAACTACGCGGTCTGCCTCGCCGAGGGCGTTGGCGTGCCTCGCGACGAGGAGCGCGCCGCCTTCTGGCTAAGGCACGCGGCCGAAGGCGTCGTGAAAGCACAGTACTGGTACGGCAAAATGCTCGCCGAGGGCCGCGGCGTACTGCAGGACGATGCCGAGGCCGTCGCCTGGTTCGCTCGCGCCGCCGACGCTGGCCTGCCTGAAGCTCAGATGGCGCTCGGCGAACGCCATCTGAGCGGCCGAGGCGTACAGCCTGATCATCAAGCCGCGAAGTCATGGTTCCTACGCGCGGCGCAAGCCGGGAACGCGGGCGCGATGTTCGCGCTCGGCATGCTGCAAGACGAAGGGCAGGCTAACGATAACGATCACGCGACGGCGCGGCGCTGGTTCGCCGAGGCCGCCCGGCACGACCACCCGGCCGCCTTCCTGATGCTCGCGCGTTATGCTGTGCGTGGTCTAGGCGGGCCCCAGGATATCGAAACTGGTCGCCGCTGGTATGCCCGCGCCGCGTCGCTCGGGACGGCCGAGGCGGCAGACGAACTCTCGGCGCTCGACCAAACGTTGGCGGCCATCGCCAGAATGGATGCGGCTGGCAGGTGTCAGGGGAAATGATGGCCCGCCACTCAGGAACCGGCAAGCAGTTGCCTTAGCCGCATCGGCAGTCGGCCGGGAGCGTTCAGCTCCGCACAGCTCCTCTCCCAAAATCCGAGGTAGTCATGTAGAGGGACCCCGCTCCTACCGGGCCAGCGGTTGAGCGCTCCCATGTCCGCCACCATGGCCTTGTCGCCCTCCAGGAGATCAAGCATGGCCGGGACCGCGCCCCGGGCGGCATCGAGCCCCCCCTTCCCTTCGACGAAGGCCCTATGCCGCTCGAACCATACGCCCAAGCCGGCGGCGGCCCCTTCCTTCCGAGCGATCTTGCAATAGCCGCGGAGGATCGTTTCCCGATAGCTCCGTATGTAGACGGAATAGGCTGCGTCATCGCGGAACGGAGGCGCGCGCGCCCAATCGTCAGCCAGCAGCCCAAGGCCGCGCAGGGAGAAGGCCTCGACCAACGCCTCCTCGATCCACTGGCAAGGGGGGCGCGGCTTGGCGTCCGTGTCCCAGCTGTTGCAGAGTACGTGCCCGAGCTCATGCCCGAACTGATAGGCGAGATTGCACCAGTCGCGAGTGTTGACGATGACGATGATCCAGCCGGTGCCCGGCTCCCCCGTGTGGAGCCAGATCGAGGGCGCGCCACCGCTGGAATGATCATCAATGCGGAGCTTCTCGGGTTGGTGGTTGGAGAGAAGAGTCACGTCGGCCAGGCAGGCCCCACGCATGCGCTCGATCACCGCCAATACATCCCCTGGATCCGACCCTCCCCAGGCGCCTCCAAGTTCCAAGCTAGCAGAGAGCAGCGTCACCCTAGGAAGGATCGCGCGAGCGGCGCCCAATTCCGACGGCAGCAACATGGCGGTCCCGAGTAGGCACAGCAGCCTCCGCCTCTCCATCACCGGCCGGAGCGCCGGCACACGAGATTCGAAACGACTTCATTCTTACACGGCGCAGTTACGAGCGAGAGGGTATGCTGGATCACCTGAGCGTTCAGCCGCCCAGTCGCTGGAGCAGCGACTAAGAACGCTCCGATCAGCATCACCCCCAGGGCTGCTGTCGCCAAGGCGAGCCGATGTAACCGCTTCCGTCGCTCCCACAGCGGACGGGCCGTGCGCCCCGGCTCGCCCGGCTCTCGCCGGCCAGAGATCGTCGGCGCCTGCTTGCGCATGGTGAAGGTCGGACGATAGCCGCCCTTCGGAATATCGATCAGAATCTCATCGCCAAATCCGGCCACAAGATAATACCGTTCAAGAGCTCGACGCAGCCGGCCGGCCTCGATCCGGACTACGGGATCGTTCTGGGCGTCAAAGGCTTCGCTACGCGCGAAAACCTCGATGGCGATGCCATAGGCCTTGAGCCGATCCCCCCGCCCCGCCACCGCCTCGCCAACGATGTAGCGCAAGAAAAAATGGTCCCGCTCGGGGACGCAGAACTCGGGACTCGCAATGATCCGCTCGAGCTGTGCGTTGATTTCGTCCAGGGGGGGCAGTTCCAACGGCTCATGGCTTGGCATCGTTTTTGGGCTCCTGTCCGGCGGAGCCGCTCCCGACCCGCATGCGGCTCCCGCCATCGCCGCCACACCCGGCCGATCGCATCAACCATAGATTAACCATAGATCAACCATAGCAAGAGTCCAAACGGCGCCGTGAGATTCGGAAACTACTCATGAGGACGCTCGCGCCGTCCTCACAGGCGAATCGTGTTGATCAAGCTGGCTCTCTGCCGAAATAATGGGTGAGCGCCGTCCTCCGGTGACAATTCCGGTTCCCGCGACTTTCGCGTTCCCTGACTGTGCTCGGCATTTCCGGACCAGCATCCGAAACTACACCCGGATTACGCTAACTGCGGCAAAATTGCTACCTTAGGAAGAAATCGATAAATTCGAACGCATTTCATCCGACAACGAAACCAATAAAATGAATTATTTCACGCAGCCATTTTCGCAATTACCGCCCCACCATCAAGGCGGATTTTCCATTATTTTCACATAATCACATATTTATCCGTACTAAATATAAACATTAACTCACCAATAGCGCGTGAAGTAATTATTTAGAAACGGAATGCCACCTTAATGATCATTTTTTTAACTAGAAATTGCTGTAAGTTTTATTTCACACACGCATTCATGCCACACCAACAATACTTAATGTTGAAAATATGCGTCCAATTCCAGCGAATCATCCGCAACACCCCCTTGACGGGCCAAGATGAGAACTGGAGAAATTATAAAAGCGGAAAAATCACCACCTTTCCGACCTTGAGGCTCATGCCCATGCCAAGTCGTCATGTGTCCTTGTGCGCCGCCGCGGCTACGGCTGCGCTCATGGCCGGCTCCGCCTCGGCGGAGACCCTGGCCGACGCCATCGCGCTGGCCTACCAGTCCAACCCCACCCTGCTGTCGCAGCGTGCGCAGCAGCGCGCGCTCGACGAGACCTACGTCCAGGCGCGCTCGGGCTGGGGCCCGACCATCACCGCCAACGGCGAGACCTACTGGTCGCGCACCGATTTCGGCCACGAGCTTCAGAGCACCTCGGAGATCAGCAGCGGCTCCACCACCGGCAGCAGCTCCAGCGGCGTGGGCAGCGGATCGGGCCTGGGCGGCGGCAACACCGTGCCCACGGGCGCTTTCGGCCCCGGCGGCCACTTCGAGTACAACTACGGCTACGGCCAGATCACCGCCTCGCAGCCGATCTACACCGGCGGCAAGACGGCGGCGACGGTGCAGGCCGCGGAGGCCACGGTGATGGCCGGCCGCCAGAACCTGCGCGGGGTCGAGACCACCCTGATCCAGAACGTCGTCACCGCCTACGAGGACGTGCGGCGCGACCAGCAGATCCTGAAGATCCGCACCGACAACGCCGCCCTGCTGCGCGGCCAGCTGGCCGAGACCCAAGCCAAGTTCGATGTCGGCCAGCTCACCCGCACCGACGTGGCCCAGGCCCAGGCCCAGCTGTCCTCGGCCGACGCCCTGCTGGCCACCGCCAAGGCGCAGCTGCAGATCAGCCGGGCGGAATACACCGCCGTGGTGGGCCAGAACCCGGGCGAGCTGGCGCCCGAGCCGGCGTTGCCGGGCCTGCCCGACACGGTGGAGCAGGCCTTCGACGCGGCCGAGGCGGAAAGCCCGCCCCTGACCCAGGCCAAGATCACCGAACAGGCGTCGCGCGCCAAGATCGCCGAGGCCAAGGCCGCCAACCGCCCGACCGTCTCGGCCCAGGCCAGCTTCGGGGCCGAGGGCGCCATGGCGCCGTTCGGGGTGCGCGACTTCGACCGGGTGATGTCGGGCCAGATCGTCTACAGCCAGCCGATCTTCACCGGCGGCCTGAACAGCTCGCTGATTCGCCAGGCGATCCAGCAGAACGCCTCGGACCGCATCTCCATCGAGGGCGCGCGCCGCACGGCGGTGCAGAGCGTGGCCCAGGCCTGGAACACCATGGTCGGCGACAAGGCCAGCGTGATCTCCAACGAGCAGCAGGTCAGCGCCGCCCAGGTGGCCTATGAGGGCCTGCGCGAGCAGTACCGGGTCGGTCTGTCCACCACCCTGGACGTGCTGATCCAGCAGCAGACCCTGGAGAACGCCGAACTGGCCCTGACCCAGGCGCGCCACGACGAGTATGTGGGCGAAGCGGCGCTGCTGGCGGCCATGGGCCGGCTGGAGGTGGCCGACCTGGTGCATGGCGTGCCGCTGTACGACCCGTCCAAGTCGTTCAACAAGGTCAAGTCCAAGGGCGCGCTGCCGTGGGAGCCGCTGGTCGCCGCCATCGACACGGTGGGCGAGCCTGCCCTGGGCGCCGACAAGCCGATTCGCACCGCCCCGTCGCCGACCCCAGGCGAGGTGACCATGGTCCAGCCGGCCAACCCGCCGCCGGCCAACCAGCCGCTGGACACGGTGCAGCCGACCTCGCCGACGCCCACCTCGACAGGCTTGGGAGCGTCAGCCTTAAACGAGCCGACCCGCCTGGGCGCCAAGCCGCTGCCGCCGACGAGCTTCGCCCCTGAGGAATAAGGGAACGGAGGCTGAGCCGTTTTGGTTTAGATTGGTGAGCGCTTCGCCGGGTGGATGAACGGGTCAGTCAGCTTCGGTTCAGCCTGCTTCGTGCGTTAGTGACCATCAAACCGACCTCGACAGGGGAACACTCGCACATGCCGTTATCCACCGCGCTGGTACGCCCGACGATGCTGGCGGTCGCGCTTAGCATGGCGGCCTCTCCTTTCGCCGCCGGCATAGCCCAGGCCCAGAACTATCCGTCCTACAGCCAGCCGCCGGGCGGCTATCCGCCGTCGGGCGAGGACCAGGGGCAAGACCAGGGGCCGCCTCCGGGTTACGGGCAGCAGCCCTATGGCCAGCAGCCGAACTACAACCAGCCCCCGCCGGGCTATGGCCAGCAGCCCTATGGGCAGCAGGGCTATGGCCAGGACCAGGGGCCGCCGCCGGACAATCAGGGTCCGCCTCCGGGCTATGGCCAACCGCCCCAGCAGGGGTACGGCCAGCAGCCCTATGGCCAGCAAGGCTATGGCCCGCCCCCGGGCTACGGTCAGCAAGGCTATGGCCCGCAGGGTGGGGACCAGGGCCCGCCGCCGCCTCCGGGTGGCGACTACGGCGATCAATCGGCCCCGCCGCCGCCCCAGGGCTATGATCCCAATTCGCCCGACGGCCGGATGGACCCGGCTCAGGATCAGCAATACGCCGCCGCCGCCGAGTCGTGGGCGACGGCCAACTGCGTGCGGTCGGGCGGCAACGTCGCGGGCGGCGCGGTGGTCGGCGGTGCGCTGGGCGCGCTGCTGGGCGCAGGCCTGGCCGGACGGCATGACCGGGGCGTCGGCGCCCTGGCCGGCGCCGCGGGCGGCGCTGTCCTGGGCGGCGCGGTTGCCGCCAACAGCGGCGGCGCGGCCACCAGCCCCGGCTGCCCTCCGGGCTATGTGCTGCGCGGCGGCGCCCCGGCCTTCTACTATGGCGGTCCGGTGCTGTACGCGGCGCCGGGCGACTACAACCCGTGGCTCTTCTACGGCGGCCGCTGGGTCTATCGCCCGTACCCGTACCATCGCTGGTACTATCGTCATCACTATCGTCCCTATTGAGGACGCCGTGGGGGAGGGGGTCTTGCTGGACCGCCCTCCCTGCGGTTTAGTCAGTTCATCCTAGGTTGAGGGGGAAATAGATGCGCGCGATTCTCGTCACCGCTGCCGCGTTCGCCTTGCTGGCTACCGGCGCCAACGCCCAGTCGTCGAAGATGATGATGACGGCCAAGCCGGCCATGACCGCTAAGCCGGCGATGTCGGCCATGACGTCCAAGACGACGACCACCAAGTCCACGGCCATGACGCACAACGGCAAGCCGCGTACCGCGGAGTCGATCGAGTGCTCCAAGCAGGCCGACACCAAGAACGTGCACGGCAAGGACCGCAAGAAGTTCATGAGCGACTGCAAGAAGGCGGCGACCAAGCACTAAGCTTTCGTCGAGCTACACGGACGGCGCGGTGGGACCACCCCCCGCGCCGTTTCGCTTGGGTGCGTTAGGCGCATGGAAGCGGCTTCTCCGCCCCATCGTGCTCTAGGGGGCTGGACCCGCATCGGCCTCCTATGGCATCTAGCCAACCCCTGTCGGGACGGCGTTCATCCGCCGCCTGACGGGTCTGCGGGCGTGGTGAAACTGGTAGACGCGCCGGACTCAAAATCCGGTTCCGAAAGGAGTGTCGGTTCGACCCCGACCGCCCGCACCACTCTTCGGCCCTAAGAGGCCGATCTCAGTTTCCGCTCAGCAGGGCCTGGGTTGCGGCCGTGACGTCGGCCTGGCGCATCAGGCTTTCGCCCACCAGCATGGCCTTGGCCCCGGCGGCCTTGAGGCGCGCGGTGTCTTGGGCCGTGAAGATGCCGCTCTCGCCCACCAGCAGCGCGTCCTGGGGCGCCAGCGGGGCCAGGCGCTCGGTCACGGCCAGGTCGGTGACGAAGCTCCTGAGATCGCGGTTGTTGACCCCCACCAGGCGCGCGCCGAGCTGGCCGGCGCGGACCATTTCAGCCGCGTCGTGCACCTCGACCAGGGCGTCCATGCCCAGGCGGTCGGCCTCCGACATCAGCTCGGCGGCGAGCGCGTCATCGACCATGGCCAGGATCACCAGGATGGCGTCGGCGCCCAGCGCGCGGCTTTCGGCCACCTGCCAGGGATCGACCAGGAAGTCCTTGCGCAGCACCGGCAGGGCGGTGGCCGCGCGCGCCTGCTGCAGGAACTCATCGGCGCCCTGGAAGCTCGGGCCGTCGGTCAGCACCGACAGACAGTGGGCCCCGCCGGCCTCATAGGCGCGGGCCAGCACCGGCGGGTCGAAGTCGGCGCGGATCAGGCCCTTGGACGGACTGGCCTTCTTCACCTCCGCGATCAGGGCCAGGCCCGGGGCCTCGACCAGGGTCCTGGCGAAGCCGCGTGGCGGCGAGGCGGCCTTGGCGGCGGCGTCCACCTCGGCCTGGGCGCGGGCCGCCTTGCGCTCGGCCACATCGGCCCGCTTGTAGTCGGCGATGCGGGACAGGACGTCGGTCATGCGTCGGTTTTCTCAGTAGGCGTGTTGGTGAGGCGGACCAGGGCGTCCAGGGCCGAGCGGGCGCGGCCCGCGTCGATGGCCTCGGCGGCGCGGACGATGCCGTCCTCCAGCGTCTCGACCTTCTCGGCCACCAGGAAGGCGGCGGCGGCGTTGAGCAGCACCACGTCGCGATAGGGGCCGTGGCGCCCGTCCAGCAGCTCTGAGAGGGCCTTGGCGTTCTCGGCCGGGTCTCCGCCGCGCAGGTCGTCGAGGCTGGCCCGCGGCAAGCCCACGGCCTCCGGCGTGATGTTGAACAGGCGCACGCCGCCGTTGCGCCATTCGACTACGGAGGTCGAGCCGGTGGTGGTGAGCTCGTCCAGGCCCGAGCCGTGCACCACCCAGGCCCGCTCGCTGCCCAGCGCACCCAGCACCCTGGCCAGGGGCTCGATCAGGCGGGGGTCGTAAACGCCGAGCACCTGACGCTGGGCCCCGGCGGGGTTCGAAAGCGGTCCCAGCAGGTTGAAGATGGTGCGGAAGCCCAGCTCCTGGCGGATCGGCGTGACGTGGCGCATGGCGCCGTGGTGGGCCGGGGCGAACAGGAAGCACAGGCCGGCTTCCTCCAGCGCCCGGCGCGACTGCTCGGGCGTGGCGGCGATGTTGACGCCCAGCGCGCTCAGCACGTCGGACGAGCCCGAGCGCGAGGAGATGGCGCGGGCGCCGTGCTTGGCCACCTTCAGCCCGCCGCCCGCCGCCACCAGGGCC
>OVEP010009779.1_pt1 | contig 13485 bp, 14 predicted proteins | sample 1779801 | NCBI WGS metagenome assembly OVEP01 (sample SAMEA3914791, study PRJEB12502) | metagenome | biome: forest; material: soil | place: Canada | collected 2011-07-03 | depth 0.1 m
GCGTGCCAGCATTCGACCACCGCACCTGCGACGGGTTTGCCGTCCGGGCCGGTTACGGTGCCGCGGATGACCAGCGGGCCGGCATCCTCGTCCGGATTGATATCGATCTTCGATACGCCATCGCGCACTGGTGCACCGGCGACATACAGGGGACCTTCGATGGTACGCGGCGTGCCACCGATGTCGGCCTCCTTGTCCGCGGCATCCATGCGAATGTCGAGATACTTCTCCAGACCCAGGCCGGCAGCAAGCAACGCCGCTTCGCCGTCCTGGCCGAGCTTGTTGAAATAATGAACGCCGGCCCAGATTTCGTCGGGCGTCATGTCAAGGTCGTCGATGGCCTTGAACAGATCGCCCAGCAGGCGATGGACAATCTGCTGGGCGCGAGCACTGCCGTCCTGGCTACCGACGTTAGCCGCCGCCTTCAGCAGGTCCTGCGCTTCCTTCGTATCGAACACTTTGACGCTCATGTCTGCTCCTGAATCTCTATTTTCTTTGGGGTAAACCCTTGGTTTTGCGCCCGTCTGAATATGCCTGAGAGGTATAATGGGTGCTGAAACAGAGTGTGAATGCAGAGTAATGGACGCCGGAAGGTGCCGTCCAACACTGATTTAGTATCGGTCTATATCTACGAGGTATTGAAATGGAGTTGCGGCATCTTCGCTATTTCGTCGCCGTAGCCGAGGAACGCAATTTCACGCGCGCGGCACAGCGGCTGAACATGGCCCAACCGCCGTTGAGCCGTCAGATACAGCAGCTTGAAGAGATTCTTGAGGTGCAGCTATTCCAGCGCGACTCGCGCCCGTTGAAGCTAACGGAGACGGGTAAGTTCTTCTATGCGCATGCGGTCCAATTGCTGGCTCAGACGTCCGAACTCGAGTCCATGACGCGGCGCGTGGGCAACATCGAGCGCAGCCTCTCGGTCGGTTTCGTGGGGTCGACGTTGTACGGCATGCTGCCCAAAATCATCCGGCGCTTCCGCGACGAGAACACGACAGTCGAACTCAGCCTCCATGAGATGTCGACGATGGACCAGATCCGAGCGCTGAAAGACGGTCAGATCGATGTCGGGTTCGGCCGTATCCGCCATGAGGACGCCAACATCCGTCGGGTGATTCTTCGCGAGGAGAAGATGATTGTTGCCTTCCCGGAGGGCCATTCACTCTCATCGGGCAAGCCCGTCCTCGCGCTCAGCGACCTGGTCAACGAGACCCTGATTATTTTCCCTAAGGCGCCGCGGCCCAGTTACGCAGACCAGGTGCTGTCGGCATTCGCAGACCGTGGTCTCAAACCTCGCCGAATATATGAAGTACGAGAATTGCAGATTGCGCTCGGCCTCGTCGCAGCGGGGGAGGGAATTTCTGTCGTTCCGAGTAGCGTGTATGGCCTGAAGCGAGACGATGTGAGTTACAAGGAACTGGACGACCCCACGCTGGTTTCCCCAATCATCATGAGCACGCGAATGCTCGACGAGTCGCGCGACCTTCAGGAACTGCTTGAACTCATCTATCGGTTGTACGAGGAGGAGAGGGTGCCTTATGCGCCCCGTAATGAGCTCGGGCGGTGAGACTCGCTTACCGTCCGACGCCATGAGTATGAAACCTTCCAGATAGCCTGAAACGATCGACCGGTGTGTACTAGAGTGTACTTACGACGCCTTCAACGGAGTTTCTTCCATGGATACGCATTCGATTCTGGGCATGATTCACGCCGAAGAGGCTTTGCTGGTCTCCATCGTACGGTCCTTACCACCGGACATCAGACGCGCGGTCGCCAACGATTTCCATGAGCAAGTCGAACTCGCCGGGACTTCGCATCTGAATCCGACAACCGATCGAGAAGCGAGCGACGCGTTCAAGGCTCACCTCAAAAGGTTGTCGATCATGCTTGCCTCGCTGTCGTGAAGAGAAGTCGATCAGTCCGAGGCGCCACGTGTGGCGATTGTTTCTTGCCTGGCGCACTCGCGCTAGTCACGCTTCTTGCGCCAGCCGCACGAGGATGTCGGCAAGGGCACGAATCTTCGGCTGGGCCGCACGTTGAGAGGGATAGACCAGAAAGTACGACGCACCGTTTCGCACTACCTCGGAAAACGGCGTCATCAGGGAACCCACATTAAGTCTTTCTTGCGCCATGCGTGGATCGCCGATTGCAACCCCATGACCTTCTGCTGCGGCAGTGAGCGTTAATTCAAGTGTGTCGAATACAAGCCCCTGTCGAGCATTGATGTAGGTCGCCCCGACACCATCAAGCCAACCACGCCATTCCGCATAACCAGGTCCAGGATGTAGCAACGTCGCGTCCGCAAGGTCAGCGACCGATCTGAGAGACGCGGCCAATGCGGGTGTGCACATTGGCGCGAGCGTTTCGGCAAACAGCGGTACCGCTTCTACGCCCACCCACTGTCCGGTGCCACGCACGACAACGGCGTCGACATCCGGCGCGGTGAAATCCGGCATGTCGTCGGCGGATGTCGAGATGCGCAGCTCAGTGCCGCCCAGCGCAGTGTTGATCTCCGCCAGCCGCGGGAGCAACCAGCGAATCGCAAACGTGGACGGTAACCGCACCGTGATCACCGACGCCGCGCCATGCTGAATTGCAGCATGCTGAACGAGCTGCGTCAGCACGTGGACTATGGTGTCGTCACCTGAATTACGCTATACGCAGCAGGTTCGCACCTACCTCAAGGCGTTGGAGCGCGGCGACGTCGCCGCGATCTGCGCCCTGTTTGCACCGGACGCACAGATTTTCTCGCCGTTTCTCGGTTGGATGCAAGCTGCACCGTTCTTTGCCAAAGTCATCGAAGCATCGGGACAGAGCACGATCAGGCCTATCGACATCTGCGTGAGCACAACGGGCGCTCGGCGTGCGACGGGTTACTTCATCTACGATTGGGTGCTGAAAGACGGTTCCGCGGTGAGCTTCGAGTGCGTCGATGTGTTCGAGTTCGACGCCAGCGGGCTAGTCGAGCGCATGATAATTGTGTACGACACTTATCCTATCCGCAGCACAGTCGGCGATAAGTACGCGTAGTTTGCCGACTAGTCGTTTACTCGGTCATGTCTCTGGCCGCACCGCTGAATTGTGCGTTTTGCCGCGCATACAACGCGGCATTCCGCATCTTTAGGCTGCACCTAATCCCCGCTTTCGAACAATCAAATTCCAAGCTGTTTTTGGTGTCGGCAACCTGCGTTCTACCTCGTGAACGAACGCGAGGCGACACTCAGGAACGATAGCCGAGACCTGTTCGTTCCTGCATCGAAGCCTGCTCTTGGAGATGGTTATGAACGGCCGGAAAGGATTGGTTAAATTAGGTGCGGCACTCAGCATGGGCGGCATGGCTCTGGCCTGCTCGGCCACCGCGGACGCCAGCGTCGTGGTGGGCGTGGCGGGTCCGATGACGGGGGAGTACGCGTCGGGGGGCGACCAGTTTCGCAAGGGCGCGGAACAGGCCGTGAAGGACATCAACGCGGCAGGGGGTTTGCTTGGACAGCAACTCGACCTGGTCGTTGGTGATGACGTCTGCGATCCCAAGCAGGCGGTTTCCGTTGCCAACAGTTTCGTCAACAAGAAGGTGGCGTTCGTCGATGGTCACTGGTGCTCCAGTTCCACGTTGCCCGCTTCCGATGTCTACAACGACGCGCAAATCCCGCAGGTGACGGTATCGACCAACCCCAAAATTACGGAACGCGGCATTAAGGGGATTTTCCGTATCACGGGCAGGGACGACCAGCAGGGACAGGTCGCGGCGGACTATATCGCCGCGAACTTCAAGGGCAAGAAAATCGCCGTCATTGATGACAAGACCGCGTATGGCGGCGGTCTGGCGGACGAAATTGCAAAAGATCTGGCGGCGAAGCAGACACCCGTGGCGCTGCGCCAGTCGATCACGGCCGGTGAAAAGGACTACTCCGGTTTGATCAGCAAACTGAAGGCGAACGGCATTCAGATTCTTGCTTACGGCGGCTACTACCAGGAAGTCGCACTGATTCTGCGGCAGGCGGCGCAGGCCGGGCTCAACCTGACCGTCCTCGGCGGCGACACGCTGACGAACAATGAACTGGTGACTGCCGCCGGGCCGGAAATCGACAAGGTCCTGTTCACTTTCCCGCCCGACCCGCGTAAGAGTGCTGCCGCTGCAAAGGTGGTGGCGGCCTTTCGCGCGCAGAAGATCGAGCCGGAAGGCTACATGCTGTATTCATACGCCGCCATGCAGGTCTTCGCCGAAGCCGCGAAGAAGGCCAACTCCACCGACTACGCGGCGATCGTCAAGCAGCTTCACAACACATCGTTCAGCACGGTGGTCGGTCAGGTGGACTTCGACGCGAAAGGCGATCTGAAAAGCCCGGGTTATGTGGTCTACCGCTGGAAGGGCAACAGCTACGACTATGTGAAGTGACACGTTCTGTCCAGTCTACGTAGCACGGAAAGAGGCGGCGCGTCGCTCTACTGCGCCGCCTCTGCAGCAGATTCACCGGAGAGGACATGAGCCAGGCACTGCAACAACTAATTAATGGGCTGACCTTGGGCGCCGTCTACGGCCTGATTGCGATCGGCTACACGATGGTCTACGGCATTATCGGCATGATCAACTTCGCTCACGGCGATATCTACATGGTTAGCGCCTTCATCGCCGTGACCTGCTTCACGCTGCTTGCGGGTAGCGGAATCTCGTCAGTCGTGGCGAGCATTGCCATTACGCTGATCGTATCGATCGCACTGACGTCCGTATTCGGCTGGACCGTCGAACGTGTCGGTTATCGGCCGCTGCGCGGATCCAATCGTCTTGCGCCGCTGATTTCGTCGATCGGGATTTCGATTTTCCTGCAGAACATGGTTCAGCTGACTCAAGGCGCACGAGTCAAGTCTATCCAGCCGCTCGTGACCGGAGGGGTGAACCTGTTCTCCGGTGACCAATTTCAGGGGCCATACGTTTCGTACGTGCAAATTCTTATCGTTGCCGTAACGATTCTGCTGATGTGCGCCTTCACGTTGTTCATCAATAAAACACCTTTTGGCAGACAGCAGCGAGCCTGTGAGCAGGATCAGCGGATGATGCAATTCCTCGGTTACAACGTGGATCGGATCATCGCCCTGACGTTTATGATCGGCGCCGCACTGGCTGCCGTCGCAGGCGTCATGGTGACGCTCTACTACGGCGTGATCGACTTCTCGATTGGATTCGACGCCGGTATCAAGGCGTTTACCGCCGCTGTGCTCGGCGGAATTGGTTCGATTCCCGGGGCAATGCTGGGCGGTGTGATCATCGGCTTGATCGAAGCATTCTGGGCTGCCTACCTCTCGCCCGAATACAAGGATGTGGCCACCTTCGTGATTCTGATTGTGGTCTTGATGTTTCGTCCATCCGGGCTTCTCGGCCGACCCGAAGTGGAGAAGGTGTGATGAGCTCGACAGTCATGCAAGAAACGAATCTGCATTTCCGTGTCAAGGATGCACTTGGCGCGGCGCTGGTCGCGGGCCTCGTCGGCTTGCCGATGCTGGGTTTGACTACGCGAGACGGCGCCAATGGTCTCGAGGTTCAGACGCGATGGGCGTTGCTGGCGGCTTTCATTGCGATCGCGTTTGCCGGGCGCATCGTCATGCAGATTTTGCTCCAGCGTTTTAGTCTTTTTTCAAAACGTCGGTCGCGCGCCAGACCCGCTCCTGAAGTTGCGGGTAACGGCTCGCTTGTCTGGGCCGGCGCCGGATGCGTGGCGTTCGCCGTGCTGTTGCCGGCGTTGTTCGCTGGCAACCGCTACGTCGTCGATACAGCGACGACCGTCCTGATTTACGTCATGCTGGGCTGGGGCTTGAATGTCGTCGTCGGTCTGGCGGGGCTGCTGGACCTCGGTTATGTCGCGTTCTATGCAGTCGGCGCGTACACATACGGCCTGTTGTCGACGCATTTTGGCTTTGGTTTCTGGCAGTGTTTGCCGATCGCCGGTGGCCTCGCTGCGGCGTTCGGCATGTTGCTGGGCTACCCGACACTCCGGCTCAGAGGCGACTATCTAGCCATCGTCACGCTTGGATTTGGGGAAATCATACGGTTGGTGCTCGTGAATTGGGGCGACCTCACAGGCGGACCCAACGGCATCTCGTCCATTCCGAAGCCGACCTTCTTCGGGCTCCCCATGCAGGCGTCGGGCGACGGTCCGACCTTCGCGACCGTGTTTGGCCTTGATTACTCGCCCGGCCAGCGCGTCGTCTTTCTGTACTACCTGATCCTCGCACTTGCGCTGCTGGCGAACCTCCTCGTCTCGCGGCTCAGGCGGCTGCCCGTTGGGCGCGCGTGGGAAGCGGTGCGCGAAGACGAGATCGCCTGCAAAGCAATGGGCATCAACGTCACCAATGTGAAACTGTCCGCCTTTGCGACGGGTGCCATGCTGGCCGGATTCGCCGGCGTGTTCTTCGCAGCGCGGCAGGGTTTCATTTCGCCAGAGAGCTTCACCTTTTCGGAGTCGGCCACGATTCTCGCGATCGTGGTGCTCGGCGGTATGGGGAGCCAACTCGGCGTCGTCCTTGCGGCAGCCTTGCTGGTGATTTTGCCCGAGTTAGGGCGTGATTTCTCCGAGTACAGAATGCTGCTTTTCGGTGTTGCAATGGTCTTTATCATGATCGTGCGGCCCGGCGGGCTGATCAGCCATCGCCGGGCTACTGTCAGCGCGCCTCGCGTGGAGGCAAAACGATGAACGCCTCCACCTCGCTGCTCAGCGTTGAAAACCTGACGATGCAGTTCGGCGGCCTTCGCGCAATCGAAGACCTGTCCATGACGGCGCGCGCAGGAGAGGTGACGTCGGTGATCGGGCCGAACGGAGCCGGAAAGACGACGTTTTTTAACTGCCTGACGGGCTTTTACAAACCGACCCAAGGCGCCATCACGTTGGGGCATCCCCGTCATGGGACGCTCCGGCTGAATGCGATGAAGAATGTCGACGTGGCACGGATTGGCCAGGTCGTCAGAACGTTCCAGAACATACGGCTGTTCCCGCGTATGACCGTGCTCGAAAACCTGATGATTGCCCAGCACAATGTGTTGCAAGACGCGTCCAGGTTCTCGATTGCTGGCGCACTCAATGCGAGGTCGTTTCGACGCGCGAACGACAAGGCGATCGAAAACGCTTTGACGTGGCTCGAGCGATTAGACGTTCGAGATATAGCCAACAAACCTGCCGGCGATATGCCTTATGGGGTGCAGCGCCGCGTCGAGATCGCGCGCGCAATGTGCGCGGACCCCATTCTCCTCTGCCTCGATGAGCCGGCCGCCGGCCTCAATCCGCGCGAGTCGGCGGAACTCACTGCGCTATTGACCTCGCTCTCCCGGGAGCAGGGCATCGGCATATTGTTGATCGAGCACGATATGAGCGTCGTGATGAAGGTTTCAGACCATATTGTCGTGCTCAATCACGGGAAGAAAATTGCAGAAGGCTTGCCTGCTGACATCAAGGTGAATCCCGAAGTGATCAGCGCATACCTCGGCGAGGACGACGAGACGTCGTCACTCGGTGAAGCATCGCAGGAGAAGTCAGCTCATGCTTAAGATTACCGAACTCAGTGCCCACTATGGCAGTGTCCAGGCGCTACGCGGGGTGAGCCTTGGCGTGAAGACTGGCGAGATCGTCACGTTGATCGGTGCGAACGGCGCAGGCAAGTCGACGCTGATGAATACCATTTTTGGCTATCCACGGGCCAGCGGCGGCAAGGTCGAATTCGACGGACAGAACATTTCGAAACTGCCATCGCATGCGATCGGCAAGCTCGATATTGCGGTTGTGCCTGAAGGGCGTCGTATCTTTCAGCGGATGACCGTGCTCGAGAATCTTCTGATGGGGGATACGTCGGGCAACCGCCGGACCGCGGATGACCTTGAGCGCATGTACGAGATGTTCCCGATCCTGAGAAGCCGCGCTTCGCAGCGTGCCGGCACACTGTCAGGAGGGGAGCAGCAGATGCTCGCGATAGGACGCGCATTGATGTCGCAGCCGAGATTGCTGCTACTCGATGAGCCGTCGCTCGGTCTTGCGCCGATCTTCATCAAGAAGATCTTTTCGGTCATCAAGGAGTTAAACGAGCAGCTCGGGATGACGATTCTGCTTGTCGAACAGAACGCTCATCACGCTTTGCGCGTGGCGCATCGAGGGTATGTTCTCCAGCATGGGCAGATTGCCCTGGAGGGGAGCGGTGCTGAACTGCTGGCCAACCCAGCCGTGCGGGCCGCGTATCTGGAGGGCGACACTTCTCAACTGGATGCGGCCTGAACGGCGATCCGGAGGGCGCGGGCCGCTTGCCCCTGGTTTTCGAGGTTCGGGGCAACGGAATTGCGGCCATTCTCCGCAGAGCCACGGCGCCCGCAGATGAGTTGAGCACCATGAAGGAAAAGGGTTACCCGGCCTGCGTAGGGGCGCCTATCCTCAAGAAATGTGCAGAATTCCGCGAAAATTAACCGAGCCCTCTCAAGACCGGAATGTCGCAAAGATCCAGAATGCTGTAAACCGAATCGATCGCCGCCGCCGGATTGCGTTCCAGAATGAGGGTCGATCCATGAGCCTGCCTAACGGGACTACATGGGACTACACGGGACGATGGCGGCATAGACGGAACGAATTCAAGTGCAGGCCACCGGCCCGCACGCTCAATGAACTGGTTTTTTGTGGAGTTTTCGCATGAAAGTGCTCATCGTTTTCGCTCACCCCGAACCCAAGTCGTTCAACGGTGCGCTGAAAGACACAGCGGTCTCGACCCTGAAAGCGCAAGGGCACGAGGTTCAGGTAACCGACCTGTATCAACTGAAGTGGCGGCCCGAGCTCGGCGTCGAGGACTTCGTGGGTGAGCGTCTCAACCCTGACTTCCTCGATCTTTCGGCGGAACAGGAACATATGTTCGGGACGTCCACGAAACCGACACCGGATGTCTACGCCGAGCAGCAGAAGGTGCTCTGGAGCGATCTGATCATTTTCCAGTATCCGATGTGGTGGTTCGGGATGCCCGCGATCCTGAAGGGCTGGGTGGATCGCGTGATGACCCGCGGATTCGCCTATGCAACCGGGCGAAAGTACGAGACCGGTATGTTCAGGGGCCGCAAGGCGATGGTCTCGACCACGACGGGAACGGCGGCGAGCCTCTATGAGCCGGACGGTGTCGACGGTGATATCAATCACATTCTCTGGCCGATCCACAACGGGATCTTCAATTACCTTGGCTTCGAGGTGCTGCCGCCGCATGTGTCGTGGATGCCTGGCCGTGTGAGCGCCGAGGAGCGGCAAGCGTACCTCGACGCTTACGCAGCGCGGTTGCGCACGCTCGAGAGCACCGAGCCCTTGTTCTTCCATCCCTTTGCGGACTTTGGTCCGGACCAGCGTCTGAAGCCAGGTGTCGTGGCCCGTTCCGGCTTCCAATGGAACCCGGCCGTCGGCCAGTCGCACGACGAAGCGGCAGAAACGTACACGCCGAAGAAGATGGCGAACGCGGGATGATTCGATGTGGCGTCGGGCCGCATCTGCTTTCGACAGTTTCTGCGGCCCAGCATCAAAACTGACCAGGAGTGAAACGCACCATGGAAAAGCTGCCCATGTTTCAGAAGCTGCACCACGTCTGCATTGTGGTTCGTGACATTGAGAATGCCGTGAAGTATTACGAGTCGATTGGAGTCGGTCCGTGGACAGATTTTCCGCCGCTGGATGCCTATGAACTGGACGGCTACGATCGTCCAGCTTTTCTGAAGATGCGTTATAAGTTCGCGAACATCGACAACGCTCAGTTGCAGCTTTGCCAGCCGGGCGACGGAGACACGCCGCAACGACGTTTCCTGGAGTCGCGCGGCGAAGGCGTGTTTCATCTCGGCTTCTCTGTCGAGAGCTGTGACAAGGCGGAGGAACAGGCCGCGAGCGCCGGATTGGATGTCCTGGCACGCGGGCGTCTCGATGATCGAAGCGGCTTCACGTACTTCAAGACGGTCAACGAAGGCGCTGGCGTCACGTTGGAGGTTCGGGCACCGAGTACCAAGGCAACCCAAGGAATCAAGTCCTGACACCCACTTGCTGCGTGATCCTTTCGCTATCCCAGTCGTCCTGATCGAATTCGGAAATGCCCCGCGGTACGCCGCGGGGCATTGTCACATTTATCTCATGACGAACGGGTTCGCAGTCTTGACCCCAGTGTTGATCCAGACGCTCTTCGTTTGCAGATACTCGCGGATCGCGTCGATACCATTCTCGCGGCCCAGTCCGGAATCCTTGTAGCCACCGAACGGCGACATGTAACTCACCGCGCGATAGCTGTTCACCCAGACCATGCCGGCCTGCAGCTTTTCGGCGACACGAATGGACCGGCCAATATCCTTCGTCCAGACACCTGAACCCAGACCGAAGCGCACATCATTCGCCAGTGCAACCGCCTCGTCTTCGTCCTTGAACTTGATGATAGACAGGATAGGACCAAAGACTTCTTCCTGTGCGATCCGCATCCTGTTGTTGACGTCACCGAAAATGGTTGGCTCGACGAACCAGCCGTTACCGCATTCCGGTGCACTGCCTGGCTTTCCACCGAGCAGCAACGTCGCACCTTCCTGCTTCGCGGTTTCAATGTAGGACAGGACCTTCTGGTATTGAGGGCGCGTGGTTACCGGCCCGACCTGTGTATCCATATTCGACGGATCACCCATTTTCGCGGTGCGTGCTAGCGTCAGAAGCTTGTCGACGAATGTGTCGTAGATGCTTTCTTGCAACAACAGCCGCGAACCGGCAATACAGGTCTGTCCGGTCGCGGCGAAGATGCCGGAAACCGCACCATTTACTGCGTCTTCCAGATCGGCATCCTCGAACACGATGTTGGGTGACTTGCCGCCAAGTTCGAGACTAACGTGTTTGAACTGACGTGCTGCTGCCTCGTTGATCGCGCGCCCTGTGGAATCTGCGCCGGTGAACGTGATCTTCTTGACCAAGGGGTGTTCCACCAAAGGCGAGCCGACGTCCGCACCGAATCCGGTCACGACGTTCACAACGCCCGGCGGAAAGCCGGCTTCGGTGAAGAGTTTCGCAAACTCGATCGTGGACGCCGAAGTGAACTCGGACGGTTTGATCACAACCGTGCAACCTGCGGCCAACGCGGGCGCAATCTTCCACGTGGCTAGCAAAAGCGGCGAGTTCCACGGCGTGATTGCGGCGACGACACCCAGCGGCTCGTTGCGGGTGAAGTTGAAATAGCCTTTCTTGTCGAGCGGAATGACGGCGCCCTGAATCTTGTCCGCCAGGCCGCCAAAATAGTAGTACCACTGGGGCAAATACTGGCACTGGCCAAGCATCTCCGCCATGAGCTTGCCGTTGTCCCGTACTTCGAGTTCGGCAAGCCGCCTGGCGTCTCGCGCGATCAGGTCACCGACCCGATGAAGCAGCAGGCCCCGCTGGCTCGGGGACATCTGTGACCAGGGTCCTGTACTGAATGCGGCATGCGCCGCTTGCACGGCTCGATCGACGTCGGTCCCGTTGCCCTTTGCAATCTGCGCCCAGGTTTCTCCCGTGAACGGATTTTCCGTATCGAACCATTCGCCCGAAGCTGATTGGCATGATTCGCCGTTGATATACATCTCAAACCGTTGCATGACTTTCGTCTCCTTTGTCGACCGGAGTTAGCGCTTTAGCGCTTACTCCGGTCCCATGTAAGATGCTGCTGTTAATCTTCAATCAGGCGCCAAGAGGCAGACGCCGCTGGGACTCGGCCAGGATTTCTTGTGCCTTCAAAATGACCGGCCGGTCTACCATGCGGCCGTCCACCGCAACGGCCGCTCCGTGAGATGCCGCTGCACCTTCGACAACCCGGTGCGCCCATTCGACGTCCTTCTCGCTGGGGACGAACGCAGCATTGACCGCAGCCACTTGCCTCGGATGAATACAAAGCTTGGCGCCAAAGCCGAGCTGCTTTGCACGGATCGTGTCGCGCGTGATCTGCTCGGGATCGTCGAGCGTGGTACTGACCCCGTCCACCGGGGGAAGCAGGTTGCCGATGCGAGACGCGAAGACAATCTGTGAGCGGAAGTACAGAAGCTGCTCATCGTCGCCGTCAATGCCGAGGTCGAGCTGGAAATCCACATTACCGAATACGAGCCGGGTGGTCAGCCGGTGCTGGGCGATAGCGACCACATTCCGAAAACCTTGGGCCGTCTCGATCATCGGCAAGATGTCGGTCGGCTTGCCAGCGAACTCGCAGAGGAAGATATCGTCGATGCGTTCCGTCTTGGGCAGCATGACGGCGGCGACTGATGGCGCACGGCATACGGCGATGTCGTCGCGAAACCATTCACTGTTCACGTCATTCACACGGACCGCCACCGGCGTGCTGTTTGTCGACAGCCACTCGGCGAGGGCCGCCCGCGCGATCTTCTTCTCGGTGGGAGGCACCGCATCCTCCAGATCGATAACGACAACATCGACGCCCGACGCAGCCGCCTTGGCAAATCTGTCCGGTCGGTTGCCGGGAACGAAGAGGTAGGAGCGGGGTGCAAGGTCAGCCATGTTGGGCCTCCAGTTTCGATTCGGGGAGCAGTTTGGGTACGACGGTTGCATCGGTAATCGTCCATACCGACGCGATGGAGCGCTTGAGTTCGTCTTCAGTGGCCGCATTGCCGTACAAACCCAGCGTGATCGTTTTGTGCTCGAGTTCGGCGCGCGTGAGCGTGTTGCCTGGATCGCCCTTGGGGTCATCCACGCGGCCCTCGAAGCTGCGGCCATCCTTCGTCTGAACGATGACCTTCCCAATCCAGCGTGACGGATAAGCCGTGTCGACTTCAGGGTCGAGCACCATCGAGACTTTCTTGCAGAAGTGCGCGATCCGGCTTTCCTTGTAATGGCCGTCGAACTCACGTACGCCCGCGTGACCGAATTCCGCGACCAGAGCGAGCACGGTGCCCATGGAGAACTTCGCCTGATGAACTGTCCTCGGATCGGTTACCGGTCCAAGGACATCGATCGCGGCCTGGTGAACATGAGTCACCACCGTCTCGATGTCATCCGGCACGAGCTTTTCACGCTGAATAACCTGCAGCAGGGCATCGGCCGCCGGATGAGTGTGCCGGCAAGAAGCGTGATACTTGAATGACGTTTCTATCAGCGCCCAGCGCTCGCCGAGCGCTTCGGCGAGTTTGTCCGGATGCGTTTGCGTAGACATGCCGGCCCCCATGCCTTTCGCGCCTTCGAAGATGTCCTTCGCACCGGTGAAGCCGTCGGCCGCCAGGTAGGCGGCGAGAAGACCGTTCGCCGCAGCTTTGGCGGTATGCAGTTGCTTGGAGTCCGCGGCGTCTTTCAAGAATTCCCAGAGTCCGGCTGCCTGGGTGCCGGCGGAGCCAAACGCGTTCACCATCTGCTCGTCGCTCAATCGCAACAGATTGCCGACCGCGGCTGCGGCTGCGATCGTCCCGACCGTACCGGTGGTATGAAAAATCTTGTAGTGCGACCGGCCGAGGAATTCACCGACACGGATGCCCACTTCATAGCCTGCGAC
>OVEP010033612.1_pt1 | contig 13433 bp, 22 predicted proteins | sample 1779801 | NCBI WGS metagenome assembly OVEP01 (sample SAMEA3914791, study PRJEB12502) | metagenome | biome: forest; material: soil | place: Canada | collected 2011-07-03 | depth 0.1 m
GATGTTCGACCTGAACGACCAGGCGCTGCCCGTGGTGGGCGACTACGCCGCCCACCGACCCGCTGACCTGCCGACCCGCTGACCCGCGGTCAGGCGCCGTGCCGGGGGACGCCACCGCCTCCCCCGGCGCGGTGGCCGCCCAGGGGGCGCGGGGTCCGGTCAGGGCAGTGGGGCGATGAGCTGGGCGCCGTTGTTGCGGACGCTGTTGACCTCGCTGGAGACCTCCCGCACCTCCAGTTCGCCGCCCGCCGGTACCGCGAGCAGCGCGAGCAGCGCGCGCGGGTCCTGGTGGGCCGGGTCGAGCCAGTCGTCGTAGGCGTCGGGCGCGACGGTCAGCGGCATCCGGTCGTGGACCCGGCCCGCGGCGTCCGCCGCGTCGGTGGTGATGACCGTGCAGGTCGTCAGCCACGCGGCGGGGTCGTCCTCGGCCGCGTTCCGGTCCCGCCAGAACTCGTACAGTCCGGCCATCGCCATCAGCCGCCCGTCGGCCGGGGCCAGGTAGTACGGCTGCTTGCGCGGCTTCGCGCCGCGCTCCTGGACGGGCACCCACTCGAAGTAGCCGTCGGCGGGCAGCAGGCAGCGGCGGGAGGTGAACGCCTTGCGGAACGCGGGCTTGCTGTCCACCGTCTCCACCCGCGCGTTGATCATCCGCGCGCCGCCGCCCGGGTCCTTCGACCAGGACGGGACCAGGCCCCACCGCAGCACCCGCACCTGCCGGTCGGGGCCGGGGCCGTCCTTCGCCGGGCGCTCCAGGACCGCGTAGACCGGGTCCGTCGGGGCGACGTTCCACGACGGCGGGACCGGCTCGCCGTCCCAGCGGGCGGTGAACAGCGACGCCAGGTCCTCGGGCCCGCGCGAGGAGACGAAACGACCACACATACGCCCAGCCTCCCGCCGCCCCGCCCCCCACGCAACGCGAACCCCCGCCCCGACGCCAGCCCGCGCCCGCGCCGGAGCGCGCCCCGGGACGGCCCGCGCCGACCCGGCCCCGGACCCGGCCGGCCCCGCGTGCCGTTCAGCGCGCCCCGGGCCGCAACCGCGCGTGCGCGTGCACGTCGTGCCGTCCGTCCTCGTGCAGCCAGGCGCTGCGCCGCACGCCCTCCGCCTGGAAACCGGTCTTCTCGGCCACGCGGCAGGACCCCGTGTTGCCCAGCGCGTGCTGCAGGCCGAGCCGCTGGAACCCGGCCGTCCCGAACGCCCAGGACGCCATCGCCTCGACCGCACTGGAGCACACGCCCCTGCCCCGCGCCGCCGGAACCGTCCAGTAGGCGACCTCGGCGGTGCCGTCGGCGAACACCAGCCCCCGCAGCGCGGCGCGCCCCAGCAGCACGTCACCGCGCGCGTCGACCACGGCCCAGTGCGCGTCCGTCTCGGCCGCCCACCCGCCCCGCCAGCCCTCGATCCACTCCCCCGCCTCCGCGAGCGAGTCCGCCCGCCGCACATGCCAGCGCTGGATCTCCGCGTCCTGGTAGGCCGCCATCACCGCCGGAGCGTCGTGCGGAGCCCACGGCCGCAACAGCAGGCCGCCCTCGGCCTCCAGCACGGGCTGCGGCCGCGCCGCGAGCGAACCGACCGGGACCGTGGGCACCACAAGCAGAGGCATGACCCGCATTATTCAAGATCCCGCCCCGCCCGCGCCCCCGCGTCCGGCACGGGGCGTCCCCGTGCGGGGCCCGGACGTCACCGGGCACGGCGGACAGCCGCGGTGAGTCCGGGCAGGGCGGTCCTAGGAAGAGGTGAATGCCTCCGGCCGCCACTGCCGCCTGATCAACCCGAACACCCACGAGTCGGACACCTCGCCGTCCACGACGCGGTCCTCCCGCAACGTCCCCTCACGCACGAATCCGACCTTCTCCAGGACCCGGGCGGATGCCACGTTGCGGGTATCGGTCCCGGCCTGGACCCGGTTCAGGTCCAGTGCGCCGAAGGCCCACCGCAGCACGGCGTGCGCGGTCTCCGTCGCGAAGCCGTGACCCCACATCGCCTCGTCGAGGCAGTAGCCCAACGACGCGCTGCGGTAGACCGGGTTCCATCCGGTCAGACCGCACCAGCCGACGAAGGCCCCGTCAGAAGCACGGTCGACGGCCACCGCGCCCCGGTGCCCTCGTCCGCCAGCGTCCGGCACATCCCGATGAAGCGCTCGGCGCGGGCCCGTTCGCTCCACGGCGGGGAGTCCCAGTAGCGCATCACGTGTGGGTGCTGCTGTGCAGCGCGAAGAGGGAGTCCGCGTCGGCCTCGGTGAAGGGCCGCAGTCGCAGGCGAGCGGTGTGCAGTACGGGGGTGGCAAAAGTCATGCGCACCATCTTGTGCCCCCAAGGGGCGGACAGAACACCGATATTCGCCCCCGGACCGGCCGTGAACGTCACCCGCGGCCGCCGAGTTCGGTAGGTCAGAAACCGGTCGTGCCGTCGATCCGCTCCCGCAGCAGGTCGGCGTGACCGTTATGGCGTGCGTACTCCTCGATCATGTGGACGTAGATCCAGCGCAAGGAGACGGCCTGGCCCATCACAGTCCCGGTAGCGTCGAGGGACAGTGCCGAGCAGTTCGCATCAGCGCGCTCGATCTCGCTGCGCCAGGCGGCCAGTGCCTGCCCAAGAGTCGTCTCCGGGGCGACTTCGAAGCTTCCGTAGCGCTGTGAGACGTCCTGCTCGTCGCTGACGTCGGCGTCCTCGTCGCCGTAGACCTTCGGAAGCTGTTCGCCGGCCAGGACCCTGCGGAACCAGTTTCGTTCGACCTCGGTCACGTGCTGCACCAGTCCGAGCAGGCTCAGTGTCGAGGGGGGTACTGCTTCCTCGCGGACCTGGTGCTCGTCCAGGCCCGCGCACTTCAGCGCGAGGGTGGTTCGGTGAAAGTCGAGCCAACTGGTCAAGGTAGTGCGCTCGTCCGCGTTCAGCGGGGGTACAGGGCGCTCAGGAGTAGCCATCGGAAGAGTTTCACATGCTGTCCCCGATGGCTGCATGTCATTAACCGATCGACCTGAAACCGGTCAACCTGGGCGGTAGCGAGGCTCACTCAACCGAGGAGCAGGGCGATTTGGTGGCGCAGGGGGCCTTCCAACTCCAGGTTGTTGCCGCGCCGCATCCCTTGAAGGAATTCGCTGGCCACGACCAGTTGCGAGAAGCGGCCGGCGGGCGAGGCCAGTGCCGGCTCGAACGCCTGGTGGACGCGGGCGGCCAGCTCGGGGGTGGGTGAGGCTGGAGATGTAGAGGGTGGCCTCGTCGTATCCGGCGGGGGCCAGGCCCCAGCGTTCCCAGTCGAGGACGATCAGATCCGGGCCGGTCAGGTTGGACCACTGGATGTCGGCGTGCGCCGTGGTCCAGGCCGGGACTCGGGTGTCGAGCGCGGTTCCGAGGAATTCGGGCATGGCCCAGTCGAGGCGCTCCTGGCGGACGGCGACTCGGTCGGTACCGGTGGAGGCGATGGCCGTCAAAGATGTCCGGAGCGAGGTCCACCATGAGCCCGGGAGCTGAAGCCCGGGCGGTGGCAGGGGGCCGTCGCTCAGCGAGGTGCCCTGGATGCGTTCGTACAGCTCCGCCCGGTAGGCGTGGTCCGCGTCCGTCCATTCGTGGGCGGTGTGGAGCCGAGGACGGGGAACGGTGTCGGGAATGGCCTTCTCTGCCTCCATCGAGCCGTCCCACGAGCCACCCCGGGCTCTGCCCGCTGGTGCTGCCAGCAGGCGGGAGCCACTGGTCGCCGGAGGCTGGGCCGCTGAGGCTTCTGCCTTCCCACCCCCACAGCTCCTCGGTGCCGTCCGAGGTGACGCAGGTGACGTCGAGGGCGGCGGCGGCCTGCTGGCGGGCGTGGCGCATCCGTCGGGCGGTGGTGCCGTCAGGTGGAGAAGGCATCAGTGATCCTCCGGAGTACCGCGCGGTCGAGAGGCTGCTGCGGGACTGCCCTCGCGGGGTCACCCCTGAGGGAGGTTGCCGGCGACCGCGTTCGCTTCTGCGGCCGACACCGGTGCGGGGCCCGGGCGCAGTCGCGTTCCGGCGCGGAGCAGGTACTTCCGCGTGGACTCGCGGCAGTAGTGGATCCGCCGGGCCAGGCCGGAGACCGACGCCCCGGCCTCGTACCGGCGGCGCAGCTCGGCCAGGTCCACCGGGTAGACGGTCATCACCGGTCGGTACGGCGGTCGGATGGTCACTCCGGCCAGCCGCAGCACCTTCGCCACGTACTGCGTCGAGCGCCCGATCTCGGCGGCGAGCAGCAGCAGGCTGGCCCCCGCCTGGTACCTGGGCGTGAGCACCCGCCCCAGCACGATCTCCTCCTCGCGCGGTAACAGCCCGCGCAACGTGAACACCTCTCGACTCGCCTCGGCGAACAGTCTGCGGACCAGCGCCAGATCCCCCTCCTCACACGCCCGCCGCACCGCCGCCGCGTACCGCGTGCGCGGGCTCCCAACAGACAGCCCGTCACTCAAAGCCGGTCACCCGCCCCAACTCATCTGACATACCGTCATATCCGGTACGCCGCCCCCAGCTGTAGACGGCGTCGTCCGACCGGCGGTCGTTGTTGTACGCGTCGCACGCGTCCAGGGCTTCGCTGAAGCTGATCCATTCAAGCGCCTTTCCCTGACCATCCGTCAGCTGCTGGCCGCCCACGACCACCCTCCACGTCCGCGTCGACCTTTCGGCCACGACCTCCGCGCGCGGCGTCGCATCCAGGGACTCCACGAGTGCTTCAGCGGGGACTTCCTGCCGTCCGGGCCCGGCATCTCGGCTATTCGCCGCGGGGCGCCACCTGGAACCCGTCCATCCTGGGGAAGGTCACCCAGACTCGCTTCACGAGCAGGCCTCGTTCAACGCCGCCGCTCGCGAGGCGTTCCACGAGGCGAAGCCCGCGGCCGCTCTCATCCAGGAGACTCCCGCCCCGAGTTGGGCATGGCATCCGCCGCCCAGGGTCCGAGACGCCGAGGGTCAACCGCTCATGATCCGCGGACAGGTCCACCCGGATCACCGCCTCATCCACACCGCAGTACTTCACGGCATTGGTCGCCAATTCCGATGCGACCAGAACAGCATCGTCGACGAGCGCCGGTAGTTCCCAGGCCGCCAACGTCTCACGGACCAGCTTGCGGACCTGGCCGACGGAGATCGGCTCGGCGGGGAAATAGGCGACCACGGGTTCTACGGCACGTGGCGCGAGGCTTAACGACATGGGAAACCCCCTACCTGACTGCGTGTCACAGTGACGGATCGCCCCGAAGCGGGCACCCGCTGTGACGAGACCCACGCTAGACCTGGCGCCAGTCGTCGCGCAACATTGCGTGGCACGATATTGCGCATTCACTCTTGCGGGTGAGCGTTGGCGGTACCGTGTGCCCACCCGGCAGACTGAGAACTCAAGTTGATGGGAGATCACGTGCCTGATGGCGGCAGGTCCACAGTTCGCAGCCGACGACTTGGCGCGGCGTTGCTCAAGTACCGGGAGGCGGCCGAACTGGTCCAGAAGGACGCGGCGGCGGCGGTGAAGGGCACCACCACCAAGATCAGCCGCATGGAGACGGGCAAGGTGTCGGTGCGGCTGCTGGAACTGTCCATCCTGCTGGATCTCTACGGCGTCCACGACCCGGCGGAACGGGCGCGCCTGGAAGGACTCGCACGGGACAGCGGCAGGCGCGGAGGTTGGTGGACGGACTACGGCGACACCACGGGCCCCGGCTACGCCGACCACATCAGCATGGAGAACGACGCCACCCATATCTCCGAGTGGACAGGTCTCATCATTCCCGGCCTGTGCCAGCATCCCAGCTATGCACAGAAGGCAATCGAGAACGGTTCCAACTTTGTTCCTCCGGAGCGGATTACAGAGCTGGTGATGGTGAGGCGCCAGCGCCAGGAGCGGATTCTCAATGATGGCGTCTACTACGCCGCCGTCATTTGGGAGCCCCTGATCACAACTCCGGCCTGGGGCAATGACGTTCATGTGGCTCAGCTTGAGCACTTGGCCAACATGACTACCCGACAGAACGTCACCATTCAGGTCCTTCCTGGCAAGGCGATCGCCGTCGCAGGTCTGGCCGGCCAGTTCTCCGCCTTCTCGTTCAACCGCGAACCCGGGATTGAGGCCGTTGCTCTAAGCAACATCACCAATACCACAGTCCTCGAAGAGGCCGAGGAACTATCCTCCTACTCCCGGACGTTCGATCGGCTAAGATCAGACGCACTGTCAAAGGATGAAAGTCTAGCGCTCATCCGGCACAACATCGAAGGCAAGGGGCCGAAGAGATGAACTCCGAGATTGTCGGCGAGTTTCGTAAGTCGTCGTACTCCGGCAACCAGGCGAACTGTGTGGAGACCGCCCCCACGGCGGACGGCGGCAGGGCCGTCCGGGACAGCAAGTGCCCGGAGGGCGGGACCCAGTTCTACACGGCCGGCGAGTGGCGCGCGTTCGTCGCGGGCGTCAAGAACGGCGAGTTCGAGGCGTAACGCGTCCACCCGCACGACCGAGGCCCCCGCTCACCCTTGAACCCAAGGCACCAGCGGGGGCCTGACAGTCGATGGCTTGCGGCCCTGACGTGAGGGGGGGTTCGTTGGGTGCGCGGGTCAGGCCACAGGTCGCGCGGTCAACACCGGCTGGAAGAAGTGCGTCTCCTCGACGCCGTGCCACGTGACGTTGCCGAACCCGCACTCCCGCACAAGTCCCGTCAGCTCCTCCAGCGCCCAGGCCCGCGACGTCGCCCGCCGGACCCGGACCCGCCAGGTATCGCCGTCCGGCAGCAGTTGCAGGTGATCGAAGTCGTAGACGCCGCCGTCGCGCCAGTGCCACAGCTGGAACGTGACCACCTGCCCGGCGTCGCTGTTCGTCACCTGCGGAACCGTGGACTGCCGCTGACCTTGCCGGGCGTCGCCGTAGTCCCTCGCCGACAGCACCAGCAGTCCGCTGTCTCGCACGACTCGCCGCATATCGCCCACCGCACACCGCACGTCGTCCTCGGTCAGCAGGTGCGCCAGCGAGTTGTCCGCACTCAGCACGACGTCGAACGAGGCGTCGGCGAACGGCAGTGAGCGCATGTCCGCCGCCAACGTCGCCGCCGTCAATCCACGCCGCCGCGCCTCCGCCGCCGCTCGAACCGCGGCAGCCGGACTCAGATCGCTGCCCACGACGCGGTGCCCGTGCTCGGCCAGGCCGATCGCCTGCGTCCCGATCCCGCATGAGCAGTCCAGGACTTCCAGTGGCTCGGCACTGTCCAGATACCGCCGGACCAACGAGTCCAGGGCATTGCCCTGCCGCGATACCGACAACGACCAGTCCGCATAGGTCAGGTGGTAGTCCTCGGCAAGCTGATCGTAGAAGTCCTGGGCAGAGTGGGAGGCCATGGCGGAACGCTACAACTGACGGTCTGCCGCCGTAACGTGAATATGGCCGCGCGGGTTGGACCTGTATGCCGAGGAGCCGGCCCGCGCCAATGCCGCCCCGACCCCAATCGCTCCCCGCGTCGTTAGGATCAGCTGCGAAGTACACCACGCTGAGCCCCGGGCACGAGGGCCAACGGCCGGCCCGGATCGCGCGCCGATGGGTTTCCCGCGCCACGATGGTCAGTACGCCGGACACCTGTGAACGGAAGGCTGAGCCATGCGGAAACTGATCTACGGCATGAACCTGACCCTGGACGGCTACATCGCCGCGGCCGGTGACGACATCGGCTGGAGCGGACCGCCGAGCGACGAGCTGTTCCAGTGGTGGCTCGGCCACGAGCAGGCGTGTGGCCTGTCGCTGTACGGGCGCAAGCTGTGGGAGACGATGAGCTCCTACTGGCCGACCGGCGACCAGCAGCCCAACGCCACCCCGGCGGAGATCGAGTTCGCGCGGAACTGGCGGGACACGCCGAAGGTGGTGTTCTCCTCGACGATCGACAAGGTCGACTGGAACACCCGCCTGGTCACCGGCGACGCGATCGCCGAGATCACCCGGCTCAAGGCCGAGGACGGCGGGCCGATGGACATCGGCGGAGCGACGCTCGCCGGGGCGGCCATGCGTGCCGGGCTGATCGACGAGTACGTGATCGCCGCCCATCCGGTGCTGGTGGGCAGCGGCACGCCGTTCTTCACCGCGCTGGACAGCTGGGTGAACCTGAACCTGGTGGAGACGCGGACGTTTCCCGGCGGCGTGGTCCTGACCAGGTACGAGACCAGGCGCTGAGCGGCAGCGCCCACGCGCTTGTCCTGTCCCACAGCGGAAGTCCTCTGACGACAAGCCGGTCACGACACATCCACCGTTCAGGCGGCACCGCCGTCAACTCGGTTTCCGGTTGGAGCGGCTACCTCGGGGGGACCGGGCGTGACGCGTCCGCAGTCGAGGGGGCGGTCCGCACGGTGGGCTCCCCCGCCCCCGCTACCGGGTGGGGGGTCGCAGGGGGCCGAGGGCGTCCTCCAGGGTCGGCGGCCGGTAGCTGGTCACCACCACGTCGAAGTGCGGCACCATCCGCCGCAGCAGCCGCTGCCCGCGCTCGGTGCGCAGGTCGATGGTGACCGACTTCTTGTTGCGGCCCTCCTGCAGCCAGTGCAGCGAGCGTCCGCCGACGCCCTGGGCCCCGGGGCCCATGCGGGTGAACTCCCCGCGCCCGGGCTCCTCGACCTTGACCACCTCGGCGCCGAAGTCACCGAGGAACGTCGCTGTCACCGGCGCGGCGAGCACCGTCGACACGTCCAGGACCCGGATCCCCTGCAGGGCCGGCGCATCCGACTCCATCACCATCAGCCATCCCAACGAAATGTTATGAATGGAACGTTAATAACGGACCGTATATTCTGACCCCGGGCACTTCAAGTGGCTACCAGCAAGTAACATTTAGGAGGGGCGGCAGTGACCGAAGGCAGCGCCCGGCCACCGCGGCGCCGACGCAGCCGCGAGGACACCGAGCGCGAACTGCTCGACGCGGCCCTGCGCCTGCTGGACCGGGACGGGGTCCTGGGCGGCATCGCCCTGCGCGACGTCGCGAAGGAGGCCGGGGTCAACCACGGCCAGATCTACCAGTACTTCGGCGATCGGCGGACCCTCCTGCGGGCCGCCATCAACCGGCTCGTCACCGCCGCCGTCCCCGACCCCGACCGGCACTGGGACCGGCCCTTCGCCGAACGCCGCCGCGCCCTGTGGCGCCGCGTCCTGGAGGACCCCGACACGGCCCGGGCATCGCGGCTCGAAGCCCTCCTCGCCCTGGACGGCGACCCGCGGCTCACCCTGTTCCCCGCCATCGACCGCACCCGCGCCGCGCTCGAACGCGACCGCGCGGGCGGGGAACTGGCCCCCGACGCCGACGGCGAGGTCATGCACGCCCTGACCGCCGCCACCTACCTGGGCTACTCCCTCTTCCGCGACGTCATCGCCCGCGACCTCGGCATCGACCCGGCCGACCTCGACCAGCGCGCCGCCCGCGTCTACGACCAGATGCTGGCCGGCCTGACCCCCGGCCCCGACCCCGGCCCCACACCAGACCCCACACCTGCCCCCTGACGAGGCCCGTCCCTGAGCTGATCCCTCAAATCCCCCCGGATCCCGACGACTTCACTCCCCCACGTTCCGCCCTAGTGCGGCGCCGCGTTAATCCCTGAGCGGATTCACGCGGAGCTGCACTAGTGTTCGGAGCCGTGACCTCGAAGACAAACGATCATCCTGCCTGGGCCGCGCCCTACCTGGCCAAGCTCGGCGTCAACGACCCGCAGTCCCTCGGCGCTCCGTCGCTCGACACTCTGCGCAGGCTTCACCGCGCACACGTCGAGCTCATCGCCTTCGAGAACTTCGACATCCAGCTCGGACGCCCGCAGGGCATCGACCCGGCCGAGTCCATAGCCCGCGTCCTGGCCGGCCGGGGCGGCTACTGCTTCAACCTGAACAACGCCTTCTGCGCGCTGCTGACCGTCCTCGGGTACGACGTCACCGTGCACCGCGGCCAGATCAACGGCTCCGTCGCGACCGCCAAGGCGACCGCCGACGAATACGACACGCACATGGCCCTCACCGTCGTGATCGACGGCGAACGCTGGTCGGTCGACGTCGGCCTGGCCAACTCGCACCACGAGCCCATCCCGCTTCGGGAGGGCGTCCACGTCCAGGGCCCCTTCCGCTTCGAGCTGCGGCCGCTGCCGGAGATCGGCCCGGACGCCTGGCGGTTCCTCACCGATCCGGCGCAGACGACCTTCCACAGCATGGACTTCACGCTGGCGCCGGCCGCATGGGAGGACTTCAGCAGCTGCCACACCGAGTTGTCGACGTCTCCGCAGTCTCCCTACGTCAGGTGGTTCGAGCTCTTCCGCCGCGACGCGGGCTGCGCCGAGTTCGTGCTGGATGACGAGTTCACGCGCGATGAGGGGGCCGGACGGCGCACGACACGCATCCTCAAGTCCGCTGAGGAGCTGTTCAAGATCGCAACGGACGTGTTCCATCTGGACCTGTCGGCCATCGACGACGCCGACCGCGCTGCTCTGTGGGACCGCGTCCAGCGCGCGGGGGCGGAGTGGCGAGCGAAGCAGCAGTCGGCCGAGAACTAGGACTTGTCACATGATCGACCGGACAAGTGCTGACCGATACGCGTCAGTGAGCCCGGCGAACCTTGGCGGTCAGAGCGCTAGGTGGCAGGGGTTTGGTTTCGGGGTGCGCTGCGGATGATCGTGGCAACCTCTGCGGGTCGGCTGGCGGCGACCCCATGGCCGGCATCGGGGAGCTCGTGCGGTGCAGCCCCGGGAAGAACATCTTGCAGGGCGACGGCAAGGTCGTGGCTGGAGAGATGGTCGTCGGTGCCGCGGATCATGACGATCGGGGCGGTGATGGCCCGAATGTCCTCGCCGGGGTACCCGGGCGTGCTGGTGTTGTCGATCCACATGGCCACGTTCTCCGTGACCAGCCGCTCGAAGTCGGGCTCCGGGTTCTTCTCGGCATAGGCGGCCTCGGAGTACGGGCCGTCCGGGTTGCGGTCACGCCACCACTGCGGGGTGACCCGCGAATTGAACGCACGGCTCGCCTCCGGCAACTGCCCGACCAACAGCTCCTGGCTGAACCGCATCGAGGCCCAGTCCACCGCCCTGCGCTACTTCGCCCTGGACGGCACCGGCCATCCCCGCCACAACAGTTCACGATTCCGGGCGGGTCAGTGCATACCCGAGCATCGGCCATACTTCGCCCTTCACCTCCTGCGACTTGTCGCGCTCCGGATCACGGCAGAAGCCCACACGCGCCGCCACCAGTCGCGAGGCGGCATTGTCGCGATGGATGCGAAGCCGCAGCTCCTTCAGGCCCACGCTCTGGAAGGCCCAGGAGCTGAACAAGGCCACCGCCCGCGTCGCCACCCCGCGCCCGCGCGCCTCGGCGGCGACCCAGTAGGAAACCTCGCCGGACTGCCCGTCATGATGCAACGCGATGTTGCCCCATCGCTGCCCGGTGACCGAATCGCACACGAGGAAACCCTCGGCATCACCAGCCTGGCGCAGCCGAACGATCGCCGCCAGCACCTGGCCGGCATCCAACGTCGGCGAGTCCGTGGTGAACTGCTGAATCAGCGGGTCACGCACGCTCTCCGCATACCAGCCCGCGTCATCATCGGCCCACTCACGAAGCCGAACCACCCCGTCATCCAACCCTTGATCGCGCATATCCGAACCCTGTCAGACCAACTACCGCTGCGTACGGCGATGCAGGTCAAACGCTGCCTGATGCGGCACTAGCTCTGGGCGGGTGTGCTCAACCACGCGAAGTAGCCCGCGCGCTGGCCGGTGCACAGCGTCTGGACGGCGGTGCCCTCGACGTCGGCGATCTCCGGGAGGGTGTAGCCGGAGGACTTCAGCGCGGAGTAGGCCTGGCTCAGCTTCCCGGCCTTCATGAGCCCGCAGGTCGAGTCACCGGCGGCGGCGAGCTGCGCGTCCGAGCGCTTGGCATGACTGGTCCCGTCCTGGGCCATGGCCTGGCGGACCGAGGTGACGAAGGACTTGTCCTGTGCGCTGAGCGGGGTGCTCCCGCTGGAGCAGGCCGCCAGCGCGGGCAGCAGGAGCGCTGCCGCCACAGCCGCCCCGTGCCGTGTTCTCCGCTGTGTCATACGTCCCCCCGGGTCCGGTGTCGATCAACCGGAGCACAGCGTGCCCGGAGCGGCAGGATATCGGCAACTTCACCTTGGGGAACAGTATGTGAGTGGACATCAGGAACGCGGGCGGATCGGGGGCCGGTCGGGGCCGTCCCGCCCCGGGGTGGCGGGAGGGCCGCGATCGCGGCCGGCGGGCCTCCCGCGCGCGACCATGGGCCCATGCCTCCGCTGCCCGTCGAGCCCCGCCCGCTGAACGCCGCCGAACGCGCCGTACTCGAACACGTCCTGTCGGCCGAGTTCACCGGCGCGTCGCAGCTGCGCGGCCAGCTCGACCGCACCGAGGTCGTCGCCCGCTGGGGGCCCGGCTCGGTGAGCGTCGACCTGCGGGTCCGGGAGCCCTGCGAGCGCGCGGCGCTGCCGCAGGCGCTCGTTCCCGTGGACGCGCGGGTCCACGACCCGTCCGGCGCCTACGTCGGCGAACTCCTGGTGTGGACGGAGCGGGGGGCCACGCTCGCGGCCCTGGAGTTCGCCTGGGTCACCGACGAGATGCCCACGTCCCTGCCGGCCGTCGCGGACGTGCGGCTCGGCAGGCCGGCCTGACGGGCCCCGCGCCCGGTACGCCTACCGGGCGCGGGGCGGCCGAGGTCTCGTGATCCGTGGGCGCGGCCCCGCTACGACGCCCCGCACTCGCTGAAGTCGGCGAAGTTGCAGGCCGTCTGCCAGGGCGTCCACACGCCGTCGTCCCCTCGCCCGCGGCCCACCCCGTAGCCGACGGCGCCTTGCCCCACGATGGCGAAGGTGTCGGGGTCGGTCTTCGGCGCGGGCTGGTACCTGTGGATCTTGCCCACGATATCGCCGCCCATGGACCGCCAACTGGTCCAGACGCTGGCGGAGTTGTCCCAGCTCGTGCGGAGCGTGTGGTCGGGGGCGACGGCGAAGACCTGCGTGGTTCCGTCGGCCAGCGTGACGGCCACCTCGCCGTACGCGCACAGGTAGGTCAGCCCCCTGTCCGTGCAGGTGGCGCTCGACGCCTGGGCCGGCGCGGCGGTGGCGCCCAGGCCCGCTACGGCGGTGGTGACAACCGCGGCCACGCCCATGGCCGCCTTGATCCTGCGCATGTCCGTACTCCTCCTGGTGTGCGTCCCGGCGCGCGCCTTCCTTGACGTCCGCCGAGGTCCCGGACCCCGGCGGAAGGGCACCGGCCCGGACAAGAAGACCACGGCGACGTGCGCCTGACCAGGCGGAACCAGGGCAGAACTGCCCGGTCGGGCACTTCTGCCAGCCCCCGCCCGACGCCCCGCACCAGAATTCTGACAGGCGATCAGGACGCTTTGCGTGTAGGCGCGTTGGCGTTAGCGCGGGGGTTTCGGGAAAGGTCGGGCGCCGGCCACGCGGCCGGGGTCACCCCTGCTGGCGCGGTGGCAGC
>OVEP011201009.1_pt1 | contig 13417 bp, 12 predicted proteins | sample 1779801 | NCBI WGS metagenome assembly OVEP01 (sample SAMEA3914791, study PRJEB12502) | metagenome | biome: forest; material: soil | place: Canada | collected 2011-07-03 | depth 0.1 m
CCACGTCCTGCGCTGGTCCGCCTGGCGACGCCGCCACCAACACCGCGCCCGCGCCTGCCACCAACGCTGGCACGCCTACGCCGACAGCACCCCATGAACCCAAAGATCACGATCTACAGCTGCCGTGGCAGACACCATGCGCCGGCTTCCTCGACATGCGCGGTCCGGCCGAATTTCTGCCCAGCCATGCCCCCCCGACGGGAATCCGATTTATCCGGTCACGCTCCTTGCATATTCAGATTGTCAACTGTACGGTCACGAATGAGTAAGGGTCAGGATAATTCTGACCCGGCATTAACTCGAAGAGGATCAGGTTCTCTTCGTTGACGAAAGGTACCGCATGAAGATCCGTTTCTCGCGCTTCTCGCTCACTGTCGCCACCGTGGTGGCGGCCAATGTCGCGCTGCTGCTGCCAGGCTCGGTCGCCCACGCCGACGGTCCGGCACTGATCTCGTGCAGCGGCACCGGTACACAGACCTACAGCCCGGGGCTGACGCTCACCGCCAAGCAGACGCTGATCACCGCCCATGGCTCCTACTCCTGCACGGGGGGCGGAGCGGTCACCAGTTCGGACTTCGACTTCCACTACACGGTGCAGGCCGGTTGCCTGGTCACGCCGCCCGAGACCATGGGGACGACGACGATCAACTGGAACAGCGGACCGCCCAGCACCGTCAGCGCCACCATCATCGTCACCCGCCCGGGCGGGCAGACCGTCGCCACCACGGTGGGCACGGTCACCGCGGGGCAGTTCCTGGGCTACACGGTCAACCAGACCGCGGTCTACCCCGCGCTGTCCCTGGCCCAGTGCGCCACCGACCAGGGTGTCACCCAGTCCAACGGGGTCGTCGCCCTGACCCTGGTGCATCCCCTGTAGGGCCCGGGGCTCACCGCCTCGCCCGACGACCCGTGCGGCCCCGGGCGGCGTCGGTCCTCGGACCGGGGCGCCGGGGCGGGGGCCGGCCGGGAACCCCGGCGGTATCGGCCCCGTCGGGCCAGGCCACAGGGTGCAGACCCCGCGTTCGACCCCCCGGCCGGGTGCCGGAATCCTTCGCCCGGGGCGTGCGGCTCACTCCGCACGCCCCGGGCGCGCTCCTTCGCGACCGCCGCTTCCTGTTTTTTCTTCCTCCCTCTTGCCGCTGCGTGCCGGACGCGAGTTGGATGAGGGCCCAGTCCAGCAGCGGATGGATCGCCCTCTTCGGCGCTCGCTGTCTGTGGCGCCCTCTCCCCGGTGCGCGGCAAGGAACTTGAGCGGTATCCCTGCCTCGCGGTCCCGGCCGAAGGTGCGGTGCCGATTCCGATCATCTCGAATCCCGCATCGCGATCTGCTTACCCTGCAGTCCGCCTGATGCTGAGGTTGGAGACGAGGATGGATTCCAAGGAGCCCGTACAACTTGTGCACCCGGATGCCGATCTGGGGGAAGTCGAGATCCTGCGCGGCGGCCCCGTGGCCGTCGTGCGGATCAACCGGCCCGAGCGTTTGAACGCCTTCACCAGCAAGACCGTCGACCAGCTCGTCACGGCCTTCCGGCAGGCCCGGGCGTCCGCAGAGGTGGGCGCCGTGGTGCTCACCGGTGCGGGAACCCGGGCGTTCTGCGCCGGGGGCGACCAGAAGCAGCGGGCCGCTGCGGGTGACTACGGGAGCGGCGAGAGCGGGTCGCTGGCGACGGAGGAGCTGTACCGGACGATCCGTGAGTGCCCCAAGCCCGTGATCGCGGCAGTCAACGGCTACGCCCTGGGCGGCGGGCATGTGATGCACCTGGTGTGCGACATGACCGTCGCCTCCTCCACCGCCGTGTTCGCGCAGCCCGGCCCCCAGGTCGGGTCGTTCGACGCCGGCTACGGTTCGGCGTACCTGGCTCGGGTTGTCGGTGAGAAGCGGGCCCGCCAGATGCTCCTGCTGTGCGAGCGCGTCGACGCGCCGACAGCGCTGGCCTGGGGCCTGGTCAACGCGGTGGTGGAGCCGGAGGAGGTGCTGGACACCGCTGTGCGGTGGGCGGTGCGGTGCGCGGCCCTGTCTCCGACGGCCCTGGCGATGCTCAAGCACTCCATCAACGCGGACACCGAGCACATCGCCGGCCTGGGCCGGGTGTGCTTCAACACCCTGACGCTGTTCGGGAAGACCGAGGAGGCACAGGAGGGCTACACCGCCTTCGTGCAGAAGCGGCCCGCGGACTTCACCCCCTTCTGGACCGGCGGGGGCAAGCGCTGATGAGCCTCGCGTCCTTGCACGTACAAGGGGAGGAAGCCTTCAGCTCCCTGGTTCCCGCAGGCCGGGAACGGCTGGCGGAGATGTTCCGCGTGGCACCGGACCTGGCCGAGCTGGCCGTCGGCACGGTCTACGGGCACCTGCACCACCGCCCGGCACTGGACCAGCGCGCACGCGAAGCGGTGGTGCTTTCGGCGCTTGTCGCGTCCGGTATGCACGGTGCACCGCTGGCGGTGCACCTGCGGACCGCGCTGGCCTGCGGGCTCTCCCCCGGGGAGATCGTGGAGATCGTCGTGCAGACAGCAGCGTTCGCGGGCTTTCCGCGCGCGGTGTCCGCACTGCCGCAGATCGAGGAGAGCTTCCGCGAAGCAGGCCACCCCGTACCCCCCGCACCCACCGCGCGGGAAGTCGTCCTGGACGCGCTCGACAGCGCACGCCGGCCCGAGGCGACCGAACCGAGGGACAGCCCCGACTGGCTGGGTCCGCTGCGGGTGCTGGCACAGCTGCCGCACCATCCGCTGGTGCACACGGTCGGGGCCGACGAGGCGGTCGCGGTCTTCCGGTCCACGGACGCCGCAGACGCACCCGCCGCGCTGGCACTCTTCCGGGTCGACGCCGGGCACATCACCGCCGCGCACCTGATGTACTGCCCGACTCCGCCGCGAACCGGCACCGAACAGGTCGGCGGTCCCTCGCCCAGCGCGGCGCTCACCCGTCTGCTTGAGGACTTCCGGGCAACCAGCGGTGGTCCGGCCGCCGCCTACCTGATCCACGACGAGGATCTGCTGGACGAGTTGCAGCCGCTGGCACCCCTGCTCCAGCAGGGCGCCATTCCCGCCGTCAGCGATGCGGGGCCCTGCCACGCGACCGCGGTGTTCGCCCATCACACCGATGACCCCACCGTGGTCCTGGGACACATGCGTCACGGCGCAATCTACCGGGTGCTCGTGATGCCCCCCGGTGCCCAGAGCCCCGACCGGGCTCCCGCCGGCACCGGGCCCCAGTGAGAGAAGAACGGCATGGCACCCTTGTACGCGTTCCAAGGCCGTAGTCCCCTCGTGCACGCGACCGCGTTCGTGCACCCGCAGGCCGTGCTCATCGGCGACGTCGTCGTGGAAGCCGGCTGCTTCATCGGCCCGTGCGCCAGCCTGCGCGGCGACTTCGGACGCATCCGCATCGATTCCGGCGCGAACATCCAGGACGGCTGCGTGCTCCACTGCTTCCCCGGCCGCGAGGTCGTGGTCGAGACACAGGGACACGTGGGCCACGGCGCCGTGCTCCACGGCTGCCGCGTCGGCCCCGACGCCCTGATCGGCATGAACGCCGTCATCATGGACGGCGCGCAGATCGGCGCCCAGGCGTTCGTCGGAGCCCACAGCTTCGTCAAGAGCGGCACGGTCGTGCCCGCCCGGCACCTGGCCGCCGGCTCGCCCGCCACCGTACGGCGCGAGCTCCAGGCCGACGAACTCACCTGGAAGGCCCACGGCACACTCCTCTACCAGCGCCTTGCCCAGCAGTACCTCCACGAGGCATCCGCAGACCGCGATCCGCGCAACGGCCCCGCCCCAACGGCGGCCGTGCCGTACCAGTCCGGCCTCCCCGACGACGCCCCCCACATCCCGCTGAGGGAATACCGAACAGGCGCCCCGCATGACCACCCGAGAACCCCCTGAACACCCGCAGCACACCACCGCCGACGACACCGGTCCAACCGCCGCCCTCGCCACAGCCCGTCGGCACGTGGAACTGATCGACGAACAGATCCTCCTGCTCGTCAAACAGCGCAGCAGCACAGCGGCGGCCATCGCCGCAGCCCTCCAGGCCCGCGGCGAACCCGCGCAGGAGCTCACCCGCGAGGGAGAGGTCTTCGACCGGTACACCGCCGCACTGGGCGCGTTGGGCAGCGACATGGCAGCAGCACTGCTGCGGATGCCGCAAGGCCTGACCCTGCGCCCCACCGACAGCCTCCTGCACGCCTGCCTGGGGCCGCCCGGAACGTTCACCGAGAGCGCGGCCCGCACCCAGCTGGAACCGGGCAGCGAACTGCTCTACCAGCCCTCCGTCGCCGACGCCCTCGCATCGGTACGGCGCAAGCAGGCGACCTGGGCCACCGTGCCGATCGAGAACTCGCTGGCCGGCTTCGTCGACGCCACACTCGACGCCCTGGCCCAGGGCGAACCCCTCACCATCTGCTCCGAACTCGTCCTGCCGATCACCCTCGTGCTGGCCTCCCGCCCCGACACCCGGGACCTGGACGACGTCCAGCGGGTCGCCAGCCACCCCCACGCTCTCGCCCAGGCACAGCCCTGGCTCCACAGCCACCTGCCGGAGGCCGTGCCCGTCGCCGCCCCCTCGACCGCCGCGGCAGCAGACGCCCTGAGCACCACCACCGCCGACTACGACGCCGTCCTGTGCTCGCCACAGTCCGCAACCATCTCCGGGCTGAGGGTCCTGGCCACCGACGTGCTCGCCGACAGGGCCGCCATGACCCGGTTCATCACCGTCACCCAACCCGGCCTCACACCGCCTCCCAGCGGACACGACAGGACCCACCTGACGGTCTTCACCCCCGGCCGCGGCAGCCCCTGGGAACTGGGCATCGTCCTGACCGAGTTCGCCCGCCAGGGCGTCCCCGTCATGAGCGTCGAGCCACGCCCCCTCACCAGCGGCTTCGGCAGCCGCTACTACCACCTCGACTGCCACGCTCACATCACCCAGCCCGGCATGCGCAGAGCCCTCCTGACACTGCGCCAGCACCGCATCGACCTGCGATACCTGGGCTCCTACCCGGCAGTGGACCCCAGCACCGCCAACCCGGACCCACCCTGACAGCAACCCGCCACCAGCACTCGCCAGCCCATCGCGCAGAGCCGGCACCTGCAACGACACGCACCGCGCGACACACCCCGCGCCGTCCGCGCGATCCTGCTCCCCGGGCGCGCGGCACAAGGAACCGAACCGGCCCACCGGCGTCGCGGCACAGAAGGGATACACGATGGCCCCACACCCTGCTCCCGCATCGCGACGAGCACCGGCCGGCCACGAGCCCACCGCGGCGCCCACAGCCACAACTGTGTTCGACGTCGAGCACGATCCCCAAGGAGCGGTGCATGATGACGATCAGCGATCGACCCGATCCGAGCAGCCCGGACACCGAGCGCGGCGACCGGCCCTCAGTGGCCGCGTTCCTGGTGCACGGCCTGCGCCGGGCAGGCGTCACCCACGTGTTCGGGGTCCCGGGCGGCCCACTGCTGCCGCTGTACGAGGCCCTGGCGGCATGCCCGGACATCGAACTCGTCCTGGCCAAACACGAGGAGGGCGCGGCCTTCATGGCAGTGGGCTACGCCCAGGTCAGCGGCCGACTGGCCGTGGTCTGCGGGACGGCCGGGCCGGGCGCGCTGCATGTGCTCACCGGTCTGGCCAGCGCCACCGCCGACGGCGTGCCAGTCCTGGCACTGACCGGACAGGTCGACTCCTCGGCCTTCGGCCGAGGCGCACTGCAGGACAGCAGCGGAGGAAACTGGTCCGTCGACACCGTCGACGCCTTCCGGACCGCGGCAAAGCTCTCCGCGATGGCAGCCAGCCCCGCCCAGATCCCCAGACTGCTGGCGCACGCCCTGCGCACGGCATACGCCGGCCTGCCGGGCGGCGTCCACCTGAGCGTGCCTGCGGACATCATGGCAGCAGCCATGCCGTCCGCGACGATGCCCACCGTCGCACGACCCGCCCCGGCCGCCGTCGACCAGCCCGCCCTGGCAGCCCTGCTGCACGCACTAGGGGCAGCCCGGCGGGGCATGGTCCTGGCTGGCCAAGGCGCGAAACTCTCGAACGCCGGGCCCGCACTGGTCCGGCTCGCGGAGCGGCTGGGGTGGCCGGTGGCCACCACGCTCAAGGGCAAGAGCGTCTTTCCCGAGGACCACCCGCTGGCAGCGGGGGTGTTCGGGTTCGGCGGCGGCCCCCAGACCAACCAGGACGTCCTCGCCCACGACGTGGACACCCTGCTCGTCGTCGGTAGCAGCCTGGGCGAACTCGCCACACACGGCTGGGACCCCCGACTGGTGACCGGGCGAACCGTGTGCCGGATGGACATCGACCCGCTGCGCGAAGGCTCCGGATTCGAAGCAGACGTCCACGTGACCGGCGACGCCACCACAGTCCTGGAAGCCCTGCTGACCACCGCACACCAACCGCACGAGCCGGCGCCCCCGCCCGACCGCGGGCCCCGGCCGCCCGCACCCGCCGCCCACACCCTGCAGCAGGGGCACACAATCCTGCAGGCGTCAGCCGTCGTAGCCGCCATGAGCACCCTGCTGCCGGCGGACACCCTGGTCTTCGCCGACAACGGCAACTGCCTCAGCTGGCTCGGCCGGCACTACCTCAGCCGTCCCCCCGGGCGCATCCACGTCTCCCTCAACATCGGCTCCATGGGCTACAGCGCCGGAGCGGCCATCGGCGGACGCCTCGCGGCCCCGGACCGAACCGTGGTCGCACTGACCGGCGACGCCGCCTTCGCCATGGGCGGCATGGAGATCCACACCGCCTGCGAACTCGGCCTACCGGTCATCTGGATCGTCCTGAACAACAGCGGCAACGCTATGGTCCACAACCTCCAACAAGGACTGTTCGGACACACCGCCGGCTCCATGTACCGCGATCCGCTGGACGCCGCCGCGATCGCCCGCGCACTGGGCGCCCGCGGGACCGTCGCCCGCACACTCCCAGAGTTCGAGGCAACCCTGACGCACGTGCTGGATTCTCCCGGCCCCGCCCTGATCGACGTCCGGGTCGACCCCGAAGAGATCCCCTGGGCGCTCACCGCAAGGATCACCGGGCTGCGCTCCGCCTTCCACCGCCAGGACCGCCCGCCCGGGACGATACACTGAAGCACCTCCGGCGCTCCCGGCCGACAGACCGGGGAACTCCGTGGGGCTCGTGTCCGCCGGGGCAGTGGCGGTCCGGCCGGCAGAACAGCACGTCCAGGGCCGCACGACCGAGCGCGTGCGAACCTGCGCCGTTGAACAGGGACCGACCGCGCCGCCCCGCGGCGGTGGCGCCTGCGGTCCCGCCCTCCGGGGCCCAGACCCATGAAACGGGCCACCAACCGTTCACCGCGTGCACACCCGGCCTACCCCTCCGCGACCACCCCGTGGAACTGCACCGGATACTCCTGTCAGAGCTGAACGCGGCCGGGGAACTGGACTGGAGCCGCGCGTGCGTGGACGCCTCCCACGTACGCGCAAAAAAGGGGGCGCTGCGACGGGCCCGTCGCCTGTCGACCGCCGCAAGAGCGGCAGCAAACACCACCTGATCTGCGACGGCAACGGCAACCCGCTCAAGGTCATCACCACCGCGGCCAACGTCAATGACGTCACCCAGACCCTGGCCCTGGTCGACGGTGTGCCGCTGGTCGCCGGCCGGGTCGGCCACCCCCGCAAGCGTCCCGAAGCCCTGCTCGGCGACAAGGGCTACGACAGCGAACCCAACCGCCGCGAACTGCGCAAACGCGGCATCCTGCCCGTCATCTCCCGACGCGGCCACCCCGATATCCACGGCCTGGGCAAACTCCGCTACGTCGTCGAGCAGACCTTCGCCCTGCTCCACCAGTTCAAACGCCTCGCCACCCGCTGGGAACGCCGCCTCGACCTCCACAACGCCTTCGTCTCACTGGGCTGTACCCTCATCTGCTGGCGACGACTCAAGAAGGCCACCACATGATCGTGTTACGAGCTCTTAGGAAGCCTATTCCCCGCGTGGTCGGGGATGTTCCGCCCGAGAAAAACGGGGTGATCGGCAGCCTGTCCTATTCCCCGCACGGTCGGTGATGTTCCGAACACGGCCAGGGGCAGGGTCGGGAACGGGGGCTCTTCCCCGCGCGGTCGGGGGTGCTCCGACACCGTGGTCGGCCCAGCCCGCTCGTGTCGACTCTTCCCTGTGCGGTCGGGGATGCACCGTTCTATGCCGAAGGCCACAGTCTTCTCGCGACCTTTTCCCCGCGTAGTCAGGGATGCTCCCCAGATTGACCCGTTGTTGCTGGAGTACCAGCACCTCTTCCCCGCGCAGCCGGGGCCGTTCTACTACTGGAGTGCGTGATCGCGCGGTAGATGGCCCTATCCGGACGGCCAGAGCTGCCCTGCGTGTGCCGAGCGCTCGCCTGATTAGGGCGACCTATCACCTATGGCCGGTTCCACCAAGTCCCTGCTCCCTCGGACACTTATGCGTGCCGTTGGCAGCGACTCGCTGACCGGCGGGACTGGTGTGCGAACGCCCGTATGAGGCGGCGTCCGACTGGGAGGTATGTAGTGCGGGAGGATCTTCGATCGGCCGTGGGGGCTCCCCTTCGCGAGGTCCGGACCGAGGCACAGGGGGCTGTTCTTGAGTCGATCGAGTGGGCGGGGCTGTGACGCCAGAGGAGTGGGTGGCCAAGAACCTCGCTGAAGCCCCGGACCTCAGCGAGGAGGGCCTGGACGTGGTCCTGGACCTCTACGAGCTGGAGCGCGCGCCGCGAGAGCCTGGGGTCGGCAGGAGCGCCTCGTGGGGGCTTGCTTCGTGATTACCGGAATACCGGCTCAATGCGCTCAGCATCGAAGTTGGCGCCGCGAGACTTTGCCGCGTGGACCAGTACTGCCGAGAGCACCGAGCGCACGACCTCCCGTTGGCGCTCCAAAGAGAGAGCCGTCCAGCCCTTTTCGGCGAAGTCAGTGTGCATGGGGATGGTCGACGAGGTGTTGAAGAGGGCGCGGTCGGCCTTCAGGTTGTCACGGTCCGACTCCAGGGCTTCCAGAGTGGACACATAGATGCTTGCCCGGATCTCCCGCCGAGCCCACTTGCCTTTCAGGTCCTTGATCTCGATCTCAACCTCGTCCAACTCGGCCTGACCGGGCCATGCGATTGCCTCCTCCTTCACTGCCTGGCCAGCCAAGGATCGCTCGATGACGCTCCAGACGAGTTGACGGACCATTTGGTCGACCTGCGGCCCTGTCACCTGCATGGCACCACACTCGTCAGCGGCCCGCTTCTGGCAACTGTATGCGTAGGTATTGGACTTCTTGCCCTTTTGCCATGTCGGAGCGCCGTGCATGCGTGCCCCGCATCGTCCGCACCGGGTGATGCCCGACAGCAGGTACTTGGTGGTGGTGTCCGGCCTGGTGCTCTTTTGGCGGCTGGCAATCTTCGCCATCACCGCCTCCCACTCTTCGACGGTGACGATCGGCGGCCAGTCGCCCATGACATACTCGCCGTCCTCGTCCTTCATCGGCTCGCCCTGGTAGACGAGGATGCCGGCGTTTCGCGGGCGCATCAGGATCCGCCGCCAGTGCTCGCGGGAGAATGGCCGACCGGTGCTCGGGTTGATCAGCCCTTCCTCGGCGAATCGCCCGAGTACCGTCGGGATGCGGTCGCCCTGGATGAACCACTTCGTCCCTCGGCGGATCATGTCGCTTGCCGCGGGGTTGAGCTTCTTCCGGTCGTTTGGATCCCAGCCGAATGCCGGGGTGCCGCCGTGGAACTCGCCGGCCTGCGCCATGCGTCGGACCTCACGCTTGATCCGACGACGTGTGTCTTCGCTGGACTTGTTGGCGATGGACACGAAGAGACGCGCGGAGAAGCGTCCGTCCGGGGTCGTAAGGTCGAAATTCTGTCCGGACAAGCCGTCGAAGATCAGCGGTCGCTTGGAGGTCTCGTAGATGTCGATCGTCCGCTCAAGGTCCCGAGGCTGCCGGGCGTAGCGGTCGATGTCGTAGAACAGGACGCCGTCGAGGTCGCCCCTGGAGAGTCCCTTCTGGAGCCGGTCGAAGTCCTTACGCTTCACGGTGCGGCTGAAGGCGGAGAGGTTGTTGTCCTCGAACCAGACGACTTGGTCGGGGGTGTACCCGTGCCGTGCGGCCAGTTCCGTGATGTCGTCGCGCTGCTTCAGTACGCCCTTGCGCTCCCGCTCTGCGCCCTCGTCCTTGGTGATCTCGCCCAGCCGCACGGCCCGTCGGATGTCGGCAAGATCGGCGTCCGAGATACGGAGATAGCCTGCGATCGGCACGGAAGCCCCCAATTGGTCGCGAAACGGTAGTCGGATCAGTCTAGGAGCGATACAGTGTTTTTGGAACTCCTGCGCACGCGGTGGGGCTCTCCTTCTCGGTCGCGCCGGAGGTGCGGCCGCTGCCCGGCAGCCTGGTCAACATCTTCCAGGAGTACCAGCGCGACCTGGGCCTGCCGGCCCCGTCCAACGGCGATCTGACGCCCTGGACCCAGCGCGGGGTGCTGCTGCTCAACAGGGCGCTGACGACCGCGCCGGGCAAGCCGGCCGCGCACCGGAGCAAGGGCTGGGAGGCCGTCACCGAGCAGGCGATCCGGGCGCTGGTGGAACGCGGCCCGGCACTGGTGGCGATCCTCTGGGGACGCGACGCCCGCAACCTCCGCCCGCTGCTGGGCCCCGCGCCCAGCGTCGAGTCCGCCCACCCGAGCCCGATGTCCGCCGACCGCGGCTTCTTCGGCTCCCGCCCCTTCAGCCGCGCCAACGAGCTGTTGGTGCGCCAGGGCGCCGAGCCGATCGACTGGCAGCTGCCCTGAAACCGCCAGGCCTCGGCCGGCTGTCGGATGCCGTGCGGGTTGCCGGCTGAAGACCCAGGTCGGCCGCACCGCTATCGCCACCCGGCCGGGGGCGTCCTCGGGGGTGATCCGGGCGCCCTCGTAGCGCTCGGACATCGGCCGTGGTCTCGTCCTCCCGGTCGAGGACCGGGCGCACGCCGATCTCGCCCGCCGCGGCCGCCCGCTGCTCCGCTGCCACCGGCCGGGCCGTCTCCGGCGCGACCTGCTGCTGGATCCGGTCCGGGCCCGGCCGGCCGAGCGGCTCACCTTCCGGCGCGTGCCGGTCCTGGTCCGCTCCGAACTCGGCGACCTGGCCGGCTGCCTGGGCGCCGGGCTGCGGGCCTGGGGGACCGTGGGCCTGGGGGGACGTCCGGTTGACGGGCGGATGCCCTGAGCAGGAGTGATTTTTGGGGAAACCGAGGTTTCGTCACTCTTTTGGGTGAACTGACGCTGTGTGCCGCCAGAGTGACGCAGGGTTCGCCAAGGATAGGCCGAGTCCGAGATCACCTGTGGGCGCCCTGGGTTCCATGGGGGTGGGCGCCCTGCATCTTCCTGTGGGGGTTTCCTCTATGCACGCATCCGTCCGTCCCGCCGCCGCCCTGGGCGCGCTCACCGCGTGCGCCCTGCTGGGCGCGGCCCCGAGCGCGTTCGCCGGCAGCGGTGCCGGCCGTGGTCCCGCCGTCGGCACGGCCTCCGCCACCGTCGCCGCACTCGACCTGGACGTCAATCTGCTGAACGGCACCGTGGACATCCCGGTCAACGTCAGCCTCAACTCCGTTCAGGCCCCCGGCTCCGAGAACGAGACCCTGCTGACCGCCGGTGTCCAGGGGGTGAAGGGCGACAACGGTGGCGTCGGCGGCCCGCTCACGCTGGTGCGGGCCAAGGTCGCGCAGTCGGTCGCCTCCGCCGACGCCAACGGCTCGAAGGCCACCGTCGACCTGGCCAACGCCAGCGTCGGCCTGCCGGGGCTGCTCGGCACCTCGCTGCTCGGACTGGACGCCGTGCACGCCGAGGCCGACTGCCCGGCCGACGGGCGGCCCAGCGCGGACGTCCGGTTCGTCGGCGACGTGAAGGTCCTGGGCGAGACCGTGTCGGTCACCGCGACCGGTCCGACGCTGGTCAAGGTCCCCGGGCTCGGCCAGGTGAGTCTGTGGCTGTCCAAGCGGAGCTCCACCTCGACCACGGCCGCCGCCGTCGCCCTCGACCTGGAGGTCTCGGTCAATCCGCTGAACCTCAACGTGGCGGCGGTCACCGGCCAGGTGCAGCTGGCCGCCGCCGATTGCACCAGGGCCGATCCCGGCCAGGGCGGCGGCGGTTCGAACGGCGGCTCCGGCGGCTCGGGCGGCTCCACCCGCTCAGGCGGCGGTTCGGGTCAGGGCTCGCCGTCCTCGTCCTCGACCCCGTCCGCCTCGGCGTCCTCGGCGCCCGGCGCGTCGGCGAGCAGCCCGTCCGGGTCCGACCCGGCGCCGTCGGCGAGTTCCAGCGGGGTGGACGCGGTGCCGGCTGCGGACTCCTCCGATGCGGCCGACCCGGCCGGCGGCACCACCAGCCTGGCCGAGACCGGCGGCGGCGGTGACGCCACCACCATCGGCGGGGCCGGGCTGGTGCTGCTGGGCGGCGGTGCGGCGGCGATGTTCGTGGTCCGTCGCCGTCGCCGTTCCTCCTGAGGTTGCCCGACCGGGCGCTGTCCGGCCGGGCCGGGGGGTCGGCTCAGCGGGACAGTTGCACGGTGCGGGCCGTTCCCGGCAGGCCCTGGGTCAGATCCAGGGTGATCACCGGCGCCGCCCCGCCCAGGGCGATGGAGACGCCGGGGTCGTCGCTGACCGCGCGCCGATAGCCGCTCGCCCCGGTGAGGGTGACGGTCAGTGAGGTCTGGGTGCAGGTCGGGTCGCTCACCGCGACCCGGAGCCGGCCCGCCGCGTCCGCACGGATCAGTACGGACGCCGCGCCGCTGGTGCTCACGGAGGGGAGAGCACCGGCGGCGAAGAAGTTGGCGGCGGTCAGACCCGCCGCCGTGCTGTGGACCGCCTGCAGGGACGTGGTGTTGGACAGGACGGTGACGTCCGGCCGCGCGGCCCTGCGGGCGGTCTCCTTGGCCGTGGCACCCGGCAGCACCTGGTAGACGTAGCTGTCTCCGGTGGGGTTCACCCCGTGGTCCAGCCACAGGGTGACGAAGGTGTTGGTGCAGGGCACGGTCGTCCCGGCGGTGCTGGGGCCGTTGTCGATCGCGGCCCAGGTGCCGGTCCGCTGCTCGCGCAGCGCCCGCAGCACGGCCGTGCCACCGGTGCCGGCCGGGACGATGTATCCGGCCACGCCGTCCAGGTGGGCCCAGCCGCCGCCGCTGCCGAAGGCCGCGCTCCAGCCCGGAGTGCCGGGCTGCACCTGTCCGTCGACGGTCAGCGCATTGGTGCCGTCGCTGTGCAGGCTGCGGTTCTCCAGCGTGGTCTCGACGGTGAAGCCGCTGCTGCCGGTGATCCCGGCGCCGAGCGCCACCACGCTGTCGTCCAGGCAGAACCAGGACTTTCGGGCGCGCAGCGGCGAGCCGAAGGGCACCAGGTCCAGGCCGATCGCGCCCCAGCTGCCGTCCAGCTCCGCCCCGCCGGACCAGGTGGTCGGCGGCAGGGTGCCGGT
>OVEP010004094.1_pt5 | contig 13402 bp, 14 predicted proteins | sample 1779801 | NCBI WGS metagenome assembly OVEP01 (sample SAMEA3914791, study PRJEB12502) | metagenome | biome: forest; material: soil | place: Canada | collected 2011-07-03 | depth 0.1 m
TGCTGCAACAGATCGCCCGCGCACCCGGTGAAAGTATCGTGCTGACGCTGCCGAGCGGCGTGCGGGTGGTCGCACGCGGCGAATTTGCGGCGCCGCGTTATGTTGCGTCGGCGGAAGGCTTTCCTGACGCGGCGCGTACGGCCACTTCCAGCGGCACGCGTGCTGCGGCCCGGCCCTGCGAAGCGCCGCCACTCGCCACACTCGAAACGCTCGATACCGGCGACGCGACGGTCTCCGCGATCCTGCGACGCGTCGCCAAGCTGCGTGGACGCGATATTCCGATTCTTGTACTCGGCAAAACCGGCACGGGCAAGGAGTGGCTCGCCCGTGCGATCCATCACGATTCGCCGCGGCGAGCCGCCCCCTTCATCGCGTTGAATTGCGCATCGTTGCCCGATACGCTGATCGAGGCAGAGTTGTTCGGCTATGAAGACGGCGCGTTCACCGGCGCCAAGAAACGCGGCAGCGTCGGCAAGATCGTGCAGGCCGACGGCGGTACGCTTTTTCTAGACGAAATCGGCGATATGCCGCTGGCCCAGCAAGTGCGGTTGATGCGCGTGCTGCAAGAGCGCACCGTCGTGCCGCTCGGTGGCACGCGGGCGATTCCGGTCGATCTGCGCGTCGTCTGCGCGACCCACCGCAATCTGCGCGCGATGATCGAAGCCGGCACCTTCCGTGAAGATCTGTATTACCGGATCAACGGCCTCGTGGTCACCTTGCCGGCGCTGCGCGAGCGTAGCGATCTGGCGGCGCTCGTCGAGCGCATGCTGGCATTGCAGCCGGATGGCGAGCGTTTGCCGCGTCGCGTGTCCGATGAGGTGCTGGAACGGTTCGCGCAATGCCGCTGGCCGGGCAATCTGCGGCAATTGGCTAACGTGCTGCGCACCGCAAGCATCATGGCCGAAGGCGCGGAGCAGATCGAACTCGAGGATTTGCCGGAGGATTTTTTGCAGGATTGTGCGGCGATCCCCCTGCATGAAGCACACATCGGCACCGACGTGCAGTCGTGCCGTCAAGACGGTAGCACTGACGGCATGACGATCGCAACCGACGCTCCAGCACCGCCATGCCGCAAGGAAGAATGGCAATCGGCGCTGATTGCGCAGACGCTCGCGCGCCACACTGGAAATGTGTCTGCGGCAGCACGCGAGTTGGGCCTTGCGCGCAATACAGTGTATCGGTATCTACGCCGAGGGCAAGACCGCTGATTGTGCATGTGCGCATAGGCGTGGCACCTGCGTGCCTACGTATGACGCCAATTCAATGAGACTGCCGGTTCTGGCAGTCTCAATGCTTAACAGCGGCGCGAGGCGCGACTATGCATGACATCGCACCGTACTGTCGGCCGTACGGCCGAGTAGGCGTATCAAAGCGCGCTGAACGCCGACCACGCGCCATCCTTGAACTTTGACGCAAGCACCGACGCATCGCGTTCGCTACGCACGACGAGCATCGGGTCGGCGCCGTCGTCGCTGACGAACTTCGCCACGCCGTCGACAGGGCCGAGATCGGTGATCACACCGTCCTTCCAGACACAAAGATTGGGGAATGACTGCTCGTATGGGTTGACGTACGCGAACGCCTTGCCAGCTCCGCAGTTTCCCGCAACGATCACCTTGTCTTGCGCCATTGTCGCCGTCACGTTGATCCAATTCTCCTTGATGCCGAGCCCCACCTGAGTCCACTTTGGACTCGCGGACAAAGCGACGGGCGACGACTGCCGGTAGATCTTGAAGTCGCCGACCGGTCCTGTTGGATCCATTGGGTTATGGACGCCCAGCATTTCTTTCGTGACGACGATTACGCCGCCGTCGGCCCCGTTCAGCATGATCGGGTCAACAAGTGACCACGTCTCGGGGAACTCGACGTCACTGAACGCTGCTTGCCCGGGCAACACTTGCGACCGGATTCGGAGCGGACCATGAAACATTCCGTCGCGCACCGCGACTGCCAGCGCGCCCGTGGCATCTTTAACCACGGCCGGATCGCCTGCGCCCTTCAAACCCGTGGGTAGCCACGAGCCCCAGGCACCGCCAACGCCAGCTTCCGCGCGATAGAGCACACTTTTGTCAACTGCCCGGGCCACAACGGCAAGGCGGCCGTCACTGTTGGCGATGGCCTGCGGTGAGGACACGATCACGCTGTCGCGCCAGGTGACCGTCGGCAGCCATCCTCCGTCTGAGTTCGTCGCCACGTGAACAAGATCGTTTTGCGCCGTGCGCGCGAAAACCGCAAGCCGCGCATCTCTGCCGACCGCTACCGCCGGTACGCCGGCAAACCGGCCTTCGACAGGCGCGAGTCTACGCGCTACGGTACTTCGCACATGCAGCTTGTTGTCCACGCTGCCCACGTAGGCGACAATAGCGCCGCCTTTAGAGCCGGCAGCACCGATTGGCGCAATCTGGCGACTCAAAGGTTCCGCACCGCGCGCCAAGATGTACTGCGCTTTAAGCCATTTACCTTCCGCCTCGGGTGGCCATGAACACGAAGGTGGCGCCGAAGCCGACGCGCTTGAACATTGGTACTTGCTGTCGTATTTACCGTACCACGCTGCCACGCGGGTTTTCATATCGGACTCCGCGGAAGTCAGATTCGCAGCCCTTGCGGCGCCTGGATCGCCCACATAGAACTGCGTTGCATGGCTCATATACAGATAGCTCATCCCACGGAGCGCCAATTTTGCGCCTACCGCACGATCTGGATGGTCGTTGTTCTCACCGCATAACCAGCACAGCTTCTCAACTGCGGTTGTAATAGACGGATCCTGCAGGTAGAGGATGTCCGGCTGATACTTAAAGATCAATTGAGCCAGCGCGTGCACGAGATTGCGAGGCCCTTTGACCCGATAGCGCTCGACGTTACTTTCAGCCGCACCAGGAGCCGCTGGCCCGGCCGGATACGCCGGAGCAGCGTAGCTCGTGTCCGAATACGCGCGGCTCAGCGGCGTGTGAGAGCCCCAACCGCTGCCCTCCCACGCATCGTCGATCCCAAGATGGATATGTGTCAGCCGGCCGTCGGGGTGGGTATAGCGAACGGGTTTGTAACCGATGACGTCCGGCCGGTCCTGCGACCATTTGATCGATTCAGGAGCGGGTGCGCCGGCCATCGACGACCATGCGGTCAAAGCACCGATGTCACGCCTCGCTGAATAGTCCCATGTATCTGAGGCGAGCTTTCCGTTCGTCAGATAGACAACCTCGGCGCAAGCGCCTCGCTCCAGATGGCGCTGCAAATCGGTTTGCATGAAGAACAGGTCGTCGTCCTGATGCGCGACGATGGCCTGAACCTTGTAGGTGCACACCGGCGCGATCGGGGTACTCGCCAGGACATCACGACATAAAGCAGTGCCAACGATTAGAGCAATAGATGTATAGCGCATGGTTTACTTGACTCCAAGGAAGGAGATCAAACGCTATCATCACAGACAAAAAATTACACAATCCTTACTGTCGCAGGGCTTCGGTTACCATCCTGCTTATCCGTCGCCGTGTACAGTCGGTGTTTGACCTTTCGCTCAACCCTGTCGCATCCATTCATGCCGGACACCCCAAGCCCTTTTCTCGTTCGCGTCGAGCCGCTCGGCCAAAGCTTCGAAGCGCCCGATTCGCTCACGATCCTCGAAGCCGCCGGCTTCGCGAATCTGCGCCTGCCGCGCTCGTGCCGTAATGGCACGTGTCGCACGTGTCTATGCAAAATGACAGCGGGACGCGTGCGCTACACGATCGAGTGGCCGGGTTTGAGTCGCGAAGAAAAAGCGGAGGGCTACATCCTGCCGTGCGTGGCGATCGCGGAAACCGATGTGGTGATCGAAGTGCCGGATGCGGTTGAATTACAGCAGCGCTAAAACCGTGTTTAGCGCCGCCGACCTCGCCTTCAGCCTTAACGCCCGTTGCCCATCGCCCGGGCGATTTTCTTGTCGGTGTTGTACTGGCTCAATGCATACACCGACCAGATAGCAGCCGGAATCCAGCCAATCAGCGTGATCTGCAAGATCAGGCAGATGATCCCGGCAAACGGCCGGCCGATCGTGAAGAACTGAAACCACGGCAGAAGGATGGCAAGCAAAAGACGCATTCAGATTTCCTGTTTGTATTGACCTGGCAGTACCCGTTCTTCGGGTGCAATCGCGCTTGCGATCGCTTGAACGAGCCCGCCTAGTTGATCGGCGCGAAGCGTGGCACCTTGGTGCCGTCGATGTCGACCAGCTCGAAAAACACCGAAGCCGGACGCGTCCAGATCGTACCATTGCTGGCTTTGTAGACGATCATCGTGACCGTCGGATCGGACTCCAGCGTCGCCTCGCAAACCAGCTCGTAAATGCCGCCTTTGTAGTGTCGATAACGCACCATTCAACTACTCCTGTCCCGATCAACGGAATTTTTATAAACGGGCCGACGTCCTCCAGAACAGAGCACGTGGTTTTGCTGCGACCGTTATTTTAAACCTGTGCCGGCGCGTGAAAGATAGATGATGCAAGCTTACGCGGTAAGCGATCGACAGTCGCGAGGCGTAGCCGCCTGCGCGGCAAAAAAACCGCCAGCGCTCAAAGGAACCAGCGGTATTCCCGCGCGTTCACCTCGCTCATGAAATCCAGATGGTCCTGGCGTTTGTTCTCGCAGTAGACCATCACGAACTCTTCCCCCATACCCTCGCGCACCACCGGATGATTCTGCATCGCGGCGACGGCCGTGAGCATGTCTTTCGGAAAATCGATGCCGCTCCTGCGGTCCTCATTGAGCGGCGCGATCGGCTCGCGACCGGCGTCGAGCCCGTGCTCCATACTGGTGAGGATGGCGGCCAGCACAAGGTAAGGGTTTGCGTCGGCGCCCGCCACGCGATGTTCGATGCGCAGGTTGCGATCATCCGATTCGGGAATGCGAATGCAGGCATCGCGATCCTCGAAGCCCCAGCTGCCACGGCTGGCGGCATTCGCCTTCCAGCCATAGCGGCGAAAAGCGTTGTGATTGGCAGCGAAGACCGGCATGCAATGCGGCAGAAGCGCGAGACACCCGGCCACCGCGTGGCGCAAGGGCCGCTGGCCGTCTGCAGCCAGCAGATTGTTGCCGCCCTCGTCATAGAGACTCACGTGCACATGCATGCCGCTGCCCGGCGCATGCAGATATGGCTTGCTCATGAAGCTGGCGCGGTAGCCGTGTTTCATCGCCACGCCGCGCGTGCTTCGGCAGAACAAGGCGGCCCAGTCCGCGGCGCGCAGACCGTCGTCGTTGTGGTCGAAGTTGATCTCGAACTGCCCCGGTCCCAGTTCAGCCGTGATCACGGTGGCATCCACGCCCTGCTCGCGCGTGGCGTCGACCATCTCACCCAGCACGCTGGAGAAGCGCGACAGTCGCTCGATATGCATGTTTGGCTGGTCGTCCCTGTCGTCACAGAACGGATCGCGCGGGAACTGCGGCAGACCGTCCGCGAGCCTGGCGTCGAACAGGTAAAACTCCAGTTCGAAGGCCACGACCGGGTGGATGCCGCGCCGTTCGAGGCGCTTCAGCACGCGCGCCAGGACCTCGCGTGGCTCGAACTCGATGGGTGCCTCGGTGCCGTCCGAGCTGATCAACATCTGGCCCAATGGTTGACTCTCCCATCGCACAGGCTTGAGGGTGCCGGCAATCAGGCGGCGCACCGCATCCGGATCGCCGTCGTTGAAGCAATAGTCGCCAATCGGGTACAAGCCGCCCTGCGCACCGAGCAAAATGCAGTTCTGGGGCAGCTTCAGGAGGCTGCCGGCCGCGACCTTCTCGAGCATGTCCACGGGGTATCGTTTGCCATAAAAGTGCCCAGGGATATCCAGGCAAATGAGGTCGACGTAACGCACCTCGGGATGCGCCGCGCGGAAGGCGCGCACTTCGCTGAGCAGGTCGGTGCTGGGGGAAGTCATGGTGTTGTCCTTCTCACGCAAAAGGTAATGATTGAGATTCAATTCAAGGTTGCGATGGACCGAGACAGGCAGGTCGGCGGCACAACGGGACGTGGCATTCACGACGTCCACTAATGACATCCATGCATGACGCAATTAATCAGTTATCCGAATCTTCATTCGGCGCAGCGTGCCCTGCTGCGTCCGGATCCAACCTGAATGCTAGGCGAACACCCAAAGCACCCGCGTCGGTTCGTCGGAAAGGTTGGCATAGCGGAACCGCGCGTGCGCCGGCACCTGGAAGCCGTCGTTAGGGCCCAAGGTCACCGGCTGTGCCCCGTCGTCCAGCCAGATGGTCAACTCGCCTTCGAGGACGAAGCCACCTTGCTCGTCGCTGTCGTTCAACGGTCTATCACCGCTGCTGGCGCCTGGGGCCAGGTGGCTTTCCAGCATGGAGAAACCCGCCGACATATTCGGCGACACCAACACGTCAGTCACACCCTCGGCGTAATAGAGGGTGCGGCGTTCATCCGGCCGGGTCACCCAAGGCAGTGCGCGCGGCTTGCTCAGGTTATAGAAATACGTGGTGGGTACACCCAAGGCTTCGCCGATGGCGGTCAGGTCGCCCACAGTCGGGCGAGAGAGGCCGCGCTCGATCTGGGAAAGGAAACCCACCGAGCGGCCGATCTTTTCCGCCAATGCGCCCAACGTCACTTTCTTATGCTTGCGCAGGTCCCGAATCAGTATTGCGAGACCTTCAATTTCTTCCTGCTTGTTCATCTTCCGCCCCTTCTCTCAAACTCTATCGCGCAGACGATACCAGGTCTTACCCATGACCTCCAGCGGCGCCGCCAGCAACGCGCCGCCGGGAAAAGGCGGATTGTCGATGGACTGGTACAGGCCCAGCAATTCGTCGTCACCGAGGATCGCGTCCGCGACGGCGCGGGCAGCAGCGAGCGTGGGAAGCACGCCGTGCCCCGAATAGCCTTGCAGCCAGTAGCGCTCGCCTTGCCGGCCAATATCCGGCGTGCGTTTCATGCTGATATCGATATGCCCGCCCCAGGCAAACTCCAGTTCCACCCCGCGCAACTGCGGGAACGCCCGCTCCAGGTAGGGCCGCGTGGCCGCCGCAATATCCTTGGGGATACCGCCCGCGTAGGTGCAGCCGCCGCCGAATAGCAGGCGGTTATCCGGACTCAAGCGGAAGTAGTCGGGAACGAACTGGCTGTCGATGACGCAACTGTTGCGCGGCAGCAGCGAGCGGGCCAGTTCCGGCGCCAGCGGCGCGGTGGCAACCTGATACGTGCCGACCGGCAGCATGCGCCTCGACAGTTTGCGGTCGAGGCGGTCGATATAGGCGTTGCAGGCGAGCACCAGCACGTCTGCACGCACTTCGCCCTTGTCGGTGCGCACAACATAACCGCCAGACGTTTCGCGATACTCCTGCACCTGGCTCTGCTCGAAGATGCGTCCACCGGCCTGCTCGATCGCCGCCGCCAGGCCTTGGGCCAACTTCAGCGGATTCAGGTGGCCCGCCTCGGGATCGTAGAGCGCCGCATGGTAGCGATCACTCGCAATCCATTCGGGCATCTCCGCGCGAGGAATCAAGCGCATCCCGTCATAGCGCCATTTCTCCTCGGCTTCCCGCTGAGCCTCCTGTAGCAGTGCAACGCGGCGCGGCAACACCGCCGCCCACAGACTTCCGGCACGGTAGTCCGCATCAAAGGCATGCCGCTGCGGCAGCTCACGTATTTCCCTCGCGGCCCAGCGCATGCTGTCCCACAGCTGGCGAGCACGTTCCAGCCCCATCGCGGCCTCCAGCGGCGGCATGTCGCAGGACCAGCCGAGCAAGGCCTGGCCGCCATTGCGCCCGGACGCCGCCCAGGCTACCCGGCTGGCCTCGAGCACGGTGACACGCTTGCCTGCGAGCGCCAGGCGCAGCGCCGTGTGCAAGCCGCTGAAACCAGCGCCGACGATTAATACCTCGGTGTCGAGGCGCTCCTCCAAAGTCGGGCGCAGTGGGATCGAGCCTGGATAGGTGCGCGCGTAGTAACTAGCGACGTGCTCGGCGGACTGATGGAACATCGGGGCCGCTCCATGAAAAAATCAATCATTAATTTCATGAAAAAATAGCACTAATTTTTCACCAAGGCAAGCGCGAGCTAAAACCGCCTTGTCGCGTCGCGCGGTACAAGAGGGCAATGAAGCGTGCTAGACGGTAGAGATTTCAGGTATTCCGGGCTGTCGGCGGAATTTGCGGAGCGTCAACCGCCCTCTTTCATCTGCTTCAGAATCTTATAGACGGTGGCGCGCCCCATCGTCAGCACGGCGGCTACATAGTTCGCGGAACTGCGGCCGCGAAACGCGCCTTGCGCATGCAGCGCCTCGACGATTTCCCGCTTGTGTTCACGCGTGAGCGCATTGATGCCGATTTGCCGCTCGCGCAGCCAGGTGTGGAGGAAGGTGTTGATACGGTCCTGCCAGTCGTCGCGGAACAACTCCTCCGCGGGCGCCTCCGTCAGATTGCCGCCTTTGATGAACAAATCGAGCGTGGAGCGCACATCCTCGAACACCGCAATGTTGAAGTTGACGCACAGCATGCCGGCCGGCTTGCCATCGTCGTCGAACAGAATGTTGCTCACGCAGCGCATGCGACGGCCGTCCCAATTCAGCTTCTCGTACGGCCCGATCGTCCGGCCGCGCGCCGCATAGTGGACTTCGTCGAGCACCGAGGGGCCGCCGACTTCGAGCTTCGACAGATTGTTCACGAGATACGCGATGGTCTGATCGCGCAGGTCGTGAATCACGACTTCGGCACACGGATAGAACAGCGCCGCGATGCCGTCTGCAATGGGTGCGTAGCGGTCCAGCAGCAGGTCTTTCACGGGAGAGTCGGTTGTCTTGCGCATTGAGAAATCGCAGTGTTCGAGGGATGCGGCGCCGCTTTCGCCCAAATGAGCCAATCGGGGCGCCGAGGTTATGGCCGGCAGGCGAGGTAGGCACAGCAATGCCGGGCAGCCAGGCGCGGCAACTCGCCATTGTAACGACCCCAATCGGCAGCGGCGACCGCGACGGCATGGCGACAGCACCGCGGCTATTTTATTGCGGGGCCGCATCGCGCGCAGGGCTTTGATGGGTGCGCGACAGCATGCGGCGCACACGTTCCAGTTGTTGCATCCGCACCGAGCGATTTTTGTCCGCTTGGCATGGGTTTTTTTTTCGTGCGATAAAAGAACCAACCCATTCACGGAGCAACAGATGGCCACGCTCGAAGCGTTTCGCGCCGTGCTCGATGACGAAGGCACGCCGGAAATCATCCGCAATCACATCATCGATTCGTTGCAATACACTCTGCGCAATCACGGGCAGATTTTTACGTCGAAGGAAGTCGAATGGCTGTCCGGCTGGGATGATGCGCGCATCCCGCTCGCCGCTTCACGCGAGCTGCAAAAGCGCGTCGCCGAGACCACCCGCTGATATTCGCCCGTCGTCGCCGTCACGGCGCCAGCTCATATACGGCGTGCCGGTCTTACCCCGGCACGCCGTTCGTCGCAGCCATTTCTTGCCCAAAGCCCCGCCGGCTGGGCGGATTGGTCGCGCGCGGAACTTTTTGCTATCCAATTAGCCCCATTTAGTGCATCATATTGGAATAGCTGTATTCCGCATCCACACTAGCGGCAATACAAGCGGCAGTACCAAACAGGTTCAATCGGCGTCTCCGCACCACCCCCGACTGTTCGACCGCTGCCCGTCGGCGATCCCGTCATTCCGGCAATGCGCCGCCTGCATTCGCCGTCGCGAGTTGTGCAGCTGAGTGGTTCATTTACGCGCCCGATGTCTGCGCGACATCAGCGTGTTTCTTCTCCATCGAATCCGCGATTTTGCGCGGCCGCGCTCATGCCCTTGCCATCGGGCCTGTGCCAATCTTTTTCCATGGCGGCGCGCCCCAAGGTGCTGCGCCGCCGGGTCTGTTGTGCCGCGCGTAACACGCGTGACACGCGGGCCACGTAATACAGGACACGTGCTTCATGAATTCAGTTGTCAAGACGTACAAGGGTTACGAAATTCACCCGCTCGTCTATCCGCGCCGCCCTGCTGGCGCTCAGACGGGCCGCAATCCGGACGCAGGCTACGACGCGTCGGTGCGCATCTGCCGCGTGGGCGCCAATCCGGCGGCCGACGGGCGTGTGTTCCGTCTGCAGTATCTGTTTCCGTTTGACGGCACGGGCAAGGCGCGCATTGCGTGCATGGCCCACGCCGAACAATTGATCGACGGCCGTGTAGACGGCCAGTCCGTCGCCGATCTTTGAGCGGTACTATCAGCGAATCCGCTGTTGCCGCAACGCAGATGGCCTGAAAGCCAACTGTTAACCGTATCAGATGTTGCGCCAGGCTTAACTGCGTGGCCAACACCCACTTATCCCATCGACCAGGAGTTATGCATGGCGAAAGAAGAACTGCTTGAACTTGACGGTATCGTCGACGAAGTACTTCCGGATAGCCGTTACCGCGTGACGCTCGACAACGGCGTCGTGGTTGGCGCTTACGCGTCCGGACGCATGCGCAAGAACCACATCCGTATTCTCGCGGGCGACCGCGTTACGCTGGAACTGTCGGTTTACGATCTGACCAAAGGCCGGATCAATTTCCGTCACAAAGACGAGCGCGCCACCGGTGGCGGCGGCGCACGCAACACGCAATTCCGTCGCCGTTAAGGCTGGCGGCACGCTGACCGCTCATTGGCTTACCTCATGATCGGTCCGGGCGTGGTCAATTGCTGCTGTTCAGTTTGTTCGCGAAGCCTTTCGCGCGCCTTCTCCGGCTTGACTCGTTGACTCGAGCCTGAGCGGCGCGCTGCGGCGTCGCATGAGTTGCCCTTCCTTTTCTATACGCCGAACACCGCACCGAGATCCTCTCCTGCGGCGCTCTTGCGCACCTGCTCGACCACCCGCTCCTCCAACGCCGACAGATGCTCGCGCATCGTATCCAGTGCCGCACGCAGGTCTCCCGCGTCGAGCGCTTCGATAATCTGCCTATGCTCGTCCGCGGAACAGGTCGAACCCTTCGACGGGTCGAACAACGCCTTGTACAACTCGGTCTTCGCGACGAGTTGCCCAACCAGACCGAGCAATTCCGTCCCGCCCGCCAGCTCCGTCAACAAAACATGAAACTGGCCCGCGAGCCGTACGGATTCCTCGATCGCGCCGGCGCGTGACGCCTTCTCTTCGCTGCGCACATGGGCGCGCAGGCGGCGCTGGTGAGCCGCGCTCAAACTCCCGCACAAAGCCGCGACGATGCCCGCCTCGACAATCTGCCGGGCGCGATACACCTGACGAATGTCTTCCTCCGATGGCGACGGCACAAATGCGCCGCGATTCGCCTCGAGCACCAACTTGCCCTCAAAACCCAACCGCGCCAGCACCTTGCGCAACGCGCCGCGCGTGCAGCCGAACGCCGCGGCAAGGTCGCGCTCGACCAGTTGCGCGCCCGGCCGCAGACGGCCTTGCAACAACGCCGCAGTGATCGACGCGTAAACACGCTCCTCGACGCTGACCGAGTCATCGCCGATCGCGGTGTGAAGCGGCGTTTCTGCGTCGGCAGACGAGGGATTTCGGGAACGTGGAGCCATGAGTTCAGTGACGGAAACGGAGCGATATCGCCCGGCATTCTAGCGGCGACGGACGGCAAGCGCCATGCGGGTAGCGTCTCATCTATACCGGACATTAGTCAAATGGTTAACCATTCTAAGTTATTATGGTTGACCAAAATGAGCTGGGAACGGATTTTTTACTTCGTTCGACGTTCTTTTCCAACCATGCCGCCGCAGTAAGCGCAGCCTTTCCCGCGCTTACTGCGGCGCTCACCCCTCACCTTCAGGTCCATCGTGAATTCGCACTCCAGCGCCACTCCGGTCCGTACCGACGCCAACGATGCATCCCACGCGCTGACGTGGCGGGACGCCTTATGGCTGGGCGTGATCGTGGTGATCGGCATCAATCTGCGGCCCTTGCTGACGTCGATCAGTCCATTGATGACGACGATCCGCGCGGCAACCGGGCTCAGCTTTTATGGCGCCTCGTTGCTGACCAGCCTGCCGGTCGTCGCGATGGGCATCGGCGCGTTCGGTGCCGGCGCGCTAACCCGTTCAATTGGTGAAACGCGCGGCGTCGCGCTCGGTTTGCTGGCGATCGCGCTGGCTTGCGGTGCGCGCTGGATGGCGGCAAGTGGTGGGACCTTGCTGTTGACGGCGGCGCTTGCGGGCGTCGGCGTCGCGGCCATTCAGGCGCTGCTGCCGGCTGTCATGAAGCAGCGTTTTCATGCGCGCGTGCCGCTCGCGATGGGGGTTTTCTCGGCGTCGATCATGGGTGGCGGCGGCTTGGGGGCGCGCTTGAGTCCATGGATGAGCGGCGCGACCGGGTCGTGGCATGCGGGTCTCGCCATGTGGGCGATTCCTGCTTGTGTCGCGCTGATTTGCTGGTTGAGTTTGAATTTTCGCACCCCGCACGATACGGCAAAGCAGGCAACGCCGGGCAATGCGGTGACTTTTTCGCTGTGGCGCAAGCGGCGCGCCTGGACGCTCGGCTTGTACTTCGGGATCGTCAACGGCGGATATACGACGCTCGTCGCCTGGCTGCCGGCGTTCTACCAGCAGCGCGGGGTGAGTGTCGCGGATAGCGGTTCGCTGCTTGCCAGCATGACGGCGTTTCAGGCCGCATCAGCTTTGCTGTTGCCGCTTGCTGCGGCACCGTTTCGGGATCGGCGGCCGTGGCTGGTGCTAGGTTTGTCCGCCCAATTCGCCGGGTTGCTCGGATTGGTCATGTGGCCCGATGCAGCGCCGCTGCTCTGGGTCGGCGTTGCCGGCGCCGGACTTGGCGGGACGTTCTCGTTGACGCTCGTCACAGCCATGGATCATTCGTCGGATCATCGCGTCGCGGGCAGGCTCGTCGCATTCACTCAGGGTGTCGGGTTCATTCTGGCGGCCGTTGCACCCGTTGTTGCCGGGATTGCTCGGGGTTGGACCGGCGGTTTTGGGGCGGCCTGGATCACCCTGGCTGCTAGCGTTGTTGCCATGATTGCAGTGAGTTTATTGTTTTCGCCCCGGAGTTACGGGGAATGGAATTGATTGGATAGCGCTGCGCGAGTGCGCGTCGAGCCTCATCGTGGGTCCCGCACACGCCGGAACGCCATCGCCAACACAGATACCGAATCACGTATCAATCAGCCAACGGTGCGACGCTTGCCACCGTTGCGCGCAATTTGCCATTGCCCTCGTCATCACATCCTCGCTCCCCCGCTCGGCTGGCTGAGTTGCCCCTTTAGCCTGCACGAGTAGGCACCGATAGTCTTACGCGCTGAGTAAGTTATCTGACGAACAAATAGAAACGCCTGATTGTTTATATCAATCAGGCTATTTATTATCCATTTCAGGCTAACTACGTTCCCGTCCAGGCTATTAATTTCGCGCGATGCAGGAATGCAACGAGCTGGCTGACGGCGGCGGAAGATAACCCATCACGCAAGCGACAGCGACAG
>OVEP011218119.1_pt1 | contig 13368 bp, 11 predicted proteins | sample 1779801 | NCBI WGS metagenome assembly OVEP01 (sample SAMEA3914791, study PRJEB12502) | metagenome | biome: forest; material: soil | place: Canada | collected 2011-07-03 | depth 0.1 m
GCGACGTTGAAGAGATAGTCGACATTGACCGTGGCCGAGAGATCGGGCGTATTGGGCAGGCGGTCGCCCGACATTGCGCCAATGCCCAGCACATCCTGGGTGAGCCGCGAGTCGAGATAGGTGACGCCCGCGCCCAGTTGCCACTGCGGCGTCGGATTCAGTGTGCCGAAGAACTCCAGTCCCCTTGAACGGGCCTTGCCGCCATTGGCGACCACCCCGAGGGTGTTGATGATGGTATTGAGCTGGATGTTCTTCCATTCGATATCGAATGCCGACACGGATAGGGACGCGCGCTTATCCAGGAAGTCGGCCTTGTAGCCCACTTCATAACTGGTCAGCGTGTCGGGGTTGAACGTTCCCGGCGACATTTGCCCGGTAACAGGATCGTGATAGCTCGGTTGCGGACCGCCGGGGCGGTAGCCGCTTGCAATCCGCCCATACAGGCTGCTGTTTTGCGTGAGCAGATAGCCGAGCGTGAAGAGATACGTCTTGCTCGTGTCAGCCGACTGGCCCGGCTGATTCCCCGATCCGGCAAGCGGGCCCGATGCGATGGCGCTGAATGTCTGATCGTTGTGGGCAACTCGCAAACCGGCGGTTGCGGACAATCGGCTGGTGAAGTGATAGGTCAGATCGCCGTAGGCTGCGTATTCCTTGTAGGTCGACGGAAATTGATTCGTGAGCAGATTGAGCGATGTCGTGGGCCCAGTGGCGGTGAGAGACTGATTCTGGTTGCTGCGTTCGCTTGTGTAGAAAAGCCCCGCAATCCATTCGAGCTTGCGATTGGCCGGGGAGGTGAGGCGCAATTCCTGAGTGAACTTGTCCGTCGAGATAGCCTGATTCGAGGCAGCCGTACGAAACAGCGGCGCACCGAACTGGGCGTTCAGGATCCCGGGATAGACAGCCGAATCGTCGCTGGTCTGGCTGGAGCGTATGGTCTGATAGGCCGAAATGGCGTTCAGGCGTGCCCACCCGAAATCGTACTCAATGTTCGCGGAATAGAGTTCGATGATCTGGTCGAACGGTTCATCAACCAGCCGGTTCTGGGTAAGGTCGCCGTAGACCGGTTGCCGCGTGTAGAAGTTGTAGTCGACGGACGCCGTGCCATCGCGCTTGATCTGCTGCGTGGTCGCGGTCAGGCGCACTGTCAGGGCATTGGTTGGCGTTACCGTCAGGGATGCCCGGCCGCCGCGCGTGCTGGCGCCGTCCACCCCTTTTTCCGGATCGCTGCCGATACGGTTCACGTAACCGCCATCCTGCTGGTTGAATGCGCTGACGCGCAGGGCGGCGACGTCCTGCTTGATCGGCACATTCACCACCGCGCTCTCGGTATGGTTGAGGCCGCCGTGGTCGGTGCCCGAGAGCATGACGCCTGCATGACCGGTGACGCCGCCTTCGGTGTCCGGCTCGTTTGTCACATATTTCAGCAGCCCGCCCATTGCACCCGCACCGTACAGCGTGCCTTGCGGACCTCGCAGCAACTCGATGTGGTTGAGGTCGAGCAGCCCCATGTCCAGTGAAAGTTGTGAACCGGACCCATAGATCGTGCTGGAGCCAAACGGCACTTCGTCGACGTAGACACCGACCGTCGGCGAGATGTCAGTGCCGGTCGTGATCCCGCGCATGGTGATCTGGGCATTGCCTGCGCCCACCGAGGAGAGGGATACGCCCGGCTCCTTCGTCAGGTAATCGCGCATTGACGCGTCACCCTTGCGTTGAAGTTCTTCCGAGCTCAACGCATTCACCTGCATCGGCACTTCACGCGCCGGTTCCCGGCGCCGGTTCGCCGTAATTTCGACGGTGTTCAGCGTGGTGGCGTTTCCGGTTGCAGCAGTTTTGGCTGGCGCTTGGGGTTTGGCCGGCGCCGCTGCGGTGGTGGCGCTCGCGGCGACCGGTGCGGAAGCCGGCGTTGGCATGGAGGGTGCCGTTTGCGCATGTGCACACAGTACCGTCAGTCCGACAGCGGGCCCGACGAGCATCGACGCATAGCGCCCGCCCACGGGCCGCACGACAGCGCGGCCGTTGTTGTGTTTTCCCCGCGGGGGCCTGTTCTGCTTGGTCTTTATACCCACGATGGGTCTCCTCCTTGAATTCCATGGTCTTGGTTCAACTGGCTGGAGTGGGCCGGCCGGATCTTTACCGCTCCTTGTACCGGGCCACGTGCACAAGGTAGCAAAAATTATCCTAAAAAGAAAAAGATTTTCAAAAATGGGTATTTGAGCCGTCTTGGAAAGCTTCGGAAAGCGCATCGCCCCGGTCGCGACCGGCGAGTTTTTCCCCGCGCCATAGGCTCGTGACGTGGTTGGAGGTGGGGGAGTTTTCCTAAATGGAAATATTTTTATCGTTCTGTACAATGGAAGGCACTGGCAGGGCGCACCCCGGCCTGATGACAATCATCGAAAGAGACAAAATGAAATTCTTCATGGCTGGGCTCGACACCGAAACCAATACCTTTTCGCCTATTCCTACCGGGCGGCAAAGCTTCGAGCAGCTATTGCTCGCCTATGGGGACGCGACGCAGCGGCAACTGAACTGCTGCTCCGCTCAGCTTGCAACCTGGAAGCAGATGGCCGATGCGCGCGGCTGGACGGCGGTCGAAAGTCTCTGCGCGGTGGCGGAACCAGGCGGCATTACTAGCCGCGCCGTGTATGAAGAGTTTCGGGAAAGGATCGTTGCCGATCTGAAGGCCGCCGGCACAGTCGACTTCGTCATCCTCGCGCTGCACGGCGCGATGGTGGCCGACGGTTATGACGACGTTGAAGGAGATTTGCTCAGCCATATCCGGCATGTTGTCGGGCCGGACCTGCCGATTGGGGTGGAACTGGATCTGCACGCCCATCTCACCCCGCTGATGCTCGACAAGGCGACGGTAATCGTGACGTACAAGGAGTACCCGCACGTCGATATCGAAATTTGTGCGGCCCAACTCTTCGAGCTCGTTGCCGACACGGTAGCCGGCAAAGTCAGGCCCCGAATGGCGATGTTCGATTGCCGGATGCTAGGCATCTTCAGGACGCAGGATCAGCCTCTGCGCGCGTTCGTCGAAAGAATGAAAGCGATGGAAGGCGCCGATGGCGTCCTCTCCGTGTCTTTCGTGCATGGCTTCCCATGGGGCGATGTCGCGGACGTCGGCGCCAAGATGCTCGTGATCGCCGATGGTGACCAAGGCAAGGCCGCTACCGTGGCCGCGGCACTGGGCGACGAGCTCTGGAGCCAACGCGCAGCCCTGACGCCGGTTTTCAGATCGATAGACGAAGCGTTGGATCGCGCATGCGCCGCCGCCGAGGGCCCGATTGTTCTGGCCGATGTGTCCGATAACGCAGGTGGCGGTGCACCCGGCGATTCGACTTTTATTCTGCAAAGAATCCTGGAGCGGGGCATCGACAATGTCATTAGCGCCTTGTACTGGGATCCGGTTGCTGTCCGTTTCTGCCAGGAGGCCGGCGAAGGCGCGAGACTGAAACTTCGCATTGGGGGAAAAGTCGGTGCCGCGTCGGGCCAGCCGCTGGATCTGGACGTGACCGTGCGCCGGATCGCGTCCGGCATCACGCAGAGATTTGGCCTCGTTCCCATCAGCATCGGCGACGCGGCGTGGGTCAGCACCGGTAACGTCAATCTGATTCTGAACACGCATCGAACGCAGGTCTTCCACCCTGAATTCATGGTCGCGTTGGGACTCGATCCGAGTCAGTTCAAGATGATTGTCGTGAAGTCCCTGAACCACTTCCACGCGGCCTTTGCGCCGCTTGCCAAAGACATTATTCATGTCGATGCGCCCGGCACGCTCGAAAGAGACTTTGCCACCCGGCCTTATACGAAGGCGGGCAGACCGTTGTGGCCGGCTACAGATGATCCGTTTGCGGGCACTCAGACGCATCACCGATGAGTTAGGGGGCGGCGTGTTCGGTATACGCCGTCGGAAGCCGCCCAATGCCGGCGGCACTTTCATGCAACGGTTAGAGGTCGAGAGATGACGGTACAAAATTATTTTTCAGCCACATACGTCGAAGCGCGAGAAAAATTTCTTGGTGCATCCCAAGCGTTGGGTATGACGGTTGGGCGCGTATTTCATCCGTCCAGGCTCGGGCCTGATGGCGAGGCGCTTTCGATCGACTCAGCCCTGCTTTCGCCCGACAACGCCAGGTCACTGCTCGTCATCACGTCTGGAACGCATGGCGTGGAGGGCTTTTGCGGATCGGGATGTCAGGTCGGCTTGCTGAACGACACCGATTTTCTGGACGAACTGCGGGATAAGGCGGTCGCGTTGCTCCTCATTCACGCTGTCAATCCTTATGGATTTGCGCATCTGCGCAGAGTGAATGAAGACAACGTCGACCTGAATCGCAACTGCGCTGATTTCAACACGGCTGTCGGCGCCAACCCGGATTACAAGGAGCTCGACGCATTGCTCCTGCCCGAGACGTGGCCGCCGACGGATGCCGACAATGACGCGCTTGCCAACTACATCCGGCAGCATGGCGAGCGCAAGCTGCGCGAGACCGCGACGAAGGGGCAATACGAGGTGCCCGACGGTATGTTCTACGGCGGAAGTTCGCGATGCTGGAGCACACGTGAGGTCGATGCGATTCTTGGCGCGCACGTGCCCAACTATGATCGTCTGGCGTGGGTGGATATCCATACCGGTCTCGGCGCCCATGGTCACGGCGAGAAGATCTTCATGAGAGACGACCTGCCTGAACTTCGGCGAGCGAGTAACTGGTGGGGCGCCGATGTCAAACAGATCGTCGACCCGCGTTCAGTGTCGGCGGCTATCGATGGGCCGTTGATGAATACTGTTTACGAGGGATTCCCGACAGTCGAAAAGACCACGCTCGGCCTCGAATTTGGCACCTATGAGACGTCGCGGGTCCTGCATGCGCTACGCGCGGACCATTGGCTGCATCGGCATCCGGATGTATCCGCTGAGCAGTCGGAGCAGATCGGCCGGAACCTGAAAGACGTCTTCTATTGCGATAACGACGCATGGAAAGGCATGGTGTTCGCACAGGCGCGCGTCGTTGCATTGCAGGCGATTTTTGGTCTTTCTGGGAAGGGCGAGCGAGCATAAGTCCTGGCTGACGGGCGGTCTCATGGACGCGGAACACCTCGTGCTTCAGATCGTCTTACGTCTCGGGTGAGTGAGCAGGGCCACGAAGCTACAACGACGGCAGTTCTATCCCTTCCTCATTCGACATCGTCCGGATCGCCGCGTCGAATTCGATCTCGTTATCGTTCACCGTCGATTGTGCAGCCAGCGCCGCGAATAGCGCATCCTGTTCCAGCAGGAAATGGGTTCCGTCACGCAAGCGCGCATAGGCGGCCGAGGGAACGAACTTGGTCAGCGGAAACAGCAGGCCGTGGCGCGGCGACACATCGACGTTAAGTCCGGACACGAACAGCAGGTTCTTGCCTTCAAAGGCGGGCTCGTGAAAGGGACGGTGCCGAAATGGCGTGTCAACAGAATGACGGGATAGCCCCGGCTCTCGTCGGAGCAGAAGGCGCGCGAGGGCATCATGCGGCTACGCTCGAACCCCAGCGAGAGGCAATAGTTATAGAGTTTCGGCACGAACTGGCTGTAACGAATAGCCATGCCGCCGAGCCGCATATTGCCCATGATGTGATTCATCTCGCACCTTCCGGCGGTCGCCTGGATAATGGCCTGAATACCTTGACGGCTTGCCATGAGCGGGCCAAGACGTCTCGAGTCCCTACTTGAAGTGGGACTCCTCGCGAAGGGCACCTCGCAGCCGCACATGGTTGATTACCTTGTGGTGAGGCTACGGCGAAAATCCCCGACACTCCGCCACTTTGGCGCCTGAATATGACATCCGATTGAGCGCGGCACGACAAAGCAAATCGGCGGATTCAACCAGTCATTGCACGGGAGACGCGTCACACGCTACTTTCTCATCCGCTATGCAACCGCGCTATGGCTTATCGCTTCGCCGATTTGCGTTAATCCAGGAGGCCTTTCCGTTAATAAGCGTGATGAAGCGAATCAACCCATCAAGCACAAAACGAACGGCTGCCGCCATGGTTGGATGAGTCCGCAGAAAGTCGGCGAGCGGAGGAGAAGTGCGGTAATACAACTGAACCGTCCGTCGGCCAACAGGCGATTGATTCAAGACGCGATCGCGGAAATCTCTGAGCAAGCGCACCTTCGGCGCGTCGTAATCGCCATACACGGCTGTGGCGAGAAAGCAGCCGAACTTTCGATAGGTCGCGCCACAGAAGGGACAAACGGATTTCTTCGGTTCCCCGCGATAGGCGATCATCCGCGGGACCATGCTTTTCTGGCAGTCTTCGCAGACCACGCGATCGCCGGTGGGCTGTACGGGTTGCGCGGCACTCGCAGCGCGCTGGAGGACGGTTACCTGGGTGGCGCGAGACGCGCGCCTTCCTTGTGTCACTTCAAATTCGACTGTGTCGCCATTGGCGGGGAGTGTCACACCGGAAACGTCTCGCACACTAACGTGATACTCAATATCGTCTTGCCCAACAATAAAGCCGTATCCCCTCTTTTGAGAGAACCATTTGACCGTTCCACGCATTGCGCCACCTTTTGTTATTCGTCTTCAATTGTGTCCAAGGCATAGATAGACCGCCGGTATTCCCGCTGCCCACGACTCCACGAGTATCGGTAATAATTGGTAACACTTGAGCGGTTTCGACAATAAAAGACAAAAGTCCACACTGCGGCGGATTTTCTCCGGTTGCATATAGGCGCGCACGAATACCGATCGATGCCGATGGATTGTGTGCGCCCATGTCGAATTGCGAGTGCATTTGTGGAGTTTTGTCCAAGGGGCCACATGATGTGCAACGCATAAGCTATGCTGCGCGTCGAGTTATGCCATTGCCCACCGCTATTCAAACAACTCGTCCTGAACGATTCGTGCCATGCCATTCCGGATCCTGTTTGTCGAAGACGATGACCGCCTGTCGGCGCTGGTCAGCGACTATCTGCGCAAACGCGAATACGAAGTCGAGGCCTTGCTGCACGGCAACGACGCCGTGCCGGCCAACCTCGAGCGCCGTCCGGACCAGGAGACCCTCGACGTGAACCTGCCAGTCAAGGACGGTTTCCAGATTTGCCGCGAGGCGTGCGAGCAATTCGACGGCGTGATCATCATGGTGCCCGCGCGCAACAAGCAGTTCGACGAAGTGTTGGGCCTCGGATTCGGTGCGGATGACCCTATGCATCAATCCATCGAACTGCGCGTGCTGCGGGCGCGCATCAAGGCGCAAGCGCGCCCCGTGACCACGCGTACGGCAGAGGCGGCCGAACCCGAGAGCTACACCTTCGGCAAGTTCGAGATCAGCCGGGCAAGCCGCACGGTCAAGCTCCCCGACGGCAGCCTGCCCGATCTGACATCGGCCGAATTCGACTTGCTGTGGGCGTTGGTGAGTTGCGCAGGCGAAGTGGTGAGCCGCGACGAGTTGATGCGGCAACTGCGCGGCATCGAATTCGACGGCCTCGACCGCACGATCGACGGCGGCATTTCCAAATTGCGCCGGAAGCTGCATGACGCCGCCGGCACCTCGCAGCGCATCAAGACGGTCCGCGGCAAGGGCTATCAGTTCAGCAAGCTGGCGTGGGATTGAAGGCGTGTGTTGCGAACGCCGGCGTTGTCTGAGCCGGCAGTCTGCTGCGGGTCTGTACGTGCCACAGGCCCGCTCCTGAGATCGACAGACAGGGTGCAAGGATGCTGTTCAGTAATCACAGTAATCGAAACTCGACCGTGGAAGCGAGCCGATGGTTTGTGCCAGGTGATCACCCGCGAGTGGAACGCCAGGGGCAGATGTGGGCCGTTGCCACACCGGAGGGTTGGCGCAAGGTGAACCCAGGCGACTGGATATTGACGGATAGCACGGGAAACTCGTGGCCGATGGGGGACCGGGAGTTTCGTTATTGCTACAAGCTTGTTGAAGACCGATTGCCGGATCTTTGAGCGTTGCGGTTGTACACGGTTCCGGCACTGGCCCTCGGAGTGGGCCGGAACCCATTCGCCGGCCCTAATCGGGCCGGCTTTTTTTTTGGCACTTTGCGAAAGCGATGATCACCGCCGAAACTGAGCATTGTCGAGCCGGCGGCAGGGAGGGTCCGGGCCCGGTAGCAGTCGCCTGACTGGTTTAGACTGCTGCCTATCGCCGGGTCGACCGTTGCTTATCCTCGGACATACGGTTGGAGACGTAGTCTGGGACTCGACTATCCGGTGGCGCTGGCCTGGCATTCCGGCCACCCTATGTTGCCGTTCAGCGAAGAGACCTCGCCATGGAATATGTCGAAAGCCTGCGCGTTTTCCGGTCTGTGGTCGAATTGAAGAGTTTCACGCGAGCGGCGGACATGCATGGACTGACCCGGCCGGCGGTGTCGCGGGCCATAGCGGGGCTGGAAGAGCGGATGGGATGCCGGCTGTTGAACCGAACCACGCGACAGCTCTCACTCACCGAAGCCGCGGAGCGATTCTACGAAGGCTGCGTGCGCATCCTGGACGATCTGGAGGCGCTCGAAGCGGACGTGGCCAACCAGACTCGTGAAGCGGGCGGCGTCTTGCGTCTGGTCGCCCATACGACAGCGACGATAAGCCGGCTGGTTCCCTTGATCGCCGGATTCAAGCGGGCCCACCCGAAAGTCGCGCTCGATGTGACACTGACGGAGCGGCCCGTTGACCTGGTGGCTGACGGGTACGACCTTGGCATCGTTGTTCCCTACATGGTGACGAGCGAGACGACCGTTGTCCGCCTGCTGGAGCGAATTCCGGTTGTCATCGTCGCGACGCCAGAGTATCTGCAAACATCGTCAATACCGCGACACCCATTGGAATTGGCCAATCATCATTTTGTGCTGATGTCGGCATCGATTCGTCGCCTCGAGATCAGCTTCCGGCATGGCGAGGAAGAGCTGAGCGTGCCGCGTCGTTCCGATATTTCGTCGAACAGCCCCGCGTTCAACCGGGAAATGGTGCTGCAGGGTTTCGGAATCGGTCTCGTGCCCGAAGACCTGGTAGACAAAGAGCTGGCTTCCGGAAAGCTGGTCCGGCTACTCAGCGATTTCCAGCTCATCGACGACAGCATCGAAATCTGGCTCGCTTACAGCAACCGGACACTGCTGCCTGCCAAGGTGCGCGCATTTATCGACTATGCGGCCGCTTTTTTCGGGGCGCCGCCGACATCGCGCTAGTTCGGGTAAAGCGACCTGCAACTTGCGCAGAAAAAGGGCTGCATCAGCGGCTACTTGCGATGTTGAAGCCGACTGAAGCCGGATCGCGTGCGCGCGCCAAGCCGCCTCCCGGCGCAGAATTCCAGGCGTTCCCAAGGGCAATTGATGCGCGAAACGACAACAAACTGATCCCCCGGGCTGCATCGCTTGCCGGTGGTTGCTACGTTAATCTGTGCGTATGCACTCAAAGGATCATCAGAGCGACTACTGTTTCGCCCTCCGTCAGGCCTCTCGACACATTTCGAAGCTTTACGAGCGTCATTTGTCCGAGGCCGGCATCACGCCCACGCAGTTCAGCATTCTCAGCACGCTGGGCCACTGTTCGAGTTTGACGATGGCCGAGCTGGCTAAGGCCATGGTGATGGACAGGACGACTCTGGTGCGGGCACTTCAACCCTTGTTCCGGCGCGGATTTGTGGCAGTTCCCGCAGCAGGGCAAAACAATCGGCGACTGCGAGTCGTACTCACGAGCAGCGGGTTGACGAAGCTTGACGAAGCAGCCGCTCATTGGGCAGCTGCGCAGGCCAGCTTTGAACGTAGCTTTGGGCCGCAACAGGCCGTGCATCTGCAAAGCGAACTGTTCCGCATGACGAACGACGTGTCCGATAGGTAACCACAACGCAACAAACTTGTGCACTTCGGTGCATTGATGCATGAACACCTGAACGCTAATGTGTGCATATGCACTTTAAGCTGTACAAAGCCAAGTTATCCAAAAGGAAAGGAAATGGAAACCATGACGAATCACTACCGACCGCAGCCGCGCGCGAGCGCATGGGCGGCCTCGATTGCCGCGGCGGTGGCGGCAATCGGTCTGGCCGGCTGCGTCAACTTCGCCGGCATCAAGAGCGACAAGCAGATTGCACCGCCCACCAGCTTCGAGACGAAGGAGAGCTTGCCTGCCGAGGGCGGACAGTGGCCTGCAATGGATTGGGCCAGCCAGTTCGGCGATTCGCAACTGCCCAAGCTGATCGACGAGGCGCTGGCAGGCAATCCGACGATCGAGCAGGCACGTGCACGCATCGAGAAAGCGTCTTCCTCTGTTGGCAACGCGCATTCCGCACTCTATCCCAACGTGACGGGAAGCTATTCGTGGACACGCGAGCTCTATAGCGGCAATGGGTCCGTTCCGCCGCCGATCAACGGCACCTGGCAGAGCGAGAACAACGTGCTCGCCAGTGCTTCGTTTGACCTCGACCTGTGGGGCAAGAATCGCGAGCGGCTGCGTCAGTCCGTCTCGCAGGAGAAGGTCGCCGAAGCCGAAGCCGAGGAGGTGCGCATCTCGTTGGCCGCTTCGGTGGCCAGCACCTACAACCATCTTGCGCAGCTCTATGCGTTGCGCGATATCGAGGTCCGCGAAGTGAAGAATCGCGAGGACATCGGGCGAATCACGGATGGGCGCGTGGGTGCGGGGCTCGACACCAACGTGGAGAAGCAGACGGCTAATGGTGAGACCGCGACGAGCCGTTCCAGCGTCAGCGACCTCGACGGACAGATCACGACCGTGCGCTACCAGTTGGGTGCCCTGCTGGGTGAAGGACCGGACCGTGGCCTCAAGATCGCCAATCCATCGCTCGGAGAGGGGGCCAGCGTCGCGCTTCCCGACAACCTTCCCGCCGACCTGATTTCGCGGCGCCCGGATATCGTTTCGGCCTACTGGCAGGTGGACGCGGCCATCCACGATGTGAAGGAAAAGAAGGCCGAGTTCTTTCCTGACGTCAATCTTTCCGCAGCCGCAGGATTGGACGCGTTTGGCTGGGGGCGATTCCTGACGGCCGGAAGCGGTGAGCTTCAGGCGGGACCCGCGATTCATCTTCCTATCTTCGACGCCGGTGCGCTGCGCGCCCAACTGAAGGGCCGCTACGCGGACTTCGACTACGACGTCGCAACGTACAACCAGACGTTGATCAACGCTTTATCCGATGTTGCCACGCAGGTCTCGCAGATCCACTCGGCCGACCGTCAACTGGTCGACGCGCAGCAGGCCCTGGACGCGCAGTCCAAAGCCTATCAACTGGCGCTTGTTCGATACAAGGCGGGGTTGAACCAGCAACTGCAGGTGCTGAACGCGGATGACAACCGGCTCGCAGCCGAAACGGCCGTCGTGAACCTCGAAATGGATCGCCGCGGCATGCAGATCGGGTTGATCAAGGCACTCGGCGGCGGCTTCGATGCTTCGAACGCTGGCCTTGCCGCGAATGCGGAGACACCGATTCCTGCGCCGGCCGGCGGCACGGCAACTCACTGAACGACCCGATCTGCGCTCAGGCGTAACGGCCTGAGCACGACCATCAAACTTTATTGGAGCTACCCATGAACGCACCTCAGTCACCGTCGGATAAAGAGCCGGAAAAGAAGCCCGGCAAACGCAAACTCCTGCTCTCGCTGCTTGCTGCCTCGCTTGCGATCGCCGGCGCTGCATACGGCACATTCTATTTCCTCGACGCCCGCCATCACGTGGATACCGACGACGCCTATGTCAACGGCAACGTCGTGCAAATCACGCCGCAGATCACGGGGACCGTCATCGGGGTCAACGCGGACAACACGCAAATCGTCAGGAAGGGCGAACCGATCGTCCAGATCGATCCCGCGGACGCCAGAATCGCATTGCAACAGGCCGAGGCCAATCTGGGCCAAACCGTTCGCAGAGTCCATGGGCTCTATGCCGACGATGACCGGTATCGCGCGGATATCGCCGAACGCCAGTCGGATCTTTCAAAGGCACAGGACGATCTGCGGCGCCGGCTTTCCACGGGCATGACCGGGGCGGTGTCGGATGAGGAAATCTCACATGCACGTGACGCCGTCAGCTCGGCTCAGGCTGCGCTTGAGGCGGCCCGGCAGCAGCTTGGCGCCAATCGCGCGCTGACGGCCAACACGTCGGTCGACAGGCATCCGGACGTACTGGCCAGCGCCGCTCACGTTCGCGACGCCTACCTGGCTTATGCGCGCACCACCTTGCCGGCCCCCGTGACCGGATATATCGCGCAGCGCTCGGTTCAGGTCGGGCAGCGCGTGTCGCCCGGCGCATCGCTGATGTCGGTGGTGCCGCTCGAGCAGGTCTGGGTCGATGCGAATTTCAAGGAGTGGCAGCTTCGTCATATCCGGGTTGGACAACCTGTCGAGTTGACGGCCGACGTCTACGGCAGCTCCGTCGTCTATCACGGCAAGGTAGTGGGCTTTACGCCGGGCACCGGATCGGCACTCGCGTTGTTGCCGGCGCAGAACGCGACCGGTAACTGGATCAAGGTGGTGCAGCGGCTGCCGGTGCGCATCGAGATTCCACCCGCGGAACTGGAGAAGCATCCGCTGCGCGTGGGCCTGTCGATGAACGTGGATGTCGATGTTAAGGACCCCGCCGGTGCACAACTCGGTACTGAGTCTACGTCGACCGATAAGACGGACGTCTTTGCCAAGTACGGCGACGAGGCCGATGCCGCGATCGCGCGGATCATCGCCGAAAACGAATGACCTCCGCTCATTGGACCGCGGCACGTAAAAGACGCCGCGCCTTTCTTGCCCGACACAGGATAGCCGTATCACCATGACCACCAACCATCCAACTCACCCGCCGCTGACCGGGGCGACGCTCGCCCTGGGCTCCCTGAGCGTTGGCCTCGCGGGCTTTATGACCGTGCTCGACTCGTCGATCGCCAACGTCGCCATTCCAACCATTTCCGGCAACCTCGGCGTATCGGTCGACGAAGGCACGTGGGTTATCACCGTCTTTGCCGCTGCGAATGCCATCGCGATTCCGTTGACGGGCTGGCTGACGCAGAGGCTGGGACAGGTCCGGCTGTTCGTCGGCTCGATCTTGTTGTTCGTGTTCGCGTCCTGGCTGTGCGGCATCGCGCCGACCTTGCCGATCCTGTTGCTTGCGCGTGCGCTACAGGGGGCCGTTGCCGGGCCGCTCATCCCGATGTCGCAGGCGTTGCTGCTCAGTTCGTGGCCCAAGGCGAAATCCTCGCTGGCACTCGCGCTGTTCTCGATGATCGTGGTGACCGGGCCGATTGTTGGGCCGTCGCTCGGCGGCTGGGTGACGGACAGCTATAGCTGGTCGTGGATCTTCTATATCAACATCCCGGTCGGGCTGTTCGCTGCCGCGATGGTCTGGATGCTCTACCGCAAGCGCGATACACCGGCCA
>OVEP010003394.1_pt2 | contig 13301 bp, 8 predicted proteins | sample 1779801 | NCBI WGS metagenome assembly OVEP01 (sample SAMEA3914791, study PRJEB12502) | metagenome | biome: forest; material: soil | place: Canada | collected 2011-07-03 | depth 0.1 m
CCCGCCGCTTCGCCGGCCGCCTCTACCCGACCACCGCGTCGAGCACCGTGTCGACCGCCAGCGCCACCTACACGATCGTCAACGGCAGCAGCGGGACGGCTGTCGCCGACCCCGCCGTCACCGGCGCTTCCACCAGTGCGAACGCCACCCTGGAGCAGCAGGGCAACACCGGTGCCGGCTCCCAGCAGTGGCTCCTGTCGCCCGCCTGAGCGGGTCGTGCTCCTTCACCGCCGGCCGGTTCGTCGGCTTCGGCGCCGCCTCAGTCCGAGAAGTCCTGGGTGAGCCAGACGGTTCCGGAAGCGTCCTGGACCACGGATATGCCGATATGCGTGTAGGTCGTGCTCAGGATGTTGGCTCGGTGCCCGTCGTTCGGCGGCTTCTCGGCGAGCATGGACCGGGTCAGGCCGACCGCCATCGACGCCTGGGCCGAGGCGTCGTCACCCACCGGACCGCCGTCGCCGATGTTCTCGCCCGCCATGGTCCAGTGGATGCCCTGGTCGGTCTCCCGCTGGCCGATCGCGGGCTCCCCCGGGCACTGGTGGGACAGGCCGCAGCCGTCGGCCATGGTCGCGTTGTGCTGCGCCGAGCTGGCCTGCAGGCCCGGGGTCACGGTGAGCGGGGCCAGTCCCTGCTCGGCCCGGGCCTGGTTGACCAGGGCCAGGACCTGCTGCTCGGGTCCGGTCAGGCCGGTGGGCCCCGGGGCGGGGGTGAGCGCGGGCGCGGTGGTGGCCGCCAGGGTGGCGCGGGGCCGCTCGGTCGGCCGGGCGGTCGGCCGGGCGTCGCCGCTGGTGGCGACCGGACGGGTGGGCGCCACGGCCGTCGGCGCCGGGGTGCCGGTGGTGGTGACCGCCGTGACCCGGGGCAGCGGCAGGTTGACCACGGCCCGCTGCGGCGAAGGCGACTGGTCCAGGGCGAGCACCCCGGCGGCGGCCACGGCGCCCACCCCGGTGGCGGCCACCACCAGGCGCCACCGCGTCCGGGCCCGGCGGTGGCGGCGGCCCTCGGCCCGGTGGGCGGCGGAGCGGCGGCCAGCGGAACGGCCGCGCGCCGGGGGAAGGGCGGACCCGTGCCCCGGAAGGGCCCGGGCCGGCCCGGTCGGGCCGTAGCCCGACGGGAGCGGGACCATGGCCAGACCGGCCAGCAGCCCCTCGGCCGGGACCAGGCCCTCCCGCTGGCGCGAACAGGCCTCGCAGTCGCGGGCGTGGCGGCCTATTCGCTTGCGCCAGAGCGCGCTGGGCACCTCGTCCCAGTCCGCGGTGAGCGCCGACAGTGTCGGACAACCCGCCCGGTTCCGCAGCGCGCGCACCGCCACCCGGGCGGTCTCCAACTGCCCCTTCATCCGCTGCACCCGCACCGCCGCGTGCTGCGCCGAGAGTTCCATCGCGTCCGCCAGGTCCGCGCGGGAGAGCTCCCCGGCGGCCTCCAGCCACCACAGCGCCAGCAGTTCGCGGTCGTCCCGGTCCAGCCAACGGGTCGCCTGCACCACCTCACGCCGCTGGTCGGCGAGGCCGAGCCGGACGATGGTCAGCTCGGCGAAGTCCGCCCCGGGGTCGCCGAGCAGCCGGCTGTCCGTCAGCTCCTGGGCCGACTGCTCCCCGCGCCGACGGCGGCGGATCTGGTTCATCGCGATGGCCACCGTCCAGGAGCGGAAGCGCGCCGGATCGCGCAGCCCGCCCAGCCCGCTGACCACCCGCAGCAGTGTCTCCTGTACGACATCGTCGGTGTCGGGGTGCCCGGCCAGCGCCCTGCCGACGATGTTGTACACCAACTGCAGGTGCTCACCCACGAGTTGGTCCAGCGCGTCGCGCTCACCACGCTGCGCCCTGGCCACCAGTCCCGCGACCCGGTCACCGGGCACCGTGCCAACCACCTTCGTCGAACCCCCACCGGATGTGTTCTTCATGCTCTGGGAGAGTCTGCGCCGGGACGCGGATAACACAAATCCGAGTCGGTTCCGGGCGCAGACCCGCTCGGACCCCAGGTCAACGCCCCCCGTGCCGACCAAACACCACACCGTAACGTTTCCACAACAACATCCTCATCCCTTGCACCATCAGCCACTTGAAGCAGCGGGGTCAATAGGATGCGACTCGTCATCACGGAACGTCTACATTGACGAGGACGCATCACCTGCGCCCTCGTGTGAGGGGGTGCGCATGTTCGACGCGCATGGGAAGAACCTGGCGAGATTCGGCGCGGTGGTCCTGCTGGCCGGAGCGGCGGTCGGCGGGACGCTGGCGGCGGCCGGGCCGGCCGCCGCGGCCGACAGCAGTGGCGTCGCCACCCTCGGGAGCTTCGAGCACGACCAGAGCGTCACCATCCCGGGGCAGGGCGCGGGCGGCGCGGGCACGGTCGCACTCTGGTACCAGGGCCAGAAGCTGACCGTCTACTGTATAGACATCAAGCACCCGACCCACAACGGCGTGCGGTACACCGAGACGGACTGGGCCGACTCGACGCTCTCCAGCAACCCGGACGCCGGGAAGATCCAGTGGATCCTGGACCACTCCTACCCGTCCGTCAGCGCCTCCGCGCTCGCCGCCTCGGCGCAGCTGACCGGCGGGCTGAGCCAGGACGAGGCCGCCGCCGGTACCCAGATCGCGATCTGGCACTACTCCGACGGCGTGGACGCCACCAGCTCCGACCCGCGGACCTCGGCGCTCGCGGCCTGGCTGGAGCAGAACGCGGTCCAGGAGTCGCAGCCCCAGCCCTCGCTGCAGCTCTCGCCGTCCAACGTGGCCGGGACGACCGGCGGCCGGGTCGGCCCGATCACCGTCTCCACCAGCGCGAGCAGCGTGAGCCTGCAACTGAGCGCGCCGGCCGGGGTGAGCCTGTCGAACAGCGCGGGCCAGTCCGTGCAGACGGCCGTCAACAACGAGCAGCTCTACCTCAACGTCCCGGCGGGCACCGCGCCCGGCGACGCCAAGGTGAGCGCGTCGGCCACCACCGACATCCCGGTCGGCCGGGCCTTCACGCCGGTGGACGGCCTCAGCCAGACCATGATCCTCGCCGGTACCAGCCCGGTCTCGGTCAGCGCCGTCGCGCAGGCCCAGTGGGCCGCGGCGTCCGGGGTCGTGCCGGCCGCCAACGCCGCCGCGGACTGCAAGCAGGGCGGCATCGACGTCACTCTCAGCAACGCCGGCGGGCAGGCCTGGACCACCGCGGTATCCGGCCAGTCGGTGACCGTCCCGGCCGGGGGCAGCCGGACCGTCCTGGTGCCGGTGAAGCAGGGCGCGACCTACCGGATCACGGTGACCGGACCCAACGGCTTCAGCAAGACCTTCACCGGCGCGCTCAAGTGCCAGACCTCCGGGCCCAGCGCGGCGCCCAGTGCGTCGGCCGCCGCCGGTGCGCCGACGCCGTCGGCGACGCCGTCCGGCCCCGGCCTGGCCGAGACCGGTGCCAGCAGTGCCACGCCGATGATCGGCGGGGTCGGGGCCGCGCTGGTGATCGCGGGCGCGGGCGGGGTCTTCCTGGTCCGCCGTCGCCGCAACGGCCGCCACGCCGCCTGACGCTGAGTGTCTCGACGGCGCCGGCCCGCTCACTTCGGTGAGCGGGCCGGCGCCGTCGGGTCAGCGGAGCGCGGTCCCGGAGCGGACGGCCTGTGGCGGCCCGCGCCTCACGGGTGGGTGAGGAAGGCGTCCACGATCATGTAACTGCCGTTGACCATGGTGCCGGTGATGGTGTGCACTCCGGGCTGGAGACCGGAGATGGAGACGACGGTCCCCTGGTACACCCGCGACGGGGTGACGAAGCTGACCGTCTTGTACGGCACGCCGTCGATCGCAAGACTGACATCCCCCTCGTCGCTGTTGGTCTCGGAGATGATGTCGAGGCCGGTGCCGTTGAAGGTGAGGCTCCAGGAGTCGCCGATGTTCTGCGTGGCCCAGATGTCGTTGAGGTAGGACTGGGCTCCACCGGTGGCGCTGCCGCGCCAGATCCAGCCGCTACTGGCGGGGCCGGTGTTGGTGTACACCACACCGGAGGTGTCGTTCAGCTCCTCGGGCTGGGCTGTCTTGGTCAGTTGGACGGTGGCGTTGCTCTGACCGCGCCGCACGGTCAGCGTGATCGGATCGCCCGCCGCCAGTGTGTTGTAGGGCTGCCAGAACGTGTCGCGGTCATCGGTGATCTGGGTTCCGTTGATGGCTGTGATGTCGTCGCCGGTCCGCAGGCCGCTCTGGGCGGCGTAGGAGCCGGCCGGAACGGTTGCCAGGTAGAGCCCGTAGTCGTTGGTGAGCCCGAGCGAGGACTGCACCGCGAGCGAGGGGATGTTGGTGGCGGTGGCTCCCATCAGCAGCTCCGGCTGCGTGATCAGGCTGGGCGGGGGCGGAGTCCCGCCACCGGAACCAGGTCCGTAGGGGAGGACGGCCTTGGGCGGCAGTGGTGCGCCGGTCGCGCCGAAGCCGGTCATCGGGAAGTTGGTGTAGCCGAGGCCGAGCGCGGGCGAGTCGGCGGCCACGGTGAAGTCGTAGTCGGCCGTCGGGTCGGCAGCCGTGAACTCCGGGTCGGCGACGAGGGAGTGCGCGTCCATGCCGTCCCGCACCCAGGACGACTGGGCGTTGATGGTCGTGCCGTCCGCGGACAGCAACTCGTTGCCGTTGCCGTCCGGGTTGACGTTGATCGTGTTCCCGCCGTTCCAGAACAGGTTGTCGTCGACGGTGTACTGGGCGGTCACGGGGTTGTTCAGCACGTTGTCGTACGCCTGACCGCCGAGCGTGATGTTGTGCTGGATGACGTCACCGTCGTCGCTGTGACTGACCTGTTCGAAGATGCTCCCGTTGACGAGCAGGTTGTTCTGGACGGTTCGGTCGAAGCCGTCGCGGAGCTTGATTCCGCCCTTGAGGATCAGGTTGTCCGTGATCCTGAAGTTCGAGGAGCCGTCGTCCAGGTCGACGGCCCAGTCGCCGTCGTGCCAGAACCGGTTGTGCTCGATCGTGACCGGCTCGACGACATCGAGTTTCATCAGGTCCTTGGCCTGGCTGTCGGTCAGTTGTGTGCCGGTGCTGCCCTCGAACCCGGTACCCGGCGCGAGGGTGTTGTTGCCCGAGCTGGCCCAGAACCGGGACCGGCCCCAGACGTTGATCGATCCGTTGTCACCGGTCTGCTGGACGCAGTTGAAGAGGTCGTTGTTCTCGATGAGATCCCCGCCCCAGGTGCCGTCCTCGATGTTGAGGCAGGCGCGCGGGCTCCCGTCGATGGTGTTCCCGTCGACGGTGACGTCCATGCTCATGGAGATGTTCACTCCGGCCGACTGCAGCTCGAACTGACCCATGTTCTCCATGAGGTTGTTCTTCACGTCGATGTCACGCGGGTAGTCCTCGCTCTTCGGTCCAGCGCCGGTGTCATTGACGGGGACGTCGTCGTAGTAGTTGTCCGAGTAGTCGCGCACCGCGTCCGGAGAACCGACGATCTGCACGTCCGTGGCCCCGTCGGATTCGAACGTGTTGCCGCTGACCACGTTGCCGCTGTTGTAGCCGTCCATGAAGACGCCGTTGCCGCCGAGTTGGTCGAAGAACGAGTTGGTCACCGTGATGTCGGCGGCGTTCTTCATGTAGACGGCGCCCTTGCGCACGATCGCCCAGTCGCCCTTGGAGTCGCCCTGGAAGGTGCTGTCGAAGAGCGTCCGGTGCGTCTCGGTGAAGTGCAGCCCGTTGAAGGCGATGTTCCGCACCGGGTGCTCGACGGACGTGCCGGTGAGGGTGATCAACTGATCCTGTTCCGCGGTCTCCACGGTCGCGGTGGTCAGGTCCGTGCCGGCCGGCGGGTAGTACAGCAACTGGCCGCTGCTGCCGTCGTAGTACCACTCGCCGGGCGAGTCCAGCTCCTCCTTGACGTTCTCGACCATGACCGGGCCCACGCTGCCGGGCCCGTTGCCGACGCTCAGCCCGCAGTCCTGGCCGCGGTTGCTGTCTCCGACGTAGTGCAGGTCAAGGGCGTTGTCGGTGCGCCCGCTGACGGTGAACGAGACGCTGCCCCAGTCGCCGCAGTGCATCGCGCGCACCAGCGCGGTCGACGGGTCCGCCCACTTGGCCGACTCCTGGTCGAGGTCCGCGAGCGTCGTCGACCCGTCCAGTCGGGAGGCCGTGGGGTCGTCGTTCGGATAGCGCGACAGGATCTGGCGCCGCCCGTTGACGAAGAGGCCGTCGAAGTCCAGGCCGGTGGCGACGGTAGCCTCCATGATCTTGCTCCCGGCGGCGACCGGCTGCCAGTCCGGGTGCAGCAGGCGGCCGCCGCTGATCGTCACCTGTGCCCCGGGGGCCGCGGTCCAGGTGACGGTGTGGCCGTCCCGGCCGGAGTCCTGCGGGCCGAACCGCAGCGGCGCCGCGAGGTAGTAGGTGCCGCCGGAGAGTTCGACGACGACGTCCTCGCGCTTGCCCTCCCCGCCGGCGAGCACCTGACGCTCGCGCTTCTGGGCCCCGGTCAGCGAGCACGGCCGGTGCTGGCTGCACGCCTGCCCCCTGCCGTCCGTCGCCGCGTAGATCACCTTCGCTGACGGGCCGGCGGACGACGGGCTGGCGGACGCGGCAGTCGGTGTGACGATCCCGGCAGCGACCACCGCTGCCGCGACGAAAGCTTTCGCCCACAGGGGCTGGAACATCGACTCTCCCTCGTGCTTGAACGAGCACTGCGATGGCCATACATCCGATGTGTATAGCGAGTTCAGGCAATCCAGTCCACAGATGAGACAAAAGTAGCCGGATTCATCTGATGGATTGGCATCGCAGGCCTGACCGCACGAGAGGCCTGACTGCGCGGGCGGTGCGGCTGATTCGGGCAGCGTGAGGGCTCGCAGAGCGCGCGAACACCGGTCCGGCTCAACCAGCAGTGGACGCTGCGGCCCGTCAGCGCAGCGCTTCCGCCAGTTGTCCGCCGAGGATCTCCGGTGCCTCGGCCAGCGAGGGGCCGTACGGGGTAGCGCTCGTCGCTTCCGGCGTGAGCGGTCAGCCGATCCCGGCCGCGTCCAGCAGCACGGTGGCGGTGGCGACGGCGAGTCCGTCCAGCGGCTGGGCCTGTACCACCGCCCGGGCGCTGGATCCGTCGAAGACCACCGTGAGTTGACGGGCCAGCAGCTCCGGGTCGGGGGCGCCGGCGCGGCGGGCCTCCTCCTGGAAGAAGCCGGTGAGCGCGTCCTTGAAGCGCCGGGCCACCACGGCGGCCGGGTGTTCGGGATCCTTGAGTTCGACCGCTGTGGCCACGCATGGGCAGCCCAGGTACTCCGGGCCGCCCGAGTAGTGCTCCAACTGCTCGAAGACATGCAGCATGCGGGCCCTCGGCGACCGGTCGTCCCCGGCCGGAGTGAGCAGGTCGTGGTACGTGGGGGCCGCGCGTTCGAGGCTGGCGGCCAGGACCTCGTCCTTGCTCGCGAAGAGCTGGTACATCGACTTCTTGGACACCCCGGCAGTCCGGCACAAGGTGTCGACCCCCACGCCGACGCCCTCCCGGTAGAAGAGCTCCGCTGCGGCGTCGAGCAGCCGCTCACGCGTCGGGCTCGACGAACCCGGGGTCGAAGTCATGCCCCCCAGGTTACGCCTTGGGCTTGCCGATGGAAACCGATCGGTTTACGGTGGGTGGAAACCGATCAGTTTCCACCGTCGAGCACACCGCCAGGAGAAGACCATGACCGCAATCGCAGGTTCGACCGTGCTGGTGACCGGAGGCAGCCGGGGCATCGGCAGGGCCCTGGTCGAAGCCCTCTACGAGCGCGGTGCCAAGAAGGTCTACGCCACGGCCCGCGACCCCAGGACCGTCACCCACCCCGACGCGGTCGCGCTCGCACTTGAGGTCACCGACCCGGCGTCGGTGTCCGCCGCCGCCGAGCAGGCCTCCGACATCACGGTCCTGATCAACAACGCCGGAACGGCCGTCGGCGCGTCGTTCCTGACCTCGCCGGTGGAGGACGTCCGCCGCGAGTTCGAGACCAACTTCTACGGCCCGCTGCACACCACCCGGGCCTTCGTTCCGATCATCGAGGCCAACGGGGGCGGCCACCTGCTCAACGTGCACTCGGTGCTGTCCTGGGTCGCGCTGCTGGGTTCCTACAGCGCGTCCAAGGCCGCGTTCTGGTCCCAGACCAACTCGCTGCGGCTGGACCTCGCCCCGCGGGGCATCGGCGTCACCGGACTGCATGTCGGCTACGTCGACACCGACATGGCCGCGCACGTCGACGGCCCCAAGACCTCGCCGCAGAGCGTCGCCGCACAGGCGCTGGACGGCATCGAGGCGGACGCCTACGAGGTGCTGGCCGACGAGCTGACCCGCCAGGTCAAGACCGGCCTCGCCGCCGACCCCGCCGCGCTGTACCCGCAGCTCGCCCGCTGAGTGACCCGCCCGCCCGGTGACCACGGAGCGGGCACCGGGCCCGGTCGCGTTGCCCGTGCTCGGAAGAGGAAGGTCCGGTCGGAGCCGGGATCCGGGATGGTTGGGCGCGGGTCGGGCACGCCATTCGGTCCTGCTCCGAGGCGTTCACCAGGGGCTCAGCCCGAATCCGGCAGCTGGTTGACGGGGCGGGGCGGTGTGGGCGAGCAAGGCCATGGCGTGGGTCACCCGGTGAGCCGATCCGTGAGGAAGGCGATGATCTCGTCGCGGGCCCGGGTCGTCGGGTGGCCGTGTTCGTCCACGAGGTGGGCGGTGACGGCGCTGTGGGCGCAGCCGACGACGTCCCGGAAGAAGGGCGGCGGGTCGGTGTTCGCCGCGTCGGCGGGCAGCACCCGGCCGTCGAACGCCTCGCCGAGCAGCGCCCGGTAGGCGGCGAAGCGTTGTCCGGTGCACCACGTGTCGCCGCTGAAGCGGTAGCCGAGCACCGTCAAGCCGTCCTTGGCGATGCGCTCGGAGACGGCGGCCGCGTCGTCGTCCCCGATCTCCAGACCGCCCGGGTCGTCGAGCGGAAGCGAGGGGTGGTTCACCACCGGGGCGATGACGGCCGGTTCAAGTGCCATGGTCAGCGCGAAGTTGCCGGTGAAGCAGAGCCCCACCGCGCCGACGCCCGGACCGCCGCACTCGGCGTGCGCGATGCGGGCGAGGCCGCGCAGCCACCCCACGATCGGGCTGGTGCCACCGCCGGCGAACGCGCGGAACTCCGCGCTGACGCAGGCCCGGCGCACCACGGCCGCACCGGCGGCGACGGTCGGGTAGGCGCCGTCGACGCCGAAGAGGGACGGCAGGTAGACCGTCGTGCCGGCGTCCCTGATCCAGCGCGCCAACCGGGCCACGTCCGGGCTGATGCCGGGCATCTCCGGCATCAGCACGACGCCCGGTCCCACCCCGGAGACGTACACGGTCCTGCTAACGTCGTCGACGCTGACGGCCCTTCGGGTGAAGTCGTCCAGGGGGTCGTCGCGCTGCGGTGGCTTCGTTGTCATGGTCGAGAGTGTGGCGGGGCGATCCCGCCACCAGAAGCGGCGACATCGCCACTGAAAAGGGCGATCTCGCCACTTGGTGGAGCGGCAGGAGGAGCGGGGGAAGGATGAAACCACTGCGTCTCGGGGTGCTGGCGTACCCAGGCTGCTTCGCCTCGGAGGTGTTCGGGGTCCCCGACCTGCTGGCGATGGCCGACCACGTCAGCGCCGCCCAGGGCACGGAGCAGCCACGCTACGAGGTGTCCGTGGTCTCGCCCCGTCGGCGCGTTGTCGCGTCCGGCGGCTCGGCCATCGACGTCCGGGCGCTGCGCCCGGTCGATGTGGTGATCGTGCCGGGTTTCGAGTTCTCGCCCACGACCGATCTCGACGCCACGCTCGCGGGGCTGGGCCCTGAGATGGCGTTCCTGCGGTCGCGGGCGGCGTCCGGCGTCGCGGTCGTGTCCATCTGCCTCGGCGCCTTCGTCCTCGCCGAGGCCGGTCTGCTCAACGGCCGTGAGGCGACCACGAGCTGGCTGTTCGCGGACCAGCTGGCGCGCCGGTACACACGCGCGCGGGTACGCTCCGAGCGGCTGGTGGTCACCGACCGAGGGGTGACCACGACGGCCGGATTCAGCGCCATGTACGACTTCGCACTCCAGCTGATCCGTGAGCACGACGGCCCCCGGGTCGCGCGCGCCACCGCCCGGATCGCGCTCGTCGACGACGCGCGCTCCACCCAGGAGCCCTACGTCGACCCGGAGTTGCTGCCCACGGTCGGCTCCGGGTTCTGCGACGGGGTGAAGGGGTGGCTCGACCGCAACCTCGCCGCGCCGTACGACCTCTCCGCGCTCGCGGAGGCGTTCCACGTGAGCACCCGGACCATGCTCCGCCGCTTCGGCGCCCAGGCGGGCGAGACCCCGCTCGCGTACCTGCAGTCCGCCCGGATCCGCCACGCCTGCCACCTGCTGGAGACGACGGACACCACCGTCGCCCAGATCGCCGCCCAGGTCGGCTACACGGACACGAGCACCTTCAGCGCTCTCTTCGCCCGTCACACCGGCCAGCGGCCCCGCGACTACCGCGCCCGGTTCCACCCCGGGGACCGCGCCGGCGGCGCGTCGGCTACCGGCCGTGCTCGGCGCGATGCCGCTGGAACAGGCACAGGGCGGCAACTGACGGGGCGTCCTTGAACCGGCCCTCGGCGATGAGCTGCCACACCTCGGCCTCGGAGAACCAGCGACTGACCAGTCCCGCCTCCTCCTCGTCGAGGTCGGTCTCGCCGGGGGTGAGGTCGGTCGCCAGGATGATGTGGACGCCCTGGTCGCAGTAGCCGTACGCCTCGAAGAGGTGCCCGAGCGGGGTCATCGCCCCGGCGGTCAGCCCGGTCTCCTCCGCGAGCTCGCCGCGGGCCAGGGCGAGCGGGTCCGCGTCGGGCTTCTCCTCCCAGGAGCCCTGCGGGAACTCCCAGTAGCGGCCCTTCACGGCGTACCGGTACTGCTCGACCAGATGGAAGCCGCCGTCGGCGTACGGGACGACGAGCGCGTAGTCGGGCTTCTGCACCAGACCGAAGACGCCCTCGGCCCCGTCGTGGCGCAGGGTCTGCTCCTCCCGCACGGTCATCCAGCGGTTCGAGTAGACGACGGTGCTGCTGGTGGCCACCAGTTCGGCCTGGGGCTGCGGCAGTTGGGATGTCTCCGGTTCCATGCGCACAGGGTAGCCGGGAGCCGCCCCACTGCGGGGCGGGCGACCGGACCCACGCCGGTACGAGCGCGCGGCTTGCCGCCGTGCGCCGTGGTGGACGCGAATTGCCCGCTCGGCGGGGCACCGGCCGCCGGGCGGCCACGGGGCGTTCACTTGCTGTCCCTACCGTGCCGGGGGTGACTGACTCAGACATGGACGCAACAGCCCACTCGGTTCCCGGTGACGACGACGGGGTCTCCCGGCGCGGATTCCTGACCGGAGTGGCCGGTATCAGCGCGGCGGTGGCCCTGACCTCCGTGGCCGAGGAGGGCCTGTGGCCCCAGAGCGCGGCGGCGGCCACCGCTCCCGTCGGACCGCCCAGCGCCACGCTGCCGCTGCCGACCACCACCGAGCCCGAGCAGTTGCTGCTGACCTGGGGTGCGGACCCGGCCACCTCGGTGACCGTGTCCTGGTCCGCGCCGGGCACGGTGGCCCAGCCCGCGCCGGTGCTGGCCTACTCGCGCGAGCCGATCACCGCCGAGCGTCCGGGCCGGGTGGTCCGCCTGCCCGAGCCCAGGCCGCTGGATCTGGCGCGGCGCTACGACCAGGCCGCCGCGGTGAGCTTCACCGACGGCCTGAACGGTCAGACCACGTACGCGTACCACGTGCAGCTGACCGACCTCGAACCCGACACCCGCTACTACTACCAGGTGAGCGACGGCGCCCCGGAGGCCTCCACCGCCGGGGCCTCGTTCGAGACCGCGCCCTCGGGCCGGGCGAAGTTCCGGTTCTCCAGCTACGGCGACCTGTCCACCCCCTCCTGGGACCTGAACGCCTCGGGCAACGTCTGGCACGAGTCGTGCGACAACGCGTACTACGCGGTGAGCGCCATCGAGAACCCGGGCGACGGTCGCGGCGCGCCGCTGTTCCACCTGCTCAACGGCGACCTGTGCTACGCCAACCTGGACGTGAACAACGCCCCCGGCGTCTGGCGCGACTTCGGCGTGAACGTGGCCCGCTCCGCCGCGAACCGCCCGTGGATGCCGGCCCTCGGCAACCACGAGACCGAGTTCGGCGTGTGCGACCACGCCGGCCGGACCGGCGGCGCGCCCGGCGGGGTGGGCGCGCAGGGCGCGGCCGGGAACTACTGGAACGGCCCCTACGGCTACGGCCACTACCTGAGCCGGTTCCTGCTGCCCGACAACGAGGTGACCAACTGGGACGGGAACCACCTGCGCGGCAACTTCTACAGCTTCCAGGTCGGCACGGTGAAGTTCATCTCGCTGGACGCCGACGACGTCATCTACCAGGACGGCGCCTCCGCGTACCTGAACAGCGCCCCGGACGCCGCGCCGGAGACCACCTCCTCGGGGGCGCGGATCCCCAACGGCACGGTCACCTACAACCACGGCTACACCGGCGACCTGGCACTGACCGAGGCCGACAACGCCGCGGTGCCCGACCCGGACAGCGACACCCCGAACCTGCAGACGCAGTGGCTCAAGCGGACGCTGGCGCAGGCCCGCCGGGACGACTCGGTGGACATGATCGTGGTGTTCATGCACCAGTGCGCCCTCTCCAGCTCCGCCGCGGGCAACGGCTCCGACCTGGGCATCCGCCGGGCCTGGCTGCCGCTGTTCGACCGCTACGAGGTGGACCTGGTGCTGTCGGGCCACGAGCACGACTACGAGCGCAGCTACCCGGTGCGCGGCTACGACGCCGGTGCCCACGGCACGGTGGTCTCCGCCAACCCCGGGCAGAGCGTCGGCGAGGCGGTCGACACCCGCAGGCCCACCGTGGTGACCACCGAGCCCACCACCGTGGACGGCGTCCCGGCCTGGAACACCGCCCAGGGCACGGTGTTCCTGGTGCTGGGCGGCGGCGGCACCAACGGCCCGTCCAACGTCTACGGCACCGACCAGACCACCGGCCTGCCGCAGGCGAAGGTCATCACCGAGCGCAACGCCATCACCGGCTCGCAGGCCGACGGGTTCCACCGCAACAGCGCCGACTCGGTCGAGGACGCGCCCTGGTCGGCGGCGCGCAACCCCAGCGACGCCTACGGATACGCCGTCTTCGACGTCGACCCCGGGGAGCGGCGCGGCCAGACCACGATCACCATGCAGTACTTCGCGGTCCCGGCGGTGGCCAACGAGGCCGGTTCCGCCCACGACGGCACCACCACGCTGCCGACCGTGCCGTTCGAGACGCTGGTCTTCGGCCGCTCGGTCGCGCACAGGCCGCGCCCGCCGCACCAGCACCAGCCGCAGCAGGCCGTGCGGCTGG
>OVEP010000390.1_pt1 | contig 13266 bp, 9 predicted proteins | sample 1779801 | NCBI WGS metagenome assembly OVEP01 (sample SAMEA3914791, study PRJEB12502) | metagenome | biome: forest; material: soil | place: Canada | collected 2011-07-03 | depth 0.1 m
GCGGCGCGTCCTCGCTAAAGCGAATGAGTTCCGGATTGCCTGTCGTCTTCTCAATATTCATGGAGACCCATCAATCGCGCCGCAATGGAGATGCACGGTCATCACTGTCTTGAATCGCTTGCTCGGAGTCAACTTTGTAGCGGACTATTTTGGTATCCTTGCCGGTCGTTCACTGAGTCCATGCGAGTCCCTGTGCCGCCAGAACGCTATTACAGCGTCTCCGCGCTCTTTAGCGACTTGGCTGCGGTGACTGCCGGTCGCAGTGCCTCAAGCAGAGTGTCGATCGCGCGGTCAATGGCAACGCCGTCAGCCTTTGCCAGAGCCTGCTCAGCCGTTTCGCAGGTAGCTGCCAAATGCCGAAGACTAAGGCTCGCGCTGGCGCCATGTAATCGATGCACCCGTTTTCGCAAGTCACCCCATTGCTGCCTTGCCAAACAATCCTGCATTTCCATCATGACGATTTCGTAAGTCTGTCCGAATTTAACGATCAAGCCGTACAGAAGCCTCCGCCGGCCTTTCACTCTTGCCAGGGCATCCGCCAGGTCGAAAGGTGGCAAGGTGCCAGGCAAATCGCCGGCGGCGTCGTGGGCGGAAGACGTTGAAGCGCCACTCGACAGAACAGCGTCGCCGACCCACCGAGCGATCGTGGCCACCAACTTTACCGGCTCGACCGGCTTCGCGAGATAATCGTCCATGCCCGCTTCCAGGCATCGTCGCCGTTCGGGTTCCATGGCATGTGCCGTCATCGCGATGATGGGAAGGATACCGGTCGGCCGCCGCAGGCGAATGGCGCGCGTGGCGGCCAATCCGTCCATATCGGGCATCTGCATGTCCATTAGTACCGCGTCGAACGCGCGAGCTTCCGAAAAAATAGCACTTACGGCCTCCCTTCCAGAGGAAACCGTCCGCACGTGCGCACCCGCATCGGTGAGTATTTCCGACGCCACTTGCAGATTGATCTCGTCATCGTCAACCACGAGCACCCGGCATTGCCCCAGCCGACCGTCCTGTGGGGGCTCGAAGGATACTGCCGGCACAGTAGACTTCGGTGCCGCCGAGCGGCCGAACCGCAAAGTGGTGGTGAAGGTGCTGCCCTTGCCAAGCGCGCTCTCAATGACAACGTCGCCGCCCATCGCCAACGCCAGATTCCGGCAGATCGCCAATCCCAGGCCCGTACCCCCATAGCGCCTGGTGGTCGATGTGTCCGCCTGGTGAAACGGCCTGAATAGCCGTTCCAACTGGCTAGCGCCGATACCGACGCCGGTGTCACTGACCGCAAATGACAGCACACAGTGTTCAGTTTCGATGCCGAGCATGGTGACCTGCAGCGCAATCCCGCCTAAGACGGTGAACTTCACTGCATTGTCGGTAAGGTTCACGAGGATTTGCCTGAGACGCAGCGAGTCACCAACAAGACTGGCTGGCACGTCCGGTGCGACCCCAATTACGAAGGAAAGCCCCTTCTGCTGGGCCCGCGTTCCGATGATGGATTTCACGTCTTCCAGGACCTGATGCAATTCAAATGGCATGCGCTCGACTTCGAGCATACCAGCCTCGATCTTAGACCAATCCAATATATCGTTTAATATTCTTAAAAGGCCGGACGCAGACTTTTCAATCTTGTTCAAATAGTCCTTCTGCCTGTCGTCCTTGGAGTGATTGATCGCCAATCGAGTGAGGCCAATAATGGCGTTCATCGGTGTTCTAATTTCGTGGCTGACATTAGTCATAATGCTCGTTTTTGCCTTGTTTGCAGCGCTTGCTTCCTCGGCAAGTCGTTGAAACTCGACTGTTCGCCTTGCGATCTCGGCATCCAACGTTCGATTGCGGCCGTCCAATTCACGCAAGGTTTTGTAAGCTCGAATGGCGGCATAAACAGCCGAATATAGCCGCGTCGCCGACAAGTTGGTCTTGTCGTGATAACCGTCGATGTCGTATTGCGCTGTGACTTGACGTTCTGGAAATCGACCCGATTGTCCGGTTCGCAGCAGCATCCGTACGAGTTTGTTGCCCAATATGTCTCGAGCATGGCGAATAATAGCCAGCCCGGCTTCATCAGTATCCATGACAACGTCGATCAGCGCGACCGCGACATCGGAATGTTCCGCAAGCAATTCCATTGCTTCGGCTGAGTTGTAAGCGCTGAGAATGAACAGGGGGCGCCCCAGAAATCTTTCTTGTCCGATAGTCAGCCTGGTGACCGTATGGACATCGGGGGCATCGTCGGCGATGAGCACCTTCCAAACGTCTTCCGCATCGGCACCCGTGTTTTCCACTTGGGAATTTTGTGGGGGCTCGCATCGAAAGCCGGACGGCGAATTCGTCATTTGCTCTCCATACTGCCTATCGATCGATTCGGCCGTTTCCAAACGCCCTTGCGGACCCAGTCTATCCTCAGCCGCACAGCGCGCCGCGCCTGCAGTCGAAAGGAGCCACCGACAGGATGGCTCGCCCATAGGAGGGTTACGGCTTGGGTGGTCGTCACCCGGTCCAGCCCTTCGTCGAGAAAGACGGCACGAAAGCGCACTCGATCGCCCGCAGGGTCACCAACATAATATCGGATCAACGTAGCGATTTTGCGGAACCAGCCAGAACAGACAGAAAATGCACCGGATCCATCGGCTTCGTCAAATGGCTGTCCATTCCCGCGGCCAAGCACGCTGCCCGTTCCGCGTGAATGATCTTAGCGGTCAAGGCAATTATCGGCGGTGACTGCCCCACCACCGAGCGTATAGCTCGCGCCGCTGCGATTCCGTCCATCACCGGCATGTCGATATCCATCACGATCGCAGCAAATGCTTTGGGACGTGTCGCCACCATCTCGAAGGCCTGCCTTCCATCGGCCGCCACCTCTACAACGCCCCCGACATCCTCGATGATCGCCCGCGTCACCTCGCGCGTCAGTTCGTCGTCATCGACGACCAGAACCAGGCTTCCCGGGGGAAGTGACCTGACAGGTGCCCACGATATATCGTCGCTGCTGTCCGCGATTTGCAACCTGATCGTGACGACAAGTCGGCAGTCCCCGCCACCGGTTCGCTCGAGACTAACCTTGCCCTCCATGAGGGCGACAAGGCGCATGGCAACAGCAAGACCTAAGGGATCGAGTGCCGCGGCAGGATTTTTCTGATCCTGGCAGATATGGCCTTGCAACGCCGCGAATTGATTTTTGGTGATCGCCGAATCCGGACAAGACAGCGTGGTGTTCAACTCGACCGATCCGTCGGCTTCGAATGATCGTAACCGACATTCGAGCTTAACCACCGCAGGCGCGATTTGGGCGGCAAATTCCCCGATCAGTCCAAGATGTAATTCGGTGAGGTGCCGCAAATCGCCGAGAATGCTCCTGGAAAGTTCGCCTTCCGAAGCGTAGGAGAGCGTGGCTCGATGGGTCAGGTTTTCCGTTGCGAGTGCGGTCTCCAGTCGGCTGAACAGTTCAGCATGGGAAAATGCGCGTTCGTCTAGGATCAAGCATCCAGCTTCAATCTGCGCCAAGTCCGACAACCGCTCGACCGTCCGCAGCGCTCCACCCATCGCCCGTCGTATTTGTGACAGGTGATGGTGCTGATCCGGGCTCAGATCCGTTCGCATCATCATATGCGCTGCGCCCACCAGACCATTCAAAGCGCTCCGCAACTGCTTGCAGCCCCCCGCCAAAGCCAGTCCCTGGGTGATGAGATTGCCCGACACAGCTTCAAAACGTCGAATGTCATCGACACGCTCGGCGGCTAATATGGCTGCGCCGTCGGCCGCGATGGACTCGTCCCAAATTTGAAGCAGGCAACCGACCTCTCCGGACTGCTCGAAGGGTTGAACGTCGATCCGCTGTGACATCGGAAGACCCCGCCAATTGGACAGCGGAAACGGCGCACTATGCAGGGCATGGCTCAGAAGGCTGCTGGCGCCATGACCCATGGCGTCGTCGACGGCCTTGGGCAGAGCCCCGTTCATCAATGACGGGATGGCATCGACCAGCCTTTTGCCGACGATTTCGTGTTTCTCGATCCCACTGTGGCGTACGAGCCAAGCATTCCAGTGCTGAACGCGCCCCCGTTGGTCCAACAGCACGATGCCATGGGCAATCGCACCCAGCAGATGATCGATCGTCATTTTGGACATGATGTTTCGGGGTGGATTTGCCTTGCGGCCGTCATTGCAATGTCCCGACAAATCGCATCAGCGCCTTACGAAGCACCGCCCAGCCGTCGGGGCTGGTGCGGAAGACCAGCTTCAGTGGGATCGACGTTCCGTTGGCCTGCAGCACCACCGGGAACGGCAGGTCGCCCGTGTCATTCAGCCATTCTTCCCGGTCGCTCGCCAATACCAGTTCGGGCAGCCCAGTCCGAATGCGCTCATCCACCAGGTCGGCGAGGCAGTGCGCCAAGCCGTTGAGCAAAATATTCCCTATCTCGGTAACGACGGTCGGATAAAAGACCATAATGTCGTCCTCGCCGGGTTTGGCCGGAACGACGGCACGCATTAACCTCGCCACCGAAGGTTCGTCGATGAGGCAAGCCAGCGTTCCGGCGATGCCGCCGGCAGCCGCCTGCGTCACGATGAGCGTCCGCGGCGCCAACGTCTGACCAATAGGCAACCGTGGGAAATCCTCGGCCACCGCTTCAGGTGGCAGAATGGAGCACCGGCACCGGCACCGTTCACTGAGCTGGGCGGCCGCGCGGTCAAGCCCAAAGGGCAGTATAGCCACGATGGATTCGTATTCGGCTTCTGAAACGTGACAGAGTCTCATGCTGCCACTTTGCGCTCTCCGCTCGCACGAAGGCAAGTCTCGGAAATTTCAGTCTCGGACATTTCAACCTGCCTTGGCCGTTCGATCCAACACACCCACCAAAACGGGCGCAAAAATATTGAATTACGCTTTAGGATACCCTTAGGATCGTCTAAGCTTTTTCCGTAAGAAATGGATTCGGGAAAAATTTTTTGGTCGAACCGAGAATTGGGGATGCGACCTTAACCCATCGCCCGCCTGCATTTCATTTTGGTCCGTTCACCTTGGTGCCGTCTCGCCGGCAATTACTTCGCGATGGCCAAGTGGTCCGAATGGGCGCTCGGGCGCTGGCGATTCTGATAGCATTGATCGAACGGCGCGGTACCGTCGTCAGCAAGACCGAATTGCAGCGAATCGTTTGGCCCGACACGATCGTCGAGGAAGGTAGCCTTCGCGTCCAGATGTGGACATTGCGGCGCAGCCTTGGTGAAGACGTGGGAGGGCCCAAATTCATCATGACGAGCGCTGGCCAAGGCTATTCGTTCGTCGGCGATTTGAGCGAAGCGCAGATGCCGGCTGCCGAGGCGGCGTCGCCTGGCACGTGGCGGCCGGGCAATCCAGATGCCATCGAGACGTCGAACCTTCCGTACCGCGGTGACCCCATGGTTGGGCGGGAGGCGGACATGCGAGCGGTGGCGGCCCTCTTGGAGGTGACGCAGATCGTCACGATCGCCGGCGGCGGCGGCGTTGGAAAGAGCCGTCTAGCCCTGGCCGTCGCCGCCGGTCTACGGGACAATCCTGACGGATGCTGGCTGCTCGACCTCGGCGCTTTGCGCAATCGCGAACAACTGGCGGCGGGACTCGGCGTCCTTCTCAGCATAGGCAATGCGGCGGACCTTTTGGAACTGCGCATCCGGCTTCGCAACAGCCGCATGCTCTTGGTCCTCGACAATTGCGAACATTTACTGGAGGCCGTTGCCGAACTGGCTGATCAGCTTACGGCCGCGTGTCCGCATCTTAAATTGCTCACCACCAGCCGAGAGCCGCTGCGCGTTTCGGCGGAAACCGTCTTTCGCTTGCAGCCTTTGCCGTTTCCACCGGTGGGGTACAAATCGACGGTGGCCGAATCGATGATCTTTCCGTCCGTCGAATTATTTTGTCTGCAAGCCCGCCAGGTTCTCGGCGCGTTCGAGCTGACCGCCGAGAGTTGTTCCGCCGTCGCCGAAATCTGTCGCCAATTGGACGGCTTGCCGTTAGCGATCGAACTGGCGGTGATGCGGCTCCGCACCACCTCTGTTCATCAATTGGCGCAGCGCATTGACGATCGATTCCGTCTTCTGACGATCGGCAAGCGGACGGCGGCAGAACGCCATCGCTCTTTCCAAGCTTCGCTGAACTGGAGCTTTTCGCTGCTTTCGGCCGTGGAAATGGCGACCATGCGGCAGTTGTCGGTGTTCGCCGACAGCTGGTCCCTGGACGCCGCCGTCGCGGTCGCAGCCGATCCCCTTGCACCCGAATCCTTGCCCGACATCGTGTGGGGCCTTGTCGACAAGTCCCTTTTGGTCCCCGACCATGCAGGGAATGAGCCGCGCTACCGCATGCTGGGTTCGACCCGTCATTTTTGCTCCGCGATGGTGTCGGCCGACGAACGAGCTCTCTTGGACGAGCGGCTGCAAGACTATCTTGTTGGTCTGTATGACCGGGCTGGTCGCGAGTGGCAAATAACGGGTGATATCGCGTGGCGGGCAGTCTATGGCCCCGAATTTCCAAATCTGCGCAATGCGGCGCTCCGCGCATCGGGGTTGCCGCGGGCAATCTGCGTCCCTTTGTTGGCGGCGGCGGACATTGTCTGGGTCGAAGCAGGCTGCGATGCCGAGATTCGTCACCTGATAGACCGCGCACTTGACGAGATGGACGATGTCGGCGACGTTGACGACGCTCGAATTCGGTCGGCGGGCTGCCGTCTGTCGGCGCACGAAACACCCGGCGCCGCGTTGGCCTTGGGCCGCCGGGCCATAAAAGAATTCCTCCTATCCGGTGACCAAAATCGAGTGTTGGAGGCTCGGCTCGGTTGTGCTTGGGCGGCGCTTGCAATGAATGACGATGCGACAGCACAAGCCCAATGTGACGCGCTGGATGCTACGGGACACTTTACAATATCAAAGCGGGCTGCCGAACATCTGCTGTTGCGCGCGACCTTGAAGGCCCGCCGTGGGGAAACCCAGATGGCCAAGCGCAGCTGCGGCGAGTCTCTGCAGATGGCCGAAAGACTGGAATTCCACCGCGTCATGGACCAGGCGCGTTTATTGATGGCAGAGATAGCCCATACCGAGGGAGAGTTCGAAACGGCCTTGGCTATTCTGAGCCACATTCTCGCCAATCACCGGCACCATCCGGCGGCCGAACGGATCGCAGACCGAACCGGCGAGTTATCGGTGCGGTGCCAATTGGCGCGCGGCGCCGTAGCCGAGGCGGCCGACATCGCCATCGCCAATCTGAAGCGGATCGCGACCCGGCCCGGGCGACGCTGCAATCCATGCGATCTTGCCGCCATCGCACTGGCTAAGGAACGCGACCGCCCTGAAATCGCCCTTCGCGTTCTCGGATTCGCGCAACGACTGATCGAGGACGATACCGCCCTTGAAACGCTCGAACGAGACCATCTGCGCACCCTGCGGAGCACACTGACAAAGCGCATGCCCACCGCGATGGGTCTTATCGCGGAGGGGGGCATTTCGTCCGTTGACGACCTGATAAGAGCGATCGAAGGTTGATCCAGCCTTCCCTGCGCAACGTACGTTCTGATAAATTTGCAATCCTTGTGTCGTCGGTCCGCGGACGGGGCCACTCAACCGCTTTCCCAACCTCTCAAAGCGAGTTTCGGGTCAGGCTCTGATGGAATCCAGAATGACATTTGTCTAACGGTGGACAAACGCTGTAAACATCTTGGTCGACTGGCTCAGGCCGGATTACATATTGCCCAGGATATAGAATTCACTATAGAAGAAAATTCTATATAGATATCTCATATCAAAACATTCTTTTGTGATGACTGATCCGCCTATTGTGTCGCTCATCGTCATTGGATATCGATAATTAGATACATATCCGCTATCTACGGCCATAAGCACCAACCCGCAAAGTGAGCAGATTCGATGGTAAGGGAACCGTCCAAGAGTATTACGCACCCTTCTCGGGCGACTGCGGAAAGAGCAGGCTGCGAAGCCGCGCGCACTCCTGCCTCATTGAGGAGCGGAAGGAAGAAAAAGCCTCGCCCCTTGTCGCCTGACGAAGCGGCAGCCGTGGAGGAATGGAAGGGAGAGGCATGGAAACCGCACCGAGCCACGTGCTGCTGGCAGGCCGACCTCCGCGATTTCGGAATCGAGGAGCCCTTGCCGCAAGCCCCCGCCCCCCCTGCCAAGAATGAGAAGCAGTAGGCCCTTCCTTACAGAATGGCGGCAGACAATGGACGCAGAGCGGAGATGTGCTGATCACGTCCTGACAGCGTGCGCCGGCGCACCGAGAGCCGGGCCGAGACGACTGAGGAAGCTTCGACGAGTTAGGGCGAACCAGAGATCTAATCCACGCTCTCGGGACTCTGGACTGCCGTGGCGGCCCCAGGCGCGCCGCCATGGGCCGCCGCGGCGATCTGCGACCTGATCCACCCATGCTCATTGTTCCGGTGGCTTCGCTCGTGCCACAGCAGCTTGACCTCATAGGGCGCGACGTGAATAGGCAGCTCGACCATTCGCAATGGCAGCACTGTCGCCATCTTGATCGCGACACGCCTGGGCACCGTCAGAACCATATCGGATTCCAGTACCGCAATGGCCGTCCCCATCGTATTCGGAGACACGACGTAACGCTGTCGAGCCGGTATGTCCGCTAAAGCGTCAGCCAGATGATTGCGCTCCACATCATGCCCCGGCGCGGTAACGGCGTGCCGCAGCCCATGGAACCGCTCCGGTGACCAATCGAGCTGCAGAACCGGATGATCTTGACGCAGCAGGCACGCATAACCGTCCATATAAAGCGTCCGCTGGTAGAACCCCGCAGCCGTGCCGTCGATCTCGCCGACCGCCATTTCCAATTCGCCATTTTCGAGCCGCTTGAGCAGATTTGGCATCAATGGCTCGGTCACGATCTCCGTATTCATCGGCCCGGCCTTCAATCCGGCCAAGACAGGCGTCAGCAGGACGAGCGCCTGGTGGTCGGGCATCGCCAAACGAACCGTGGACCGCCACTCCTCGGAGCGCACTGCCCGGGTCGAAATGATGTCTCGAACCGCGTCCAACGTGACCGGAAGCCGGTTATAGAGCTGCTCGCCTCGAACCGTCCGCACATAACCTGCGGATGTCCGCACCAGCAGATCGTCGTTGAACATCCCGCGCAGACGAGAAAGTGCCCGGCTCATGGCCGGCTGGCTCAGTCCGATCGTATTCGCCGCATGGGTTACGTTGCACTGTTTCAACAGCGCTTCCAGGGCGACCAGCAGATTGAGATCGACAGCCGACAGATTGATGCCGACTGCGCGTGATGGCAGCGCCGCCACATTACTGCCCAACGCCTGAGGCATGCTCATATCCCTCCACAGACAAAAACTCCAATAGCCACCAGGAAGCAGTCCGGTGCATTCGTTCGGTGATGCTGTTGGATTAGCTCATCAACAATAGCCCTCTGTCTCGGAATCATTATTCGCCGGCTGTTGAAAAAGTTATTCCCGACGAGGGCGGCGTCACCTTCTTCGGAGGACATCACAATTGCGAGGCGGGAAGCCGTTTTTCCAACGCCGGTTGGAGTGCGGAAGAAGGGCATGGAAGATGGTCTTCCAGATGCCCTTGTCCACCCAGCCATCGTAAAGTGGTACAGGCTCAGGTCACGGAGTGGCCGCAGTCCCCCCGGCAGCGACTCCCGCGAGTGTGAGTCCCGCGGCGGCGACGAGCACATTGGCCATAGCACTACGGCCATCCCGCAAGACCTTTTCCTCGTTGTCCTTGTTGAGCCCGTCCTGCGCCTGATTGGCCGCCAGTTGGTTGACGCTCTCGTTGAGCCGGGCCAAGGCGACGACCGCGTCACCCTGCACGGCCACCCCGAGTGCGGTAAGCTCTTTGATGTTGTCCGCCGTCTTGATCTTTTCGATTAGGCCCTCTTGTTGTGCTAGCGTTGCCTTGTCGGTTTCCATGTTCATCAGAGCTATACCAAACATATTTGCGTGCCCATCCGTGCGATCCTCAAGGAGGGAAGCTTCAGAATCGGTGATCACCGACGCTGTCTCGGCGGTCGTCACGGCCGCGCTGTTCGCGAGAGAAACCTCCCTTGCCCAAGTCGCGACGCCAGTGGTTCCGTCCAGCTGTGCTGGGATATCCGCAATATCGGGTTCGCTGTCCGGTGCCTGGCTCCAGGTCGAGAAGCTCAAACTCGGCGTCGATATGGTCTCATCGGAGTTGCAGACCGCCGCAGTGATAGTCTGGAGGCTGGCTTCGATACTCCCAAGATTTCCATTTATCTGGTTATCTTCCACCTGCGCTCCCGCGTCGCCGACAGGGAGGCCCAGTACGTCTGCCGCGTCCGCGGCCGCGTCCACTCCGGCGTTTATTCCCTGTTCCTCTGCTTCGCTCGCGGCAAATATCGACTCACAGGATATGCCTGCCGCGCTGGCGGCTCCGCTCGTCAGAAAAACCCATCCTGCTACCGCTAACGCCGCCCAAAGGCGAGCCATGCGCTTCATTTCAATCGCGCGCTTCATGATAGATCTCCTTGAATATATCGAGCCAGGGGAAGAAATCTCACCCGCCGTTCGCGCCGGCATGGGAGATCCAGACTCCGCAAAAGCTCCAGTATCGTGCCAATATTTTTGCAGAAGAGCGGCAGGCGCTGAAATGCAACTGACACATAGATCCATCTGAATCGCGAATTTCGCGAGACTTAAATAAATTATTTCAAAAAAATAGAATAACCATATGACAATAATGAATGAATTAATTCTAAATATTTATATTTTCATTATCACACGGAGGGGCGTCAACCTAGCCGTGTGGAATGAAGAACAGGGGGGGGTCTAGGTTTCTAACCCTGGCATCTACGAATTGGCAGGCGAGCTTCAGACCACACCCCTCCGACCAGCGAGTAGACACAACACTAGATCGTGATGACTCGGGTCCTCACGATCTACTGGTTTATGCGCAGGGCCCCGCCCCTTAACCTCTCGGCTTCGCCGAGAAATCGAAAAATGCATGCAAAGCACGCGCGGTCGTTCGCTAGGCTGCTCCGAGTGAGATGGAGTAAGGCCATTCTGCTCTACGAAGAGCGTTTCGTCACATTGCGCGGCAAATGCAGACGCCACAGGCTGAGCAGTTTCAGCGATCGCACCAGCCCATATAAGCTTATGAGACCCCAAATTGTGTTTGACGCGAAGGACGCCAGATTCCAATCGTGAACTAATGACAGACCAAGCAGCAATGCCGGAGAGATTGAGACCATAATAGATCACGCTTCTTGTGAAGTCAGGTTTCCATTGCGCTTTGGCGTAACAATAGATCGACAGCGAAATTCCCAAAAGACCGATGGTGTCATGAATATCGATCATGTAAGAATGCCTTCCTCACAGTCCCGAAAGCAGGTTAGCGACGGTCTCGCCGCGCCGCCTGACGTCGGCGGCGAACCACACCTCGCCGATCTCGTAGATTTCCCCGCTTGTCCGAAACGGGACGATCACGTCAATTGCCGCCGACAGCATGTCGATAAGCGTCTTATCCTCGAGGGCGGCGCCTTGCGGGCTACCCTTCACCAAAGAAAAGAGCTTCTTGAAGCCCTGGACAGGATTAGCGCCGTGGATGGTCGAGATCGATCCCGGATGGCCGGACACCACTTCATTCAGATACGTCCAAGCGGCGTCGTCCCGCATCTCGCCCAGCAGGATCCGGTCGGGTCTCATCCGCAGGCTTGCCTGCAAAAGACCTTCCGCTGTCACGCCGCCCAGTCCGCTCCCGCTCTTCGAGTAGAGCAGACGAACATGGTTCTCGTGCGGGATCACAAGCTCCAGCGTGTCCTCGATGGTAATGAGCCGTTCATGCTCTGGGATCGCGGCGATCAAAGTCTTGCTCATCGTCGTCTTGCCGCTGCCGGTCGCTCCGCACAGCAGAATCGTCAGGCGATTCTTGATGCAGGCATGCAGGAAAGCCTCGATATCCCCCCCATCGAAATACCGCAGAACTTCGGTGTTACGCTCTTCCTGCGTTTCATTCCGCTCCGTCCAACGGTTCCAGCGGGCAGTATGGTAGCGCGAGCTGACCTTCCCGAGCGGGCTTACGGACGACCCGGGCCGGCGAATGGTCAGGCTGGCCGTTCCCGCGGGAACGGCCGGAGGAAGGCAGATCTGCAGGCGCTCGCCCCCCGGAAGCTCGGTGGCGCAAAGAGGGCTTCGCGGCCCCACATCCTGCTGCCGGAGCGCGCCGGCAAGAATGGCGATGTCGTGCAGGTCATCGAGACTCAGAGGCGTTTCATGCCTTGAGAAGACACCCTTCTGGCGGACGAACGCCTCGAAGGGCCGATTGATCGCGATCTCCTCGGTCGCGGTGTTCTCGAGCCAGTGCCAGACCGGATCGAGGAGATAACGCAATTGGGGGCCGGCCGCGCTCGACATCCTGTTTCCCCTATGGCCGCCGAACGAGACTGAGATTGTATACGCCCGAAAAATCTATGTCCCTGGCGACAAAGATAGAGACATTGTCACCTTGGTTCTTTTCGAGAGTGGGAGGAATATTGATGCTCGCCTGCAGAGATGTATTCGCCATCTGACCGCCGCTCGACTGGAAACTATTGAAATAATTGCCGCCTCTGGTTCCGGATTCCGCAGCCGCCGAGTCGCCGGCCTGCAGCGTTCCCTGAATGACGCTCAGCATGATCGCGTTGCCGAAGCGCTTCCAGAAATGGTCGTCGACAGTGCCGGATACGCCGGTGGCTCCAAGCTCGTCCGTCCCGGGCGAAGCAAGCGAGACGATGGCGTGATCGGGCGTCTCGGCGCGGTCCCACAGGATGAAGACGCGCTCCTGTCCTTGGGTAAGTCCCGTCTGGATTTCTCCGACAATCATGGTCCCGCGGTCGAGCAGCACGACAGTACCGGTCGTGCTGCGCACAGCTTCGGGCAGGATGCATTTCACGTAGCCGGCAAGCTCCGTATTGATCGCCGTCTGAAGCGTGCAGGGAATGATCGTGCCTTTGGTGATGAGCATGTCCGGATGAGGCAGTAGGGAGGCCTTGCTGCCTTCGAGCGCCGTCGGTTTCAGACGCGCCGCAATGGAGGTCTGGGCATCGGTGGACGCCGCATTGGTGACGGTCGGCGCATAGGCAGACCTGATGGCGGGCACGATCGGGGTCGTCGCGGCGTTCGCCGCAGGAGGCGTCGCCCCCGCGAGACCCGTCTGATTGCCGGAATAGGCGAAGATCGGACTTTCGGCGGGGGACATTTCCCGCGGCGGCGGTGCCGCAGGCGTCGCCGGGTGGGCCGGCTGCACAACCGGCGACGGCGGCGGCGGCATGGT
>OVEP010005725.1_pt1 | contig 13259 bp, 11 predicted proteins | sample 1779801 | NCBI WGS metagenome assembly OVEP01 (sample SAMEA3914791, study PRJEB12502) | metagenome | biome: forest; material: soil | place: Canada | collected 2011-07-03 | depth 0.1 m
AGCACCAGGGTGTTGACGAAGAAGCCGACCAGGTCCTCCAAGGCCTCGTCGGTGCGTCCGGCCGCGACGGTGCCGAGGGGGATGTCGCTGCCGCCGCCGAGGCGGGACAGCAGTGCGGCGAGACCCGCCTGGAGCACCATCAGCATCGTCGCGTTGGTCGCCTGGGCGACGGCGGTCAGGCCCCGGTGCGCCCGGGCGTCCAGCCGGAACGGCACGGCGCCGCCGGTGTAGCTGGCCACCGCGGGGCGGGAGCGGTCGGACGGCAGCTCCAGCTCCTCCGGCAGACCGGTCAGCGCGCCGCGCCAGTAGTCGAGTTGCCGGGCGGCGAGGCTCCCCGGGTCGCTGCTCCCGCCCAGCAACTCGCGCTGCCACTCGGCGTAGTCGCGGTACTGGACCGGCAGCGGCTCGAACACCGGGGCCAGGCCCCGGGTGCGGGCCGCGTAGGCGAGGGAGAGGTCGCGTCCGAGCGGTCCGTCGGACCAGCCGTCGGTGGCGATGTGGTGGAAGACCAGGGAGAGGACCCACTCGTCGGCGGCCGGCCGGAACAGGGTGGCGCGCAGCGGCAGGTCCGCCGTCAGGTCGAACGGGCGGGAGCCCGCGGCCCGCAGCGCCTCCTCCAGCGCGTCCTCGGCGACCGGGACGACCGGCAGCTCGACCCCGGACCGCTCGGCGCCGAGCACCAGCTGCACCGGCTCGCCGTCGACCTCGGGGAACACCGTCCGCAGGCTCTCGTGCCGCTCGACCACGTCGCCCAGCGCGGCGCCCAGCGCCGCCACGTCCAGCACCCCCGACAGTCGCACCGCAAGAGACAGGTTGTAGGTCGCGGACGGACCCTCCAACCGGTCCAGGAACCACAACCGCCGCTGAGCGAAGGACAGGGAAACCACGTGGACTCTCCTCAAGAAACCGACATCGGACCTGGCCGGCAGTCCGGCTACATGAGAACGCTCCGTCTCAAGTGCCCCTCGGAGCAATGCCGATCGGGAGCAGGAACCTGCACGACAGCGACTTACTGGCTCAGCGGGCGCGCCACTGCGGAGCGCGCTTCTCGGCGAAGGCGAGCGGGCCCTCGACCGCGTCGGAGCTGCGCAGACGCAGCTCCTCCTGCGGGTAGTGCGCGGCGAACGCCTGCTCCAGCGGCAGCGCGGCGGACATCGCGGCGGCCTCCTTGACGGCCCTGACCGAGAGCGGCGCGCACCGCAGCACGTCGGCCACCCAGCCCTCCACGCAGCCGTCCAACTGCTCGGCCGGCACCACCTCGTTGACCAGGCCGAGGTCGAAGGCGCGCCGCGCGTCCAGCGGCCGCCCGGTCAGCAGATGACCCATGGCCGTCCGGGTCGGCAGCTGCCGGGTCAGCCGGAACACCCCGCCCGCCCCCGCCATCAGGCCGAGCTTCGCCTCCGGCAGGGCGAAGACCGCGTCCTCGGCGGCGACGACGATGTCACAGGCCAGGGCGAGCTCGAACCCGCCGCCCATGGCGTATCCCCGCACCTTGGCGACGACCGGTTTCGTCAGCCCGAACCGCTCCGTCAGCCGCGGCCAGCCCGGTTTCCCGCGGCTGCCGAAGCTGGACGTGCCGGCGGTGCCGCCGCGGAGCCGGGCGGCGAGCTCCTTGAGGTCCTGGCCGACGCTGAAGGCCCGGGTGCCCGACCCCGCCAGCACCGCGACCCACAGGTCGTCGTCGGCCTCGAAGTCGTCCCAGATCTCGGCGAGTTCCTCGTGCATCCGCAGGTCCATCGCATTGAGCACCTCGGGCCGGTCGAGGGTGATCCGGGCCAGGTGGCCCTCCTTCTGGTAGCGGACCCGGGAGTGCCGCGAACTCCCCTGCTCCACTGCGGCGGTCACCGCAGCTCCACCGGAACGCCCGGGCGCTCCCGGTCCGCCGCGGTCGGCTCGGGGGCCTGCGAGCGCAGCCGATGCGCCGTCAGGCCCAGCCTGACACCGGCCAGTTGACTGGTCACCAGGGAGACCAGGACCAGGACGGTGAAGAAGGGCTTGTTGATCAGACCGGCCTGGTAGGTGACCCCGGCCAGCACCACGCCCAGCGTTCCCCGCGCGTTCAGGGCGATCGCGAGCGAGCCGGCGAATCCGCGCTCCTCGCCGGCCAGCCGCGCCGCGCCCCAGACGCTGAGCGTCTTGACCCCGCAGGCGGCCAGCAGGAACCAGCCGAAGAACAGCGGGTCGAAGGACTGGGCGAGGTCGACGTTCATCCCGACCATGGCGAAGAACACCGGGACGAAGAAGGCCAGCGAGAACTGCCTGATCGCCCCCCAGGCCTGGGCCGCCAGCGCCTCGGTCCCCGGGTCCTCGGTGCCGGCGTCGCCGCGCGCGGCGCAGATGCCGGCTATCAGCGCGCCGAACACGGAGTTGACGCCGAGGCCGACGCAGCAGGCCACCACCGCGAAGAGGAAGACCAGGCGGAACGCGACCGGGCTGCGCCGCGCCAGGATGTTGGACCGGTGCACCGCCAACCGGCGGAAGGCGCGCGGTCCCCAGGAGAGCCCGGCCCAGAGGAAGAGCAGGCTGACCGTGACGATGTAGAGCGCCGTCAGCCCGAGCGAGTGGCTGCCGAAGGACTGCCAGAGCCCCACCGAGCCGCCCGCCCCGGCGTGCCCCATGCCGAGGACCAGGGCGAGGACCACGTACAGCACGACGTCCTCGACCACCGCGACCATCAGCACGGTGCGCCCGAACGGGGTGTCCACGATCCCGAGGTCCAGCATGATCCGCGAGATCACCGGAATCGCGGCGATGGCCATGGCCATCCCGACGATCAGCGGCGTGGTCACCGAGGAGCCCAGCGGGCCGACGAACCGCCCGCCGTCGGCGACCGCCAGCGCCGCACCGGCCGCGAACGGCACCAGCAGGCCGGCCGCGGCCACCGCGACTCCGGTCCGCCGCTCCCGTCCGGCCGCCCTGATCCGCAGCTCGGAACCGGCCAGGAAGATCAGCAGCAACTGGCCGATCTGGTAGAGCGCGTTGAGGCCGTCGGCGACCGGGCCGGAGGTGGGGAGGACCGCCTGCGCGAGATGGGGTGCGACCAGCCGGAGACAGGTGGGTCCGAGCAGGATCCCGCCCACGATCTCGCCGATCACCGGTGGCTGCCGCAGCCTGGAGAACAGGAAGCCGCAGCCGTGGGCGACCAGGCAGAGCAGCCCGAGCGCCGTGATCAGCCGAAGCGTGTCCATTGTCGACACTGGTCCGATCCCTTCCGAACGTGTTGGGTCGGCGGGCCGGCTGTTGTCGGACCGCTGTCATTGCTGGTGGGTCAGGCCGTGCGGGCCTGGTGCGCGCCGATGTCGCGGAGGAAGGCAGCCAGCCGGGCAGCGCCCTCGTCGATGCCCTCGGGGTCGAGGTAGCTGCACGACAGCCGCAGCTCCCGGTCGCCGCCGGGGCCGCGGTAGAACTGGGACATCGGCGTCCAGAGCACGCCGTAGCGGGAGGCGGACACCTCCAGCAGCGCCTCGTCGACGGTCACCGGGAGGCGCATCCGTACGAAGAAGCCCCCGCTCGGCCGGTTCCAGCTGACGCCCTGCGGCGCCCGGCCGTCCGGGCACAGGTGGCGCTCCAGCGCCTCCAGCAGCAGGGTGAGGTTGCCCTGGTAGAAGGCGCCGCGCTCGCGCGCCAGTTCGGCGAACGAGCCGCCGTGCTCCAGCAGCATCCCGCCGATGACGGCCTGGCAGAGGGGCGACGTGTTGACGGTCACCATGCTCTTGAGCGCGGCCAACTCGTCCGCCAGCAGCCGGATCCGGCCGTCCGCGGTGCGGACCGGCTGGTCGGCGACGACGTAGCCGACCCGGGCCCCGGGGAAGCAGAGCTTCGCGAAGGTCCCGATCTGGACGACCCGGTCGCCGCCGTCCATCGCCTTGAGCGCGGGCGGGTGCCCGGACTCCACGGACTTGGTGAACCCGTAGGCGTTGTCCTCCAGCAGCAGGAAGTCCTCGCGCTCGGCGGTCCCCAGCAGCCGCCGGCGGGACGCCCGGTCCATCTCGGTGCCGGACGGGTTGGCGTAGTCGGGGGCCACGTACATGGCCCGCACCCGCCGGCCCCGCGCCGCCAGCCGGGCGCAGACCGCGTCGAGGGCGTCGAGGTCGGGCCCGTTGTCGGTGTCCGGCACCGCGACCACCTCGATGTCCAGCAACCGGGCGGCGCCGGTGATCCCGACGAAGCAGGGTTCCGCCACCACCAGCACGTCGGCGGCGTCGCGGAACAGCGCGCGCAGCGTCAGCAGCATGGCCTCCTGGGCCCCGACGGTGATCACGACGGCCTCCGGCGGCACGTCGACACCGTGGTCGGTGCGCAGGGCCGCGGCCACCAGGTCGTTGATCAGACCGCGGGCCGGGCCGTACTCGTACAGCAGGCGGCGGGCGCCGTGCAGGTCGAGGCCGCGGGTGCGGCGCAGGTGCTCCACGAAGACGTCGACGCTCCGGGTGGCGTCGGTGTCCAGCAGGTCCGCCAGGTGGGGCGCCCCGGGGGCGAACGAGATCGCGTCCGGGAAGCGCGACATGACCTCGTTGAGGAAGCCGATGGAGCCGAGCAGCGGGTCCTGGAGCGAGTCGTGGAGGGAGCCGGGGGCTAGCACGGCGCGGGCTCCTCACGGGAGGAGAAGCGCCCTGCCTTGGTCACGACGTCGTCCGCGTACAGGCGCTGGGCCTGCACCAGCGCGAACTCCGCGAGGTAGCGGCGCAGTCCTTCGCGCGGCTCGTCGGCCAGGTTGAGCATCCGGCGGTTGGCCACCACCGCCGGACTGTCCAGTGAGCGGACGGCCTCCTCCACCGCCGCGTCGAGCTCGTCGGCCGGCACCACCAGGTCGCACACCAGGGACGCCTCGGGGTCGGTGGCCGCGATCCGCCGCCCGCCCAGGATCACCCGCCGCGACAGCCGCGGCCCGGCCAGCCGGGGCAGCCGCAGACTGCCCAGGCCAGGGACGATGCCCTCCTGCGCGGCCGGCAGGCTGAAGAACGCGTCGTCGGCGCTGATCACCTGGTCGAAGACGAGCAGCAGCTGCATGCCGCCGCCGATGGCGAACGAGTCCACCGCCGCGCACCAGGGCTTCTGCACCGTGCGGTGCGGGTACGCGTCGGCGGCGGGGCCGGTCAGGATTCCGTGCATCAGCTTGCTGATGAGACCGAGCTCCCGGCGCAGCAGGAAGTCCACGAAGGAGATCCCGCCGGAGTGCAGCTCGCGCAGGTTGATCCCGGCGCTGAAGACCCGTCGCCCCCGGTAGCGCGGGTGGGTCATCACCCCGCCGCGGAGGACGCCGACGCGGGCCCGGTCGTCCAGCAGGACCAGGTCGACGGCCGTCTCCAGGTCGTCGACCAGCCGGTTGTCCTCGGCGTTCAGGCAGTGCTGGTTGTTGATCGTCAGATGCGCGGCGCCGTCGCGCAGTTCGACGAGGACCGAGCCCAGGTCGAGCCGGTCCTCGCGGCCGAACGCGTCCTGCAGGTCCAGGGCCCGGGAGGTCGGTCGGAGCATCGAGTCCATCAGATGCCCGCCGGCGTCGGGGGAGGCCAGCAGACCGCGGAAGAAGATGCCCTGGTCGATCTCCAGGCCCTCCTTCTCCGCCTGCGGCCGGGCCTGCTCAACGGCCATCAGCTCCGGGCCGGGGACCAGCCCCGGGAAGCGCTCGGCAGCGGCGTGGGCGAGCCCGTCCAGGCGCAGTGGGAGCCGGCGGCCGTCGGTGAGGACGTCGTAGACCTGCTCGGCGTGGTGGTGCATCAGCGTGTTGCGCGCCCGGCGGCAGGACTCGACGGCCTCGGCCGCGAAGTCCCGCTGCCGCGCGTCGCGCGCGTCCGGCTCGGGCAGCGCCGCGATCGCCTGCCGTGCCAGCGCCACGTACCCGGCCAGGGCCTGGGCGTCCTCCTCCAGCACGCCGGTGACGGCCGGCAGGGGCTCGGTCCGGGGGACCGGTGGCACGGTCACCCCTCCAGTCCGGCGGCCGCGCGGTGGCGCAGGGAGCGGTCGCAGGCGGCCAGGTGGGTGCCGATGGCGTCCTCGTAGCTGGTCGTCATCGCCTCCAGGACCAGCCGTCGGCAGACGGCCAGCTCGCCGCCCAGGGACTGCCCCACCTCGCCGGGCACGGCCTCGGCGCGCGCCGGGTCGTCGCTGATCTCGTCGACCAGTCCGAGCGCGTGCGCGTGCTCCACCGCCAGCGCGTCGCCGCGCAGCAGGAGCCGGCGGGCCTGCGCGGAACCGACCTGGTGGGCCAGCCGGTACAGGGTCATGCCCGGCCACGGCAGGCCGTTGTGGTCCCGCAGCACCATCCGCAGCCCGGTGCCGGCGATGCGGTAGTCCGCCGCCAGGAAGAGGTCCAGGGCGGCGCCGGAGCACACGCCGTCGGCGGCGACCACGGTCAGCGCGCCCAGGCGCTCCACCCGGCGCACGGTGCGCTCCCAGCGGGTCACCTCGCGGATCCCCGGGCCCACCGGCCGGTTCGAGCCGGGCCCGGAGGCCGACAGGCGCAGCACCAGGGCCGGTGTGTGCGGCGCGTCCTCGACCCGGTCGCAGCCGTCGTTGATCAGCGCGACCAGCTCGGCCGGCGGTGCGGCGGTGTCCAGTTCGACCACCACCGGCGCCTCGCCGTCCAGTACCGCTCCGGAGAATCCGCTGCCCGAGTTCTGCGTGTGTGTCATCACGGTCTTCCTCACCATCGCACTAGTGCCGTTTCGATCGTCGAACCGGGGCCCATCGTCATCAGGACCCCGTAGTCACCCGGTCGGGTGACTCCCTCTTCCAGGAGCCGCTGGTACGAGAACAGGAACGAGCCGCTCGACAGGTTCCCGTAGTCCCGCAGCACACCGGTGGTGTGGCGCACGTCGTGCGCCGTCAGTCCCAGGTTGACCCGGACCGAGTCGATGACCTTCCGCCCGCCGGAGTGCACCAGCCAGTGGGCGATGTCCGAGCGCCGCAGCCCGGTGCCCTCCAGCAGCCTGGAGACCACCTCCTCGGCGTGCGCCCCGACCACGTAGGGCACGTCCTGGTCCAGGTAGAAGCTGAACTTGCCCTGGTCGTCGTCCCAGTCGTAGCGCATGGCCTCGATCGCGTCGGGCACCAGCGTGCTGGCGGCCCGCAGCAGGAGCGGACCGGCCGGCCCGCCCGCCGGGGCGCTCCCGCCGGTGCGGACGCTGATCGCCGCGGAGCCGTCGCCGAACAGGCTGTTGACGACGGCGGTGCGCATGGTGCGGTCGAAGACGTAGGCGGACGAGCAGGACTCGATGCACACCATCACCGCGAGCTGCCCGGGGTGGGCGGCGGACCAGCCGGCGACCGCCGCGAAGGCGTTCAGGCCGGCGTTGCAGCCCATCCCGACCACGTCGAGGCGCGAGGTGGTCGGGGAGAGCCCGAGCTCCTTGATCACCCGGGCGCTGAAGCCCGGTGTCATCAGCCCGGTCGAGGTGACGCAGCACAGGTAGCGCACGTCCGCCAGGCTCGCCCCCTCGTTGTCGAGGCAGGCCCGCACCGCGCGGGAGCCCATCTCGATGCCGGTCTCCCGGTGCTTCTGCAGCAGTTGGCCCTGGCTCTCCAACTGCCGGGTGCCGTCCGGCGCCTGTGGCGGCAGGACCAGGTGGCGGGTCTTGATCCCGCTGTTGAGGAACAGCGAGCTGATCCTCGGGTCCTCGACGCCGAAGACGTCGAGGACGTCCTGCTGGCTGTAGGAGTGGGGTGGGACAGCGGTGCCGACGGAGGTGATCCTCGGCTGCGCTTCGGTCATGTGCTCTCCAGCGACGGAATCAGGGGGCTGCCCGTGGGCCCGGGCGGCCGGGACGGTCAGCGGAGCACCAGCGGCAGGCCGCTGTACCCGCGCAGGAACGTCGAGTACAGGGGCTGGGCGGCACCGGTGACCTCGACGGTCCTGGTCAGCCGGCTCAGGGTGCTGAGCACGGTGCTGATCTCCGCCCGGCCCAGGAAGGCGCCGAAGCAGAAGTGCGGGCCGTGGCCGAAGCCCAGGTGCTTGTTCGGGGTGCGGCCGGGCACGAACCGGTCGGCGTCGGGGAAGAACCGCTCGTCGCGGTTGGCCGAGATGTTCCACGCCGTCACCACGTCGCCGGCCTTGATCTGCGCACCGCCGAACTCCATGTCGTACGCGGCGGTGCGGCCGACGTGCATGACCGGCGAGGTCCACCGGATGACCTCCTCCACCACGGCGGACATCGGCACCTCGCCGTCCCGCACCAGGGCCCACTGGTCGGGCCGGTTGCCCAGGTTCTCCAGCGCGCCGATCATGGCGAGCCGGCTGGTGTGGTCGCCGGCCAGCAGGAAGCCGTAAAGGTTGAGGATGATCTCCTGGTCGCTGAGCGGGCGGCCGTCCACCCGCGCCTCGACCATCCGGCTGAGCAGGTCGTCCCCGGGGTTGTCCCGGCGTTCGTCCACCATCTCCGAGCAGTAGATGAGCAGCTCGTTGCGGATCAGCCAGCGCTCCTCGGCGGTCTGGTCGCTGTCCGCCGCGCTCAGCGCGTACCGGCTCAGCTCCAGCAGCCGCGGGCGGTCCTCCTCGGGGAAGCCCAGCAGGTCGCAGATCACCCACATCGGGATGGCGTCGGCGATCTCGTGGGCGAAGTCGAAGGACGGGCCGCCCACCCGCTCCGAGACCAGCCGCTCCACATGGGCCTGCAGCCGGTCGACGACCAGTTGCCGGATCCGGGGGGTGAAGGACTTCATCAGGACCGTGCGGAGTGCCGTGTGGTCGGTGCTGTCCGTCATGACCAGCACCTCGCCGGCGGCCGGATCGCCGTCGGGCTTCTGCAGCGACTCCAGCATGTTGCCCGGGGCGGAGAGGAAGCCCTTGTCGTCCTTGTACATCGCCATGATGTCGTCGTACCGGGAGAGCACCCAGAACTCCCGGCCCTCGGGCGTGGCCGGATGGCGGTGGACCGGGTGCTCGTCGCGCAGCCGGCGCCAGACCGCGTCCATGTCGTAGGTCCAGAACGTCTTCGGGTCGGACAGGTCGATCTCGGCCAGGTCCACGGGAACCTTCAGGGGTTCACTCACGGGTTCACTCCTCTCTGCTTGTTCGAGCGCGAGGTCGGTCACGCCCGCTCCTTCAGTGCCTGGGCGAGCACGGGGCCGACGGCGGCCAGCGCGTGCGGCGCCATCAGGTCCTCGTGCGGGTAGGGCACCGGGTGGCGGTCGATCCGGCCGCTGACCCAGGGGGTCCAGAAGTCCGCCGTCGAGCGGCCGTCGGCGCGCCGGGCCTCGAAGAAGGTCAGGTCGCCCTTGAACTCCCGCTGCACCGACTCGTCGCCGAGCTTCAGGTTGTTCACGGTGATCTCCATCAGCCTGGCGATCGCCGACTCCTCCAGACCGGCCAGGCTGCTGCCGTGTTCGGCGAGCAGGGCCCGGACCCGGGACAGCGGCAGCGGGCCGTCCCCCGGCTCCCGGCCGAAGGCGTCGACGCCCTGGAAGGTGAGGGCCAGCAGCTCCCGCTGATCGGGGGTGCGCTGCACCGCGGCGTCCTCACGGCCCGCGTCCAGCAGCGCCAGCAGCGAGACCTCGTACCCGTCCTGCTGCAGGCAGGTGGCGACGGACTGCGCGACCAGTCCGCCGAACGACCAGCCCACCAGCGCGTACGGGCCCTCGGGGCGGATCCGGCGGATCCGCTCGCCGTAGTCCTGCGCCATCTCGTCCAGGGTCCGCGGCAGTCGCCCCGGGCCCTCCAGCCCCTCGGCCTGGATGCCGTACACCGGGTGCCCGCGCGGGATGTGCCGCAGCAGCCCGGAGTAGGCCCAGGCGAGGCCGCTGCCGGGGTGGATGCAGAAGACCGGGGTCTTGCTCCCCGCCGCGCGCAGGGCCAGCATCCCGCCCAGGGCGCGGTCGTCCTCGCCGACGTCCAGGAACTCCACGATGCCCGCGACCGTGGGGCTCTCCAGCAGGTGCCGGATCGGCAGGTCCAGGCCGAGCACCGAGCGCATCCGCCCGGCCAGCCGGGTCGCCAGCAGGGAGTGGCCGCCGAGCTCGAAGAAGCTGTCGTCGATGGTCACCGACGGCAGGTCGAGCACCTCGGCGAACAGCTGGCACAGCACCTCCTCGCGCGGGTTGCGCGGGCTGCGCCCGGTGGGCTCCAGCTGGGTCTCGGGCAGCGGCAGCGCGCTGTAGTCGACCTTGCCGTTGCCCGTCAGCGGCAGGGCGTCCAGCTCGACGAAGGCGTACGGGACCATGTACTCGGGGAGCGTGTCCGCCGTGTGCGACCTGAGCCCCGACAGGTCCGCGCCGCCGGTGGGCACCACGTAGGCGACCAGCCGCTTCTCGCCGTCCTCAGGACCCGGCTGCGCGACGACGCTGACCTGGGCCAGGCCGGGGAAGCGCCCGAGCACGTGCTCGATCTCGCGCAGTTCGACCCGGTAGCCGCGGATCTTGACCTGGTCGTCGCTGCGGCCGATGAACTCCAGCAGCCCCTCGCCGTTGCGGCGCACCAGGTCGCCGGTGCGGTACATCCGCTCCCCGGAGCCGTCGAAGGGGTTGGCGACGAACCGCTCGGCGGTGAGCTGCGGGCGCCCGAGGTAGCCGCGGGCCTGACCGGCGCCCGCGATGTAGAGCTCTCCGGCGGCGCCCGGACCGACCGGGCGCAGCCGGTCGTCGAGCACGTGCAGCGCGGTGTCGTCCAGCGCCCGGCCCATCGGCACGCCGCCGGTGGAGAACGAACTGCCGCGCGGAAGCGCGCACTGGGTGGCGAACAGCGTGGTCTCGGTGGGACCGTAGGTGGCGCGCACCACGGTGTCCGGGCAGCGCTCCTGGATGCGGTGCACCGCGGCCGGCGAGATCACGTCCCCGCCGGTCATCACCTCGTTGACGGCGGCGAAGCACTCGGGGCGCTCCTCGGCGACCACCCGGAACAGGCCCGCCGTCAGCAGCACGCCGGTGACCTGCTCGGACTCGATGACGCCGGCCAGCACCGGGATGTCCACCTCGCCGGGCGGGGGCAGCACCACGCGGCCCCCGTGCAGCAGCGGGACCCACAGCTCGTACACCGAGCCGTCGAACGCGTACGGCGCCGCCATCAGCACCCGGGTGTGCCGGGTGGGATCGAACATGCCGTCGTGTGCGAAGTCCGTGACCTCGCGGTGGGCGACGGCCACCCCCTTGGGCTCGCCGGTGGAGCCGGAGGTGAACATCACATACGCCAACTGGCGCGGGTCGGTGGCGACTTCGGGCGCCGACGCGGGCAGCTGCGCCAGGTCGGGGTCGTCGTCCACGGTGATGACGGTGTCGCAGGCCGGGGCGGCCGTGCGCATCGCCCGGTCGGTCAGCAGGACCCGGGCGCCGCCCTGGGCGGTGATCTCCCGCATCCGCTCGACCGGGTGGCCGCTGTGCAGCGGGAGGTACCAGCCGCCGGCCTTCAGCACCGCGAGGATCGACACCGGCAGCGCGACCGAGCGCTCCTGCAGGATGGCCACCGGGTGCTCGGGGCCGACGCCCGCCGCCACCAGGCGGTGGGCCAACCGGTTTGCCTGCTCGTCGAGTTGGCGGTACGTCAGTTCGGCTCCACCGGCCAGCCGGACGGCCACGGCCTCGGGGGTCCGGCGGGCCTGGGCCGCGAACTGCTCGTGTACGCAGCCGCCGAGGGGCTCACGCGTATCCATCAGTTGCTCCGATTCTCGTTACAGCGTGTTCGTGGCGACGGCGGTGAGCGGGGTGGTGTCCCGGCAGACCAGGAAGTCCGGCCGCTGCGGGCGCAGCGGGGCGTTGCTGACCGCGTTGTAGGTCACCAGCAGGAGGGCCCGGGGGTCGTCGGAGAGGTTGTTGGAGGAGGAGTGGACGATGGTCGGGTGGAAGGCGTAGAGCGTGCCCGCCGGCCCGACGGCCGTCGCGGTGCCGTACGCGCGCGCCAGCTCCTCGGCCCGCTCGGCGGGGACGGTGTGCTCCAGGTCCGCGGAGACGTGGTTGTGCCAGTCGCCGCTCTCGGCCCGGACGGCCGCCGGGTCGTCGTCGACCAGGCCGAGCCGGTGGCTGCCCGGGATGACGACCAGCGGGCCGTTCAGCTCGTGGACGTCGTCCAGGAAGACCGCGATGTTGACGGCCCGGTCCTCGGGCATCCCGTCCTCGCGGCTCCAGAAGGCGTAGTCCTGGTGCCAGGGCCAGGCCGCGCCCTCCCGCGGCTGCTTCATGTTGACCTTGAACTGGTAGACGTAGACCGGCTCGCCGAGCACCTCCTCGGCCAGCTCCAGCAGCGCGGGCAGCCGGACCAGCCGCGCACACGCCTCGTCGAACAGGTGGCTGCCGTGGATGGCCCGGACCGTGTCGGTGCCCTGCTCGTGCACGACCTCGGGCCGCCGCAGGGCGCTGAGGGACGCGACGGCCGCCTGCAGCCGGTCGATCACCTCCGGGTCCAGGGACTGCGGCGACTGGAACCAGCCGTCGCGCTCGTAGCTGCTCTTGGTACCGGCTTCCGCCGGCATGGTGCCGATCACGGCGTCTCCTCTTGTCGGGCTCGGGTTGTCATGGGTTCACGGCCTCGCGGTTCATGGCCCTGCGGTTCACGGCTGTGCGCCGAGGCGGTCCGCGACCAGCGCCGCCAGTCGGTCCAGGCCGAGGTCGATCTGGACCGGGGTCACACTGCTGATCGAGAGCCGGAGCTGGTGCTCGCCGCCGGGGCCGTCGTAGAAGTGCCGCATGGGCGTCCAGAGCACGCCGTGGCTCCGGGCCGAGTACTCCAGCAGCTGGTCGTCCACGGCGAAGGGCAGCGTCAGGACGACGAAGAACCCGCCCACCGGGGCGTTCCAGCGCACCGCGGCGGCCGGCGGACCGCCGGCCGGGAACCTGCGGGCCAGCCCGTCGAGGAGCTGCCGCAGATTGCGCGCGTACCGCTGCTGCTCCTGGACCGTGGCGGCGGCCAGACTGCACTCCTGCTGGACGAGCCTGCCGCCGACCACGGCCTGGGCGATCGGCGAGGTGTTCACCGTCAGCATGCTCTTGATCTTCGCGAGCTGGTCCGCCAGCAGACCCGGCTCGCCGCTGCGGTCGGCCACCCGCTGGTCGGCCACCACGTAGCCCACCCGGGCGCCCGGCAGCACCGTCTTGGCGAACGAGCCCAGGTAGACGACCCGGCGGTGCCGGTCCAGGGCCTTGAGGGTGGGGACCCGGTCCCGGCCGCTGCGGAACAGGCCGTAGGGGTTGTCCTCCAGCAGCAGCAGGTCCTCGCGGTGGGCGAGGTCCAGCAGCCGCTGCCGCACCGCGCGGTCCATGCTCAGGCCGGTGGGGTTGGCGAAGTCCGGCATGACGTAGAGGGCGCGCGGGCGCAGTCCCTCGCGGCGGGCCCGCCGCAG
>OVEP010005823.1_pt2 | contig 13251 bp, 12 predicted proteins | sample 1779801 | NCBI WGS metagenome assembly OVEP01 (sample SAMEA3914791, study PRJEB12502) | metagenome | biome: forest; material: soil | place: Canada | collected 2011-07-03 | depth 0.1 m
CAACCAACCGTGTACCGACGCTGCGCGGAGCGGGCACGTAAGCGAAGCGCGAAGTGATTCAAGTTCAGCACGAGGATCAGCATGTCAGTACAACTAGCATTGCGAAACATTCGAAAATCCTTTTCCAGCAAGCAGGGCTCGGTCGATGTGCTGGGTGGATTGTCGTTCGACATCAATGAACGGGATTTCGTCAGCATCATCGGCCCGTCGGGTTGCGGGAAGACGACCGTGTTCAACGTGATCGCCGGCCTCCTGGAACCCGACAGCGGCGAGATCGTCTATCGAGGTCAAGCAGTCACCGGCTTGCGCGGCAAAGTCGGTTACATGATGCAGCGTGACCTGCTGTTGCCGTGGCGTACCGTATTGCAGAACGTCCTGATCGGGCCCGAGTTGTCCCGCATGCCGGTTGCGCAAGCGCGCGAAATGGCGATGGAATACCTGAACACCTACGGCCTTGCGGGTTTCGAAAACGCCTATCCCCGCATGCTGTCCGGTGGCATGCGCCAGCGTGTCGCACTGATCCGCACCTTGATCAACGATCCCGACATCATCCTGCTCGATGAGCCGTTTTCAGCGCTCGACTATCAGACCCGGCTTTATCTGGAAGGCGTACTGATGGAAGCGGTCGAGACGTTCCACAAGACGGTCGTACTGGTCACGCACGACATCGACGAAGCAGTCGCGTTGTCGAAGCGTGTGGTGGTGCTAGGCGGCCGGCCTTCGCAAGTCAAAAAGGTCTATGACATCGAGATCGGCGCGCGCACGCCGATCGGTGCGCGCAGCGATCCGAACTTTTCCGGCTACTTTCACGCGCTGTGCGCGGAACTCGATATCCAAACCGAGGTAAAGGCAGCATGAACCATTCCGCATCCATCAATAACGCGAAAGTCTCCGCGCCACGCAGCCAGACGCATTCAGGCCCCGTTCTGAATACCGGATGGGGGCGCACAGTCCTGCAACTCGCCGCGGTGATTGCATTCTTTGCGATATGGGAAGGCGCTGCACGGCTTGGGTGGGTATCCAACTTCCTGGTTGGCTCGCCGACAAAAATCTACGACGCTCTAGCTCGCTCCGCTGAATCAGGCGACCTCTTCGTCGATATCGGCTACACCATGTTCGAAGCCATGCTCGGCTTTCTGTTCGGCACGGCGGCCGGCTCGGTCTGCGGCCTCGCGCTATGGTATTCGCCATTTGTCGCGCGACTGATTGAGCCATTTATCGTCGCGATCAACAGCGTTCCGAAGATCGCTTTCGCCCCGATTGTGATTCTCTGGTTCGGCACCGGGCTCGTTTCGAAAGTTGCGCTTGCAATTTCGCTGACGGCAATCGTCGCGTTGATAGCCGCTTATGAGGCAGCGAAAGAGGCGGATCCGGATCTTCAGGCCCTGCTCGTTACACTCGGTGCGAACAAAAACGATGTGTTCCTGAAAGTCGTTATTCCGTCCACGCTGCCTTATGTGATCTCGACATTCCGCATCAACATCGGCTTTGGTCTGGTAGGCGCAGTGGTGGGTGAATTCATTTCGTCAGAGAAAGGGCTTGGACACATGATCTTTACCGCCTCAAGTCTTTATGACCTGAACACCGTGTGGGCCGGCCTCTTCGTGCTGATGGCGATTGGCTTCGTGTTGTATTTCCTGATCGACCTGGTCGAACGCAAGCTGCTGCCATGGCGACAGGTATCGAATGCACCGACGCTACGGGTTTGACGCCGTCGTCACTCAAGGTCGAACTGTTTGCTTTTCGACCGTCAATCTAACCTTTCTCTGGACCTGAAAATGGCAATCATTGCAAGAAAAATGCTGACTGCTTTGACAACAGCAGTCGCTGTTTCGGCCGTTAGCATCGCAACGCCCGCCTCGGCCGCCGACAAAAAAGCTGTTATTTCGCAGGCTTTCCAGTCGATGCTGTATCTGCCACTTTACGTCGCCATCGACGGCGGCTTCTTCACCAAGGAGGGGCTGGATGTGACAAAGCAGACCGCGGGCAGTCCGAGCGCGGCGTTGTCGGCCGTGTTGTCGGGAAGTGCGGACTTCTCGCTGCATGGTCCCGAATGGACCGCGGTCGCCGCCGAAAAAGGCGCGGATGTCGATGTGATCGCCAACGTTGTGAACGGTGCGGCGGTCTGGATCGTCACCTCGCCGGACAGCAAAGTCACCGGCATCAAGGACGTGAAGGGCCAGACGGTCGTGTCGGGTCAGATGCCGACGACCAGCACGTCGCTGTTCTTCAAGTTGCTAAAAGAGAACGGCATGTCGCCGGCCGACGTAAAACTATCCCAGGTACCGCTCGGCTCCGAGATCGGCCCACTGGTTGCAGGCCAGTCCAAGGTTGCGGTGATGTATGAACCCGGTCTTGATCAGGCCGTTGCCAGAGGCATGAAGGTGGTGCTCGGCTTTCCGAAGTTGTATGGCGAATACGCATTCTCATCGATCTCGGCAAAAAGGAGCGTGGACCCCGATGTGGCGGCGCGGTTCGTGAAAGGTATGGAACAGGCACTCGTCTTCATGCAGAACAATTCCACGGAAACCCTGGCGATCGCCCGCCGGGAGTTTCCAAGCCTCGATCCGGAGATCGTGAGCGCCGCGGTAAAACGCATGCTGAACGAAGGCGTGTATCCCAAGAACGTCGACATCACCCCGAAAGCGCTGACGGTTGCAATGGATACGCAGATCTCGCTCGGTAACTTGAAGCAGCAGCCGAACTACAGCACCTTCATCGTGCAGAACTACATTCATCAAGCCCTTACCGCGAAATGAGCCATTCTTCCCCCTCCCCCACCATCCGCGAAATCCGCGACGCGATCCGCGCGGGAACGCGCACCATCGATCAGACTGTCCAACAGGCATTTGATACAGCGCAACGCTTGCAGCCTGAGTTGCAAGCGTTCATCCATCTGCCGGCGGCGCCGATAGTCAATCGTGCCCCTCCCCACGCGCCGCTCGCGGGCGTGCCTGTCGGCATAAAAGACCTGATCGATACGGCCGATATGCCCACCGCGTACGGATCGCCTGCCTACGAAGGGCGCAGGCCCGACAAGGACGCATGGGTGGTCGCCCGTTTGCGCGAAGCCGGTGCCACGGTACTCGGCAAAACGGTCACCACCGAGTTCGCCTGGCGTCAGCCTGGCGCTACGACCAACCCGTGGAATGGCGATCACACGCCTGGCGGTTCATCGAGCGGCTCGGCTGCCGCCGTTGCGGCTGGCATCGTGCCGCTCGCGCTCGGCACGCAGACGTTCGGATCCGTCATCCGTCCCGCCGCGTATTGCGGCGTGGTCGGGGTAAAGCCGAGTTACGGCACGATTGCGCGGACCGGCGTGTTGCCGTTGTCAGGGTCGCTCGATCACCTTGGCGTTTTCACCACCAATGTCGCTGATGCAGTTCATGCGCTGTCCATACTGGCGGGTATCGACGCGGACGATCCACACGTCCCGCATAACAGTCGCCGGGGGAAAGACCCGGTCAATGCGGCAAAGCGGCCGCCACGCATCGGCATGTTGCGCCAGCAGATCGGCGGTCCGATCGACAAAGCGCAGCAGCACGTGCTGAATCAGCTTGCCTTACGTTTGCGCGCTGATGGCGCAGAAATTGTCGGCGCCGACTTGCCTGCCGAACTGGTCGACGCTGCACGGCACGCTTCGATCCTGGTCGCAGTTGAAGCGGCGCTGACACATGGCGAACTGATAGACCGTTCGCCGGCTCTTGTCAGCGCACCGATCACGGCTCTGGTCGAGGAAGGCCGGGCTTTGCCCGCGACTGACTATGCGAAAGCGAAGGCATTGCAGGTACAGATGGCGCGTCGCTTCGACCGATGGCTCACCGAAGCTGCGGGACTGGACGCGCTGCTGGTAGCACCCGCATCGGGCGAAGCGCCCCGCGGGCTCGACTATACGGGCGATGCGGCGTTCTGCACGCCCTGGACCTTCCTCGGCGTGCCGGCGGTGACTTTACCGGTTGGCTTCGGTCTGGGGGGACTGCCACTTGGCGTGCAACTGGTCGGTGCGAGTCTGCACGATGCCGCGCTGCTGTCGCTTGCCGAGTGGGTGGAAGGTAGAACCTGCTGGAACATCGCAGTTGCTTCTCGCTGATGCCGGCTTCGTTGTGTACAGGGAGTATCACGTGATCATGCGAACCCGCAACGGCTGAGCGGGTAGCGATGATCGATTGATTGTCTGAGGAAACATGTCAGCAGAATTTTTAAATCCTGTGCGGGGCATCCGCGGGATGGCGGTCACACCCCATGCGCTGGCGTCGCAAAGCGCGCTCGCAATCCTGCGCGACGGGGGCAATGCCGTCGAGGCGATGATTGCCGCCGCGGCGACCATCGCAGCGGTGTATCCGCATATGAACAGCATCGGCGGCGACGGCTTCTGGCTGATTTCGCGGCCGGGCGAAGAACCCGTCGGCATCGAAGCGTGTGGAGCGGCGGCATCGGCGGCGACGATCGACGCCTACCGCGCACACGGCCTGCAATCCATCCCGTTTCGCGGCCCGCTGGCAGCGAACACCGTGGCCGGAACAGTATCGGGCTGGTCGTCGGCGCATCGCTGGTCCATTGACACACTCGGCGGCAAGCTCCCGGTCGCGCGCCTGCTGGAAGACGCAATCGCCTACGCAGGAGGCGGTATTCCGGTCACGCGCAGCCAGTCCGAATGCGTCGCGAACAAGCGGCACGAACTCGCATCGGTCGCGGGGTTCGCCGAGACGTTTCTGACGGGCGACAACCCGCTGCGCGTGCCGGCTGTCGGCGACCGCTTTGTCCAGCCACGCCTCGCCGCGACGCTCGAGCGTCTCGCCCACGCGGGGCTCGACGACTTCTACCAGGGCGACCTCGCACGCAGCATCGCGGCAGACCTGCGTGCCCTCGAAAGTCCATTGTCGCTAGCCGACCTTGAACAGCATCGCGCAAGGCTGCGCACGCCGCTGGCACTCACGCATTCGCTCGGCACGATCTACAACATGCCACCGCCCACACAAGGGCTTGTATCGCTGCAGATTCTCGGTGTGCTTGACCGCGTCTTGCGCGACGATATGGATCCGCTCGGGCCCGAGTACGTCCACGCGTGCGTGGAGGCGACCAAGCTCGCGTTCGCCATCCGTGACCAGCACATCACCGACCCGGACTACATGGACATCGATCCGCAGACGCTGCTTGCGCCGCCTGTGCTCGATGCGATGGCCGAGCAGATTTCAATGTCTGCGGCGGCGCCGTGGGGTCGCGGTCTCGGACCGGCCGACACGGTATGGCTCGGCGTGATCGACGCCGATGGCGTGGCCGTCAGCTTCATCCAGAGTATTTATCACGAGTTCGGCAGCGGCCTCGTGCTTCCAGATTCGGGTATCAACTGGCAAAACCGCGGTTGTAGCTTTTCGCTCGATCCCTCTGCGCGCAATCCACTTACGCCGGGACGGCGGCCGTTTCACACGCTGAACCCGGCACTCGCGCGCTTCGCTGATGGACGCACGATGGTGTACGGAAACATGGGCGGCGACGGCCAGCCGCAATCGCAAAGCGCCGTGTTTTCGCGGATCGCGCACTTCGGCTGGAATCCGCAAGCCGCTATCGATGCGCCTCGCTGGCTGCTGGGCCGTACCTGGGGGCGCACCAACGAAACACTCAAGCTTGAGGCGCGGTTTCCCGCCGGCACGTTCAACGCGCTGCGCCGTCTCGGCCATGACGTCGAACAGATGCTGCCATACGACGAAGCAATGGGCCACGCCGGCGCGATCGTCCGGCACGGCAACGGATGTCTGGAGGCAGGCTATGACCCGCGCAGCGACGGGGCCGCGGCTGGCTGGTAGCCGCGTCTGCTGAACCGCGGGCGGCCGCTCCGCCCGCACCCTTTTGAATCGACGACACGCGAGCGTTCGCGCCGACGGCAAGGACGGCGCACGTCCGTCCATCTGCCGACACTTCAATTCAGAACGGAGAAACACGTTGAACACGCCCACGCAATCGCTGAAAGGCGCCGCCTCGCCCACGGTGCAAACAGCCGGACTTACCCGCTGGATCCAACTCGGTCTCGGCCTCGTTTGCATGATGACGATTTCGAGTCCGCAATATGTATGGACGCTGATGACGAAGCCGCTCATGGCCAGGTACGGCATCGCGCTGCCAGAGCTGCAGGTGACATTCTCGCTGCTCGTGCTACTGCAGGCGTTTTTTTCGCCATTCCAGGGCGCGCTGATCGATCGTTTCGGGCCGCGCAGGCTGATCTCAATCGGTACGTTGCTGGCAGGCCTGAGCTGGGTGCTCGCTTCGTATGCGCACAGTACGTCGATGCTGTACCTCACGTACGGCTGCATCGGTGGTCTCGGTACCGGGATCGTCTACGTCGGTGTGGTGGGATTCGTGGTTCGCTGGTTTCCCGATCGACGCGGCTTCGCCGCCGGTGTAGCGGCCGCAGGCTACGGCATGGGCGCAATTGTCACCACCTTTCCAATCGCTGCATCGCTGGCAACGCACGGCGTCGAATCCACGCTGTGGCTGTACGGCATCATCTTCGCAGTGGTCGGCCTCCTCGCCTCGCAGGGCCTGCGGATACCGCCCGCGGCGGACAGTATCGGCTCGCCAATATCCCGGACAGCGGTCGCGACGCGCGACTACCGCCCGTCCGAGATGCTCAGGACGCCACTGTTCTGGCTGATGTTCGTGATGATGACGATGATGTCTACGTCGGGCCTCATGGTGACGTCGCAGATGGCAAGCTTCGCTACTGACTTCGGTGTCAGCAAGGTGCTGGTCTTCGGGCTCGCCGCGTTACCGCTCGCACTGACGATCGATCGCTTCACGAACGGCCTGACCCGTCCGCTGTTCGGCTGGATATCGGATCGCATGGGGCGCGAAAACACGATGTGTTTCGCGTTCGCGCTGGAAGGTGTGGCGATGGCGCTCTGGCTAATGACGCGCGATAACGCGGTCCTGTTCGTGCTGCTGTCCGGCGTGGTGTTCTTCGGCTGGGGCGAAATTTTTTCGCTGTTCCCTTCGACCCTGACCGACACGTTTGGTACCCGTTATGCCACCACGAATTACGGCTGGCTTTACATCTCGTTCGGGATCGGCTCGATCTTCGGCGGTCCGCTGGCCGCGCTGCTGCATCAGCACACCGGTAGCTGGGTGCCGGTGTTTAGCTGCGCGATCGCGCTCGATCTGAGTACCGCCGCGCTTGCGCTGTTCATGTTGAAGCCGACGCGCGCGCGTTTTGTTGGAGGCGAGCATCCATGATCAGCGATTTCTATCGACTGCCCGGGTCACTTTCGATTATCTCCACTCAGATCCGCGCACCTATACTCAATTTAAACCAGCACGGAACAGGCGCCTGTAGCGTGGCAGATGACCAGTTCATTCATGACCGACGCGCAACACGCCGGGCATGTACCCGACATTCAAACAGCGAATTAGGAGAACAGGCATGAGCAGAGCAACTGCAGCGGTCATGGCGCACGCCCAGCCAAAGACATCGGTTCGCTGGAAGATTTTTCTCATTATGTTGCTGCTGGTCACGGTCAACTACATCGATCGTGCATCGCTGTCCGTCGCGATGCCGATGATCGCAAGCGAGTTCACGCTGACGCCGGTCATGCAAGGCATCATTATGAGTTCGTTCTTCTGGTCGTACACGCTGATGCAGATTCCGGGCGGCATGGCAGTCGACCGCTTCAAGCCGCGGCTGGTCCTCGCGCTGTGCACTTTGCTCTGGGGTGCCTTCCAGGGTCTTGGCGCGTTGACGACCAATGCGATGTCCTTGCTCGCTACGAGGCTCGGACTCGGTATCGCAGAAGCGCCCGTGGCCTCGGCGGGAGGTGCGCTCAATGCGATGTGGCTCACGCAGCATGAGCGGGTCCGCGGTGCATCGCTGATGGATGGCGGCTCGCCGCTCGGCGCGGCGCTCGGATCGGTGCTGATCACCTGGCTGATCGTCGTCGCGCACTCATGGCGCGCAGCGTTCGCGATCGCAGGCGTCGGCACGGTCCTGTGCGGCGTAGGCGCCTGGTATTACATCAAGAATCAACCGCGCGATCACGCCGGGGTCAATGAAGCCGAAGCGGAACACATCGAACTGGCCCGGCGCAAGGAAGATGAAAAGGAAGCGAAAAGTCTGTCAGGCAACTCGCTCGATTTCTTCAGGTATCGCTCAGTATTGCTCATGTTCGTCGGCTTCATGTGCTGCACGACGCTTTACTACGGCCTGTTGACATGGATGCCCACCTATCTGCAGAAAGTACAGGGCTTCAACATTCAGCAGATGGGGGGCGCCAGCTTCGTGATCTTCTTCAGCGGTTTCATCGGCGAACTCTTCGGCGCCTACGTCGCCGACAAGTGGCTCGCCAGCGGCGCCGCGCCAAACCGCGTCATGCGCACGATCTTCGGCATCGCCGGCGTGGTTGCCACGATTGCGGTGTTTTCCGTGGCACATGCGACGAGCCCCACGATGGTCGTGATCCTGCTGTCCATCACGCTCTTCTTTCTGCGGTGGGGCGGTCTGTACTGGTCGATCCCCGCGATGCTCGCCTCGCGCAACAAGGTGGGCACGCTCGGCGGTCTGCTCAACTTCGGTGGAAATATCGGCGGCATGGTGATCCCGATCGCGATCGGTGCGATCGTTCAATTCACGGGCTCCTATTTCCTCGCGCTGATGTGTTTCGCCGCAATGGGCGTCGGCCTGCTGCTCTGTTCGATCGGAATCGATTATGAAACGAAGATTCCGGTCTGAGCGAAACGTCGCACCTCGCATGAACAACGTTGCTACTGAGATTGGAAAATGGGAATAGCAAAAGTCGAAGACATCATTGGCCAAACCGTCCGGCGCGACATTGGCCGCATGAAGCGGTTCGTTGAAGGTCAGCTGGAAGCGGCCGCACGTTCGATCATGAGTACGCCGAACGCCCACGTCGGTATCGTGACGGGTTTCTTCATACGCAATGCCGTCCCGCCCTCGCCGGAGACTGACGGGCTGGGCGGCATGGCCCATCTGGCCGCAGCACTTTCGAACCTCGGCATACCGGTGACAGTGATCTCGGACGCGCCATGCTGCAAGGCCGTCTGGGCAGTCACCACGGAATTGCCGAAAGACGTGGCGTTCGAGATCACCTCGGTGAGCGCGGCATCGGTCAAGTCGCTGAGAGCCCGGCTAAGCGAGGCTGAACGTCCGATCACCCATCTGATCGCGATCGAGCGGGTGTCGCCCGCGAGCGACGGCAAGCCGCATCGCGAGTACGGCGCGGACATGTCCGACGATACCGCTCCGCTGCACCTTCTGTTCGAGGATCCCGAGTGGCCGCGTCCGTGGGTCACGATCGGCATCGGCGACGGCGGCAACGAAATCGGCATGGGCGTGCTGCCCGAGGAAATCGTCCACGACGACATTCCCAACGGCCCGTTGATCAGCGCAGCCATTCCTGCGGACTATCTGATTGTTTCCAGCGTCTCGAACTGGGGCGGATGGGGATTGGTATCCGCAATGGCGATGGTCGCGCCCCGAGACGCAGCGGCGCGACTGCTCGCCGATTTCACACCGGAGCGCGACCGGGCGTATCTCGCGGCGGCCGTCGACGTCGGGCAGGCGGTTGACGATAGCCGCGTCGACCGCCCCGCGACGCCGAAGATGAGCGTCGACCGGCTGTCGTGGGAACAACATGCAGACGTGCTGCGGCAACTCAGGGCGCACGTCGACGGATACCTCGCAGCGCCGTCGCACGCGTGAGCGCGACGCCCTTTTTATTTCTTAACGTACCCACCATGTCCGACCTTTCGAGTACCACGCTCAGACGCGCGCCGTCGTGGGCCGTCAGCTTGCCAGAAGAATTGCAGACACCGTGTTTCATCGTCTCCGAGCGTGGCATCGTCGATAACCTGTATACGACTGCCCGTGCGTGTGGAGGGGTTGAGCGGCTCATGCCGCATGTGAAGACGCATCGCGCCGGATGGATCGTCGAGAGGTTGATTCGCGAAGGCGTCACCGCATTCAAGGCCGCGACCGTGGCGGAAGTGGCGATGGTGCTCGAAGCCGGCGCGAAGCACGTCGTGTGGGCGTATCCGACCGTCAACCACGCTCATATCCGTACCTTGCTCGCGCTGGCGCACGCTCATCCGGATGCGCGGGTCGGTGCGCTCGTCGACTCGGCGGCAGGCGTAGCCGCGTGGCGTCTCGCGACGAACGCGGCACCCTTGACCAATCTCGCGCTGCTCATCGATCTGGATGCCGGCATGGGCAGAACTGGAGCGCCGATAGCAGCGGCGACGCTGCAATTGGCCCGCGAACTGGCCACGATCGGCTGCTTTGGAGGATGGCATGTCTACGACGGCCATATCCATGATCTCGACCGTGCCGCGCGCCACACGCGAGTGGCCGCCATCGTGGAGAAAGTGGCGGCGCTGACGCGCGCAGCCGAGGCAGAGGGACTGTCGACGAGACTCATCGCCGGGGGCAGCTATACGTTCGATCTGTGGCCGCGCACGCTCGCCGACTTCGTGTCGCCGGGCAGTTGGACCTATTCGAGCGCTCAACACGACCTGGAATTGCACGCGCACGGCTGGACGCCGAGCGCATATGTACTGGCAACGGTCATTTCACGCAACGGCACAACCGCCACGCTCGATGCGGGCTCGAAGGCCATCTCCCCGGACAAGCCGCTGACCGAGCGCTTTCGCTGGGACGGCAAGATCGTCATGATGAGCGAAGAGCATGTCGTGGTCGAGAACACCGATCTGGCTGTCGGCGACCGGGTGATGTTATTGCCGCGTCACGCTTGCACGACGGCTTATCTCTACCCGAGCGCGATGGTGCTTAACACCGAAGGGTCGTGGGAAGTGCGTGAGCAACTCGGGAGCCGTCGATAGGCCGCACGCACACTAGAATCCGTAGAGCCTTGCAGGATTGTCGACGAGGATTCGATGCCGCGCCGATTCATCCGGTATCCACAGTGTTAGATCGTCCAGCAAGCGGGCGGCGTCCGGCTTGTTGTCAGCCGCTTGCGTCGGATGAGGCCAGTCCGATCCCCACAGAATCCTGTCAGCGGCAAGCTGGGCAAACCTGAGCGCGACCATGCCGGCGTCGGCGTAGACCGGCGCTCCGCTTCGCGACACGAGATAGGGTCCGCTCAGTTTGACCCAGGTACGGCCGTTGGCCAGCAGCGCCTCGACCATCCGGAACGCGGCATGCTCCGCGCCGCCCGGTTGCGGGATCTGCCCCATATGATCGATCACGAGCGGCGACGACAGATTCGCAAGCAACTGCCGATGCGCGAGTAGCTGCGCAGCGGTGGCATTGACTTGAATGTGCCAGCCGAGCGGTTCGATCCGCTTCGAGAGCGGCTCCATCATCGATACCGTGACGCCGACCAGGTATTCGAGGTTAAAGCGCAGCCCGCGTACGCCCGTATCGTGAAGACCGGCTAACTCACCATCCGTCACGGTGACGGGCACGGTCGCAATCCCGCGCGCGGACTTTCCGAACTGCGACAGGGCATCGAGCAGGCAACGGTTGTCGGTTCCATACGTAGACGGTTGAACGACGACATGTCGCTCGACGCCCAGCCTCCGCTGCAGCGCGCGATAGTCGGCGACCGTTGCGTCGGGCGGCTGCAATTGTGCTGACGGATCGACTGGATACCGCGCATCGTAGATGTGGTGATGACTATCGGTCGCCTTCGGCGGAACCGGAAAGCGCGGCTGCCCGGTGCCGCCGAATCCCACACTGAATTCATGTCTGTTGTGCATGTTGAAGCGCCCATTCGGCGACATCGCGGTGCGTTGCGAACCAAACGCCCGGAAACGACTGCGCGTGCCGGATGATTTCTTCAAGGATCCAGATCCTCGACCGGTAACCGGTGACATGCGGATGCATCGTCAACTGGAAGCCTCCCCAGACGAGCGTCGCAACCGTAATCACGATGCGCGGCTTGAAGCGGTCGACCAGCAAGCCCGCTGGAATCTGCATGACGGTGTACGACCAGAAGAACGAACTCAGAATCAAGCCTTGCACCATCGGCGAGAGCGAGAACTCCTTCGAGATCAGGGGCATCGCGACCGACAGCGAAGCGCGGTCCACGTAGTTGATCGTTATCAGCACGAGCAGGAACCAGAAGATTCTCCATCGAACCGATGATTTACGGCTGTGCGCAAGTGCTGCCATTCTCGTGTTCATGTTCACCTCCCCGCTTCAGTAGTGGTTGCCTCTCAAAGAGCGAACGCGTTCGAGGCCGCGAGAACGTACAGCAATGTCCTTATCATAAGGATTCCAGATTCATCATCAGATGATTCATATGCCGATCTTGCGACAAATCGCGCACCACTTCGTATCTCGAGACCGGGGGAGTTTTTGATTTCGCGCGGGGCAATCGGAGCTACGCACTGTCTCGCTTCAAAATGACCAACGACGCACTACATTCCGGTGTCAATAGAAAGGAAACGAAAAGCTTGGACCGAGTATACGAATACAATTTTTCCGGGGGATAATCAAAGTTAGCGAGACCATCTGATAGAAACCTTCGATCATGCGCATTTCTCTTCAGCAAATTGAGACCTTTTATTGGGTGGCGCGGTTAGGCGGATTTCATGCGGCGGCGCGTCATCAGCACCTCACACAGCCGACCATTTCGGCACGCATCCAGGAGTTCGAAGAACATCTCGGCGTGCAACTCTTCACGCGCAGCCGGACCCGCTCCGAACTCACGCTCGCAGGCCGCGACGCGCTCGCCAATGCGGAACAGGTGCTCAAGCTCGCCGAAAAGCTCGAACAGACTGCGAAGCGTACCGACCCTATGTACGGCCTTCTACGTCTCGGCGCGATTGAGTCCATCGCCCACGCGGGGCTCGCAGATCTACTGACGCAACTCAAGACGCGATATCCGCACATGAAGATCGAACTCACGATCGATCTGGGCGTCGCACTCGGACGCAAGCTTGGCGCGCACGAACTGGACATAGCGATATTGAACGATTCCACCGATGCACCCCACGTAGTCGAGACCGCCATCGGCTACACCGATCTGCACTGGGTTGCCTCTCCGCAACTCGTGCCCAACCGCAATGTCGCGCCTCACGATCTTGCCTCGGTACCGATCATCACCGTCTCGCAACCGTCATCGAACCATTCGCTTGTGATGAACTGGTTCCGCAGCGCCGGTTGCAATCCGGACAACATCAGCTCATGCAATTCGCTGTCGATGATGTCGCGGCTGGTCGCGGCCGGACATGCGGCGGCCGTTTTGTCGCCCGCGATCATGCGCGCGGAGATCGACGCCGGAC
>OVEP010008933.1_pt2 | contig 13161 bp, 11 predicted proteins | sample 1779801 | NCBI WGS metagenome assembly OVEP01 (sample SAMEA3914791, study PRJEB12502) | metagenome | biome: forest; material: soil | place: Canada | collected 2011-07-03 | depth 0.1 m
CCGTCCTGCACCTGGGCGAAGACGCCCGGCGCACCGGAGTTGACGACGCCCTGCAGCGCCGTGCGCAGCGCCGTGAGGTTGGGGGCCGGGGTCGGCGCCGGGGCTGCGGGCTTCTTGACCACGGCCGCGCCGGCCGGGGTGCCGGTCGCCAGGACCGAGGCGAGGGTGCCCGCTATCACTGCTCCGACCAGGGTCCCCCGGACGGCGCGGGTACGACGTCGATACACGTACATCTCCAGTTCAACCATCGTGTTCATACAAACAGATCGGCCCCAGCATGGCAGAGATTGTCCTGGCCCTGACCGCAGTTGACCGTCGCCGATCGTCGCCGATCGACACCGATCGTGACCGCTCGCGGACTGGGTCGCGACCCGTCCACGGCGCCCAGGCCTCGAACTCCCCTCCGCAGGGTGACAGGCCCGCCGAAGCCGGCGCGGCGGCAGACGGCCCCCGCTAGGCTTTCGAAGACACCTGCCGCACCACCGCCGGAGGAGCCGTGGAGATCGGATACGCCCAGAAGCTCGCCTGGGACAACAAGAACGCCAAGGGGTTCAACACCACGAATGTGGCCCTGGAGTTCGGCCTGCTCACCGCCGAGGTGGGCGAGGCCTTCACCGCCTGGCGCAAGGGCCTGCCCGACCTCGGCGAGGAACTGGCCGACATCTTCCTCTACCTCACGGCCCTGGCCGAGATGAACGGTGTGGACCTCGCCGCCGAGGTCACCCGCAAGATCGACAAGAACGCGCGCCGTACCTACGCGCGGGACGAGCGCGGCGTGCCGATCCGGACCAGCGAGGGGTAGCCGCTCGCGCCGGTCCGCGCGTCGCCGCAGTCGTCGGGCCGGGTTGTCGGGCCGGGTTGTCGGGCCGGATATCGGACCGGATATCGGACCGGTTGTCGGCCTCGCCGTCGGCGCTGTCGTGTCCGGCGGGGACGCCGTGCGAAAGTGGTCGAAGGCAGCCGAAGGAGGGGTACCCCGGAGATGCGCATCCTGATCATCGGTGGCGGCATCGCCGGCACCGCGACCGCCCTGGCCCTGCACCAGGCGGGGTTCGAGGTCTCGGTCCACGAGGCGCATCCCGACAGCGCGGAGGACATGGGCGCGTTCCTCACCCTGGCCGGCAACGGCATGCACGCCCTGGCGCAGATCGGGGCGGCCGAGGCGGTCGCCGCCGTCGGCTTCCCGCTGACCACGATGCGGCTGCTGGCCGGAACCGGCGCCGGGATCGCCGACGTCCCCCTGGGCGAGCCGGACCAGCCGCTGACCCGCTACCGGTGCCTGCGCCGGGGCGAACTGAACCGCGCGCTCCAGGCCGAGGCCCGACGGCGCGGCATCACGGTCGCGCACGGGGCCCGGCTCGCCTCGCTGACCGACCGCCCCGGCTCGGTCGAGGCGACGTTCACCGACGGCGGCACCGCCGCCGGCGACCTGCTCATCGGCGCGGACGGGATCAACTCCACCGTCCGCTCGCTGCTCGACCCCGGCGGTGCCGCGCCCCGCTACGCGGGGCAGCGGGTGTACTACGGCTACTGCTCCGGTGTCCTGACGGGCGAGGATCCCGAGCGGATCACGATGGTCCGGGGCAGCGGCGCCGCCTTCGGCTACGCGACCTCTCCCACCGGCGAGACCCACTGGTTCGCCCGGGTGTCCGGGGCGGCGGCCACGGCCGCCGAGATCACCGGCACCCCGTCGGCGCAGTGGCGCGACCTGCTCCTCCCCCGGCTCCGGCCGGACGCCACACCGGCCGCGGACATCGTCGCCGGGACCGACCAGCGGATCATGGTCACCAACGCCTGCGACCTGCCCGCGGGCATCCCGTGGACCGGGCGCGGCGCGCTGCTCATCGGCGACGCCGCCCACGCCGCCTCCCCCGCCACCGGTCAGGGGGCCTCCATGGCGCTGGAGGACGCGGTCGTGCTGGCCAAGGCCCTGCGCGACTGCCCCGGGACGCCGACGGCCCTCGCCGCCTACCAGCGGCTCCGCCGCCCCAGGGTGGAGCACAACACCACCGTCAGCGCCCGGCTCACCGACGGCGCGCCGCCCGAGCGTCCCGCCCCGGACCGGACCACCGGTCAGGGTCCCCAGGGCGGCAACCGGCCGGTCACCCGGGTGGACCCGGAGCTGCTCCGCCAGCTCGACTGGAACACCCCCCTCCTGTCGGCGCCGCCCGCCGGCACCGCTGACCACCCCAAGGGCCGCTGACCACCCCAAAGTCCGAATCTGCGGGACAAGTTCACCCCGGCGATGCTCCGCGGCGGCCTGTTGTTCTTGGCAGTCGATCATGGTCGTGCCGAGACCGCGCCCACCGCCGAGGTGCGGCGGGATCACAGCACCGGGCACGTGGTGGACACCACAGCCGCCCGCGCATGCCACCGGACGGCCACGTCCGCCCCCGCCCGCCGGGAGCGGACGGGCCACGGCCGCCGCGGCGCGGCTGACCACCGTTCAGAGAGGACACACCCCATGGCGAACCCATTCGAAGACGCGGACGGCACCTACCTGGTGCTGGTCAACGAGGAGAACCAGCACTCGCTCTGGCCCGCCTTCGCCGAGGTCCCGGGCGGATGGACGGTCGCCTGCGGCCCCACCGGACGCCAGGACTGCCTGGACTACGTCGAGGCCAACTGGACCGACATGCGCCCGGCCAGCCTGGTCCGGGCCATGGCCGACGCCGGGTGACGCCCCGCTAGGCTTACCACCGCACAACCACTGTCACGGCACAGCCACGGTCGCGGCCCGGGTGAACCCCCGGGCCCGCTTCTGTTTCTCTCCCCACCGAGGAGGCCTCGCGCGCATGTCCGTTCCGGCCAGCACCGCCAACCCCTGGGTCCGCTCCTGGAACCCGCGCCCGCAGGCCCGGATCCGACTGCTGTGCCTGCACCCCGCCGGCACCGGGGCGTCCTTCTACCAGGACTGGTCCACCGCCATGCCTGCGGACGTCGAGGTGCTGGCCGTCCAACTCCCGGGCCGGGAGGGCCGGTTCGTGGAGCCGCCGCTCTCCGGCTACCAGCAGGCGGTGGCCGCCACGCACGCCGCGCTGCGCCCGTACCTCACCCGGCCCTACGCGCTCTTCGGCCACAGCATGGGCGCGCTGCTCGCGTACGGGGTCGCGCTGGCCGCCCGGCGGCACGGCGACCCGGCGCCCGAGCGCCTCTTCGTCAGCGGCACCACCGGTCCCGGCGTGGCGCGTACCAGGACCGGGCGAGCGGGCTGGACGGACGCCGAGCTCGTCGACGAGCTGGTCCGGATGGGCGGCACGCCGAAGGAGGTCCTCGCCGAGGCCGACCTGCTGGCCCTGATCCTGCCGTTGCTCCGCACCGACTTCGCGCTCTGCGACTCCTTCGAGGAGTCCGCGGCGTTCTCGGTGGGCGCGCAGCCGCCGCTGGACTGCCCGGTGTCGATCCTCGGCGGCGACGAGGACGAACGCCCCGCCGCCGACCTCGCCCCGTGGGCCGCGGTGACCAGCGGCGGCTCGCTCCAACGCGGCTTCCCCGGCGGCCACTTCTTCCTCCGCGACCCTTCTGCGGCGGCGGTCCGCGCGGCGGTCACCGCGGACCTGGCCGCCCTGTAGCGCCGGCGGCCTCCGGCAACGTACGGCAACCCCGGCGGCCTCCGGCGGCCCGTGCGGCGCGGGGCGCCGGCGCGGTCAGGACGCTGACGCGGCGGTGGTCAGCACCGGCTGGTCGTAGGTGCGGCGGATGCTGGTGCCCCGCAGGCTCACGTCGACGCCGTAGACGTGCAGCGAGACGGCCGTGGCGGTGGCGGCGTTGCGCACCCGGTGGACGTCGCCGGGCGGGGTGACCCAGGTGACGGCGCCGGCCGGGTGGACGGTGGTGGCGATCGGCAGCAGCACGGTCCGATCGGCCCCGGCGTCGAGGCGGTAGACGGTCTCCTCCTCGGCGCCCAGGTGCGTGCCGACCACGCACCACGAGGTGTGGTCGTGGATGCTGGTCTCCTGGCCGGGCAGCCAGACCAGGGCCACCACGGAGAACGAGCCGTCCGGTTCGACGTGCAGGACGTGCTGGCGGTATCCGGCCGGATCGGGTTCCAGCTGGGCGGAGGGGACCAGGTCGGCGCGGCACAGGAACGGGGCCAGCGCTTCGGCGACCCGCCGAGCGCGCTCCTCAGCCGCTGCGGCGGCGCGCACCTCGGCTCGGATGGCGGACACGAGTTCGCTGAGGAGTTCGGTCATGTGGTGCCTGCTCCAGTGCAGTGAAGGCGAACTGACGATCAGTCAGATGAGACGGCGTCAGACCAGGACGGCCCGGGAGCCTGGGGCCGCGGCCACTGCCGCGATCGCGGCCAGGGCGGCCGGGTCGTGCGCGGCCTCGCGGGGCACCACCAGGTCGGGCTGATGGGTCGTCAGTACGTGATCCTGGGCCAGCCTTTCCCGGCCGCCCCCGGTGACGTTGAGCAGCACCGACGCCCCGGTGTCGATCCGACCGGCGTGCACGGCCGCCCGCAGCGAGGCGAGCGCGACGCCGGCGGCGGGTTCGATGTCGATCCCCTCCAGCTCGCGGAAGGTGTCCATGGCCGCCAGCGCGGCCCGGCGGTCGGCGACGAGGACGTCACCGGCGCTCTCGGTCAGCGCCTCGTACAGGCCGCCGCGCACGTCGTACGGCGGTCGGCGGTTGGTCAGTTCCGGCGCGAACGCCCGCTCGGTGGCCCGGCGTTGGTCCTGCTCGGAGTCGCACTCCCAGAGGCGTTCGCCGGTCTGCCAGGCCTGGTGCACCGGGGCGTAGGCGTCGTTCTGGGCCAGGATCAGCTGCGGCAGCGGTCCCGGGCGGCTACATCGCAGCCGTAGCGCGGCCTCGTGCGCCGCGATCGCCCCGGCCCCGCTGCCGATCGCCTGGACGTAGTAGGCGGGCAGGTCGCCCATCGTCTCGACGGCGGCGAGCAGCACGGTGGCCAGGCCGTCCCGTCGTCCGACGTTCCTGGTTCCGCCCTCGTGGGTGAAGCCGGGGAGCCGGGCGAGCGCGTCACTGAGCGCGATGGCGTCGGCGTAGTCGGCGCCCTCGACCGCGATCAGGCGCACCAGTTCGGAGCGGGGGGTGCGGGTGCGCAGCCGGGGCACGGCGGAGGCGGGCACCACGACGGCCACCGGGACTTCGTGGCGCGAGCACAGCTCGGCGAACGCGGCGGCGGTGTTGCCCGCCGAGGCGACCACCAGGGTCCCGGCGTCCGCCGGGATCCGGCCGAGCACCGCGGCGGCCTCAAGTTCCTTGAAGGTACCGGTGGTCAGGTCGCCGCCGCGCTCGGGCCAGTAGCCGTTGAAGGCGATCCACAGCTCGTCGAGCCCGAGTTCGGCGGCCAGGCGCTCGCTGCGGTGGACCACGGTCCGCCCGGTGCCCGTCAGGGTGCGGCGCACCGGCAGCCAGTCGCGGTAGCGGAACACCCCACTCCGGGTCGCGTCGGGGGTGAACCCGGTTGCCCGGTAGTCGGTTTGCCAGAGCCCTGGCTCGTGCTGCGCGGCGCAGCCGAGAGTCAGTCCGTCGTCGGCCTGACGTTGCCCGCAGACGGAGCACACGAGGCGGTAGTGGGACGCGTCGGTCGAATCACCGTGCATGGTGCTGTTCACTCTCGGTGTGGTCGGTGCGTCAGGGATCCCGCCGTACAGCCGGTCCCGGGCTGTCCGGGGTGCGATCGGCCCGAAGGGGCGTGCGGGCACGAGGGGCTGTGGACATCGCGTGCGGGGCAGGCGAGCCCGGCGCGGACCGGCCCCGGCCGGGGGCAGCAGCCCGGACCGGCGCGGCGCACTCGCGGCTCAGAGCCTGCGGGGCGCGGCGGAACAGCGGATCTCGGTCATGCGAACGCGAGATGAATTCACCCTTGATAGTGGTGTCCCGCAAAGAGGTTCATCTGCCTTCATTGGCACGTCAGTTGCGATAAGCAGTTGATTCTGACTAGCCTTCGACCGGAGAAGCACCGAGCGCGACGGTTCGCCGTGCCGATCTCAAGGGCAGCGCTGCACTCCGAACCACCGCAAGGGACAAGCGTGGCGAACAACCGACCCAGTGTTTTCACGGAAATCGACCTGTCGGACCTTCACGCCTCACTGGCCTCCCCGGTCAGTGAATCCATGAACTTCCTCAACGAGATTGCCCACCGGTTCCCGGACGCCATATCGCTGGCCGCAGGGCGACCGTTCGAGGGTTTCCTCGACCCGGACGACGTCCCCCGCTATTTCGAGGCGTACCGGCAGTACTTGAGCGCCCGGCTGGGCGGTGACGAGGCGGCCGTGCGCCGCACGCTGCTGCAGTACGGGCGCACCAAGGGCATCATCCACGAGCTGATCGCCGATCACCTGCGGGTGGACGAGGGGATCACGGCCGATCCGGAGGCCCTGGTCGTCACCGTCGGCTGCCAGGAGGCCCTCTACCTGACGCTGCGCGCGCTGCGCCGCAGCGACCGGGACGCGGTGCTGGCAGTGACGCCCAGCTATGTCGGGGTGCACGGGGCCGCCCGGCTGGTGGACATGCCGGTGCTGCCGGTCCGCGAGTCGCCCGAGGGCATCGACCTGGAGGACCTGCGGGCGCAGGTCCGACGCGCCCGGGCGGCCGACCTGAACCCGCGGGCCTGCTACGTCATCCCCGACTTCGCGAACCCGAGCGGGATCAGGCTGGGTCTCGACACCCGGCAGGAGCTGCTGCGGATCGCCGCCGAGGAGGACTTCCTGATCCTGGAGGACAACCCGTACGGCCTGTTCGGCGACCCGGCCGGGCCGCCCACGATCAAGGCCCTGGACCGCACCGCCCGGGTCGTCTACCTGGGGTCCTTCGCGAAGACCGGCCTGCCGGGCGCGCGGGTCGGCTTCGCCTTGGCGGACCAGCGGGTGGCCGGTGCGGAGGGGGTACTGGCCGACCAACTGGCCAAGATCAAGAGCATGTTGACGGTCAACACCTCGCCGGTCGCACAGGCGGTCATCGGGGGCAAGCTGCTGGCCCACGGGTCCAGCCTGCGGGCCGCGAACGCCCGCGAGACCGCCCACTACCAGCAGAACCTGGCACACGTGCTGGCCGGGCTGGAGAAGCGGTTCGGCGACACCCCCGGCGTCTCCTGGAACACGCCCGCCGGCGGGTTCTTCCTGCTGCTCACCGTGCCCTTCCCGGTCGGCGACGAACTGCTCGAACTCAGCGCCGAGGAGTTCCAGGTGCTGTGGACACCGGTGCACCATTTCTACGCCGACGCGCAACCGCGCAATGTCATGCGGCTCTCCTTCAGTCATCTGCGGTCGGACGAGATCGAAGAGGGACTGGACCGTCTGGCGGACTTCATCCGCGAACAGCCGCACGGCTGACACCAGACCCGCAGCAGACCCGACAGCAGATCCGACACGCGATCTGATACCCGATCAGAAAAGGAGGCCGTGAATCCGATGGACGTGTACACGCCGCTTTTGCGGAGCAAACCGAGAAGCTGGGGCTGGACCTACCGATGACTACCGCCGCACCCGAACTTGCCCGTATCGCCGGAGTCGGCACCGCGGTTCCCGGAAATTCGTATTCGCAGCAGGAAGTCCTGGACATCTTCGAGATCCAGGACCCGCGAGTGAGATCCGTCTTCCTCAACAGCGCCATCGAGCGCCGTTTCCTGACCCTCCCGCCCGAAGGCCCCGACGGCGCCCGGGTCATGGAGGTCCAGGGCGAACTCCTCGCCAAACACAAGGCCCAGGCCGTCGACATGGGCGTCCGCGCCGTCCAGGAATGCCTCAAGGACACCGGCGCCGACCTCTCCGACATCGGCTACCTCTGCTGCGTCACCACGACCGGCTTCCTCACCCCCGGCCTGAGTGCCCTGATCATCCGTGAACTCGGCATCGACCCGCACACCAGCCGCCTCGACGTCGTCGGCATGGGCTGCAACGCGGGTCTCAACGCGCTCAACGCCGTCAACGGCTGGGCCCGCGCCCACCCCGGCCGGCTCGCCCTCATGGTCTGCTCCGAGGCCTGCTCCGCCGCCTACGTCTTCGACGGCACCATGCGCACCTCGGTGGTCAACAGCCTCTTCGGCGACGGCGCCGCCGCCGTCGCGCTGATGGCCGACGAGCCCCGGGCCGCGCCGCCCTCGGACGAGGGGCCCCGGATCGTGAAGTTCGCCAGCTACATCATCACCGACGCCATCGACGCCATGCGCTACGACTGGGACGGCCAGCAGGACCGGTTCAGCTTCTTCCTGGACCCGCAGGTGCCCTACGTGGTCGGCGCGCACGCCGAACGCGTGGTCGACCGCTTGCTCTCCGGCACCGGACTGCGCCGCAGCGACATCAGCCACTGGCTGGTCCACTCGGGCGGCAAGAAGGTCATCGACGCCGTCGGGGTCAACCTCGGCCTGACCCGCCACGACGTCCGGCACACCACCAGCGTGCTGCGGGACTACGGCAACCTCTCCAGCGGCTCGTTCCTCTTCTCCTACCAGCGGCTGCTGGAGGAGCAGGTGGCACAGCCGGGCGACTACTGCGTGCTGATGACCATGGGCCCGGGATCCACCATCGAGACCGCGCTGGCCCGCTGGTGACCGTCCCGGTGACCGCCCCGCAGGCGACTCCGCAGTCGACTCCGCTGGTGGCGACCCCGCTGCGGGCGACCCCGCTGGTGACCGCCCGAACCGAGCAGAAAGACCACACCACCGTGAACCACACGACCGAACCGGCGCTGATCGACGGCGCCCGGCCGCTGTCGGCCGAGACCGTGCAGGCCCTGAACGAGCTCTGCGGACAGGCCGAGGACGCCGCCGTCCGCACCCCGCTGGTGCTGCGGGTCGGCGGCGCGCCCATACCCGCGACCGTGCCCGCCCCGCCGCTGGCACTGGTCAACAAGTGGGAGCGCGCGCTGCGCCGCCTGGAGCGGCTCGACCTGCCGACGGTCGCGCTCGTCAGCGGCGACTGCGGCGGCGTCGCTCTGGAGGTGCTGCTGGCCACCGACCACCGCATCGCCGCCCCCGGCAGCCGCCTGCTGCTGCCCGCCGAGGCGGACGGCGTCTGGCCCGGCATGGCGCTCTACCGGCTCGCCAACCAGGCCGGGATCGCCGCGACCCGCCAGGCCGTCCTCTTCGGCGGCGCCCTCCCGGCTGAGCGCGCCCTGGCGCTGCACCTGCTCGACCGGATCGCGGACGACCCGTCAGCCGCCCTCGCCGACACCGCCGAGGCCCTGATCGCCGCCTCCGACGGGATCGCCATCCGCAGGCAGCTGATGCTCGACGCCGGCACCACCAGCTTCGAGGAGGCCCTCGGCAGGCACCTCGCCGCCTGCGACCGGCTGCTGCGCCGCGCCGCCACCGCTGCGGCGTCATGACCACCGCCGTCCCCTCCACCGCCCACTCCGCCGTCGCCTCCGCACCCGCGCCCGGCTCCGCCCCCGCGCTCGGCGAGGACCCCGCGCTCGGCGAGGATCTGGCCGGGGCCCGCCGGGGCCTGGCCGACGCCGCCGAGCGCGCCGACGGCGTGCTGGCCGGGCTGCCCGCGCCCGTCGACCGCAGCCCGGAAGAGCAGGCGCTCGCCACCGAGGCCAAGGACGCCGCCCGCACCGTGCGCAGCCGCTTCCTGGCGCGGCACGGCGAGGCCGTCTACCAGCAGCTCACCGACGGCCACCGGCTCGACCTGCGGCTGCCCGAGCTGGTCGCGGGCGCCGCCGCAGGGTGGCCCGGGCTGCTCCCGAGCGCCGAGCAGATGGCGACCGAGCAGGGCAGGCTCCAGGCCGAGAAGGAGGGCCTGGAGATCGACCAGGGCCTCTTCCTTCGCGCGATGCTGCGTTCCCCCGCCTCCGGCCGGCACCTGCTGGACGCGATGGCCCTGCCGACCGCCCGGGCCCTGCACCTGCTCCCCGAGTTCCGCCGGACCGGCGAGCTCGACCTCGGCTCCGTCCGGCTGGAGCGCCGCGACGGCGCGGCGCACCTGACCATGTGCCGCACCGACTGCCTCAACGCCGAGGACAACCGCCAGGTCGACGACATGGAGACCGCCGTCGACCTCGCCCTGCTCGACCCGGAGGTGCGGGTCGGCCTGCTGCGCGGCGGCGAGATGACCCACCCCCGCTACCGCGGCCGCCGGGTCTTCAGCGCCGGCATCAACCTGAAGAGCCTGCACACCGGCCAGATCTCGCTGGTCGACTTCCTGCTCCGGCGCGAGCTGGGCTACATCAACAAGATCCTGCGCGGCCTGCGGGTCGACCACTCCGGCTCCTGGCACACCCCCACCATCGAGAAACCGTGGGTGGCGGCCGTCGACACCTTCGCCATCGGCGGCGGCGCGCAACTGCTGATGGTCTTCGACCGGGTGCTGGCCGCCGCCGACTCCTACATCAGCCTGCCGGCCGCCCAGGAGGGCATCGTCCCCGGTGCGGCCAACCTCCGGCTCGGGCCGCTCGCCGGGGGCCGGGTCTCCCGTCAGGTGGTGCTCTGGGGGCGCCGGATCCACGCCACCGAGCCCGACGCCCGGCTGCTGCTGGACGAGGTGGTCGAACCGGAGCAGCTGGACGCGGCCGTGGCCGAGTCGCTGGAACGGCTCGACAGCCCGGCGGTGGTCACCAACCGCCGGATGCTGAACCTGGCCGAGGAGCCCCCGGACCACTTCCGGCAGTACATGGCCGAGTTCGCCCTGCAACAGGCACTGCGGCTCTACAGCCAGGACGTGATCGGCAAGGTCGGCCGCTTCTCGGCGGCGGCCGCCGCCGCCCGCGGCTGACGGCCCGCGCCGTCCGGCCCGGGCCCGACCGACGGCCCGGCCGGACGGCCCGAGGCGCACCCATTTCGCCGGATTTCACCGGCCCAGTGCAGGAAGTCGACCATGCTGCCAGACCTCACCCGGATCCGCTACGAGAAGCGCGACCGCGTCGCCCATGTGACCCTCGACCGCCCGGACCGCCTGAACGCCATGGATCTGCGGATGCATGAGGAACTGGCCTGTGTCTGGGACGACTTCGAGGCCGACGACGAGATCTGGCTCGCCGTCCTCACCGGCGCCGGTGACCGGGCCTTCTCGGCCGGACAGGACCTCAGGGAACTCGCCTCCCGGATCGCCGACGGCAGCAACGCCCCCTCCAGCTTCGGCAGCCGGGGCAAGCCCGGGTGGCCCCGGCTCACCGAGCGGTTCGACCTGGCCAAGCCGGTGATCGCCCGGGTCAACGGCCACGCCTTCGGCGGCGGCTTCGAACTCGCGCTCGCCTGCGACGTGATCGTGGCCGCCGACAGCGCCACCTTCGCCCTGCCCGAGGCCAAGCTCGGCCTGATCGCCGGCGCGGGCGGGGTGTTCCGGCTCGCGCGGCAGGCACCGCACCGGGTCGCCCTCGGCCACCTGATCACCGGCCGTCCGATGACCGCCGCCCGCGCCTACGAACTCGGCCTCGTCAACGAGGTCGTACCCGCCGACGAACTCGACGCCTGCGTGGACGCCTGGGTCGCGGATATCCTGCGCTGCGCCCCACTCGCCGTCCGCGCGGTCAAGCAGGCCGCCACCGCTGCCGCCACCATGCCGCTCGACCAGGCCTTCCGCACCCGGTTCCCCTGGGAGGAGCGGCGCATGCACAGCGCGGACGCGGAGGAAGGGCCGCTCGCCTTCGTCGAGAAGCGTGACCCGGAGTGGAAAGCCCGCTAACCCTCCAGTAACTACGCGATTTATTGCAGAGTTTGAGCCTCATTCACCATGCGGGCTCTCTCCAGGACTCTGCCTCGGGCAGCGTGAGCCCCGAGCATGATCCACAGACCGGCGGATCCCACGGGGCCCGCCGATCCCGCCCGAAGCGACCACTCCCGGCCTCTTCACTGCCGTGGGTGGCATCCAATGCCGCCGCCCAGGCGCATGGCCGCTGCTAGACGAACCGGAGCACTGAAGATGTCGGACACCCGATCCGTCACCTGGCCCCTGACTGCCGCCCAGTCCGGAGTGTGGTTCGCGCAGCAGTTGGATCCGGCCAGCCCGGCCCATCAGATCGCCGAATGCCTGGAGATCCACGGCCCGGTGGACCTGGCCCTCTTCGAGCGGGCGGTCCGGCAGCTCCTCGCCGAGGCCGAGACGGCGCGGCTGCGGTTCGTCCCCGGCGGCGAAGAGGTACGGCAGTACCCCGCGCCTCTGGCCGAATCGACCGTGCTGGTACTGGACGTCAGCGGTGAGGCGGACCCCTGGGCGGCGGTGCGGACGTGGATCCAGGCCGACCTCGCCCGCCCGATCGACCTGGAGCACGGTCCGACCGGGGTCATGGCGCTCTTCCCGGCCGGACCGGACCGCTTCTTCTGGTACCAGCGCGGCCACCACCTGATCGCCGACGGCTACACCGCCTCCCTGCTGGCCAGCCGCACTGCCGAGATCTACACCGCACTGGTCGAGGACCGCCCCACCGGCGCCCCGCTCCCGCCCTTCCGGCATCTCGTCGAGGAGGACGCCGCCTACCGCGCGTCCGAGCAGTTCGCCACTGACCGCGCCTACTGGGCCGACCGGCTCACCGACCGTCCGGAGCCGGTCACCCTCTCCGGCCGCACCGCGCCAGCCTCGCACACCCCGATCCGCCACACGACGGACCTACCGGCCGCCACGGCACAGCAGTTGCGCGCCGCCGCCCGTCGACTGCGGACCAGCCTGCCGGTGCTGACGACAGCCGCCAGCGCCCTCTACCTCAACCGGATGACCGGCGCCGCGGACCTCGTCCTCGCTCTGCCGGTCACCGGCCGCGCCACCCGGCTGCAACGCGCCACCACCGGCATGCTCGCCAACATCCTGCCGATCCGGCTGACCCTCCGCCCGGAGACCAGCCTGACCGGCCTGATCCGGCAGACCAGCAGCACGATGCGGGAAGCACTGCGCCACCAGCGCTACCGCTACGAGGACATGCAGCGTGACCTCAACGTCGTCGGCACGGACGGCTCGCGGCTGTTCGGGACCACGGTCAACGTCATGGCCTTCGACTACGACCTGCGTTTCGCCGGACTGCCGAGCACGGCCCACAACTTCTCCAACGGCTCGGTCGAGGACCTGTCGTTCGTGCTGTACGCCCGCGCGGGAGACTCGGGCATGCAGTTGGTGGTCGACGCCAACCCGGCGGCGTACGAGGCACCGGAGGTGGCCGAACACGCCGAGCGCTTCGCCCGGCTGCTGGAGACGCTGGTCACCTTGGAGGCACCGGAGACCCCGCTGACCAGGCTCGACCTGCTGAGCGCGGAGGAGCGTCGGCGGG
>OVEP011218259.1_pt1 | contig 13158 bp, 11 predicted proteins | sample 1779801 | NCBI WGS metagenome assembly OVEP01 (sample SAMEA3914791, study PRJEB12502) | metagenome | biome: forest; material: soil | place: Canada | collected 2011-07-03 | depth 0.1 m
ACGGATTGTGCGCCCGTTGCACTGTTAAAGCCTTCTTCCAACTGGAAGATCGCCTTCGTGCCGCCGCCCAGATCCTCGGCGCCCTTCAGGCCGAAGCGGCTGCCCGCCCAGATGCCGTTGATCATCTTGACCACCGAGTGACCGCCCGTCGTCGAACCGAGCGACGTCTGGCTGCTCTGATAGCCGATCCCCGTGTCGACAATCCCGTACAGTGTCACGCTGCTTTGAGCATGCGCGCCGAGGGCGACCAACCCTAGGGCCGAGGTTGCGAGTGCCTTTTTCATTTCTGCTCCTCTGTAAAAAATCATTTCTCAATCTCTAACGCCAGTCGTCGCCCCGGTAATCTAAGGTGTGCAGAGCTAGCCGGCTCAGCGTACCGATGCAAATGCGAAGAGGGGCGAGCACTGACTGGCGCCTGGATTTGCAAACCAGCTCGAAGTGTCGTTCAAACGCGATCTGATGTCTTTGAGGGTTTATACGAATTTGTACGATCTAGTTAGTTTTTTTATTGGCGTAGTTTCGGCTGAGCTAGAGTGGCCGCTTTGATTGTGGTGAAGCGAGATGGGGAACAAGCTGGAGGATCTGGACGAACTTTTAGCCTGCACAACCGTGTGGAGGAGCGCTCGCAAACGGTACCTTCGGGCGTCTCCGACCGTCGCATGAATTTTTTCGCTTCAGGGTTTACACCAATTTGTACGATCTAGTTAGTTTTTTTGGCGTAGGTTGAGTTACAGCGGCCGCTTTGATCGCGGTGATGAGCCGCGTCGCCGCATGCTTGTCGCGCCGGCTTTGCACCAGTCCGTCAAGCAACGTCGAGCGGATATAGACTGTATTTGCACAACGAGCAGCATCGCAGCAATCGAAACGACCGCTCGCCCCCACCATCAACCCGGTCTGCCTGCTTATTATTTGATCAGCTTGAGGGCTTCCCTGAACCTCGGATGTTCACTCGTTCGCAACCATTCAAACGCAACCATTTCCGATGTCACGATTTCAGCACCCGCTGATTTCGCGCGATCTACCGCAGCAATTTTGTTGGCACTCTGGCGGGACCCGATAGCATCGACGACGAGCCGCACGCGCTGATTTCTTTCCCGCAGTCCCAAGACCGTCTGCAAAACACATACGTGCGCTTCACAACCCAGGACAATCAGATCGTCCCGATCTGGCGCCAGACATTCCGCAAAACCTGGTTCAGCACTCGCATCGAAATGATTTTTTTCGAACCGCCTGCTAAACATCTGTGCTATTTCAGGCACCGTGCCACCGAGGCGTAGTGGCTGCTGTTCTGTTCCAACGATGGGAACTTCAAGAAGCTTCGCCACCTGCGCCAGGATGAGTGCCCGCTTCACAATCTCCTTGCCCTCGGAAATGACAGGCATCAGCTTGTTTTGCAGGTCAATAACGACGAGCATCGAGCGCGACGCGTCGCATAGAAGACTCATGATTGCCTCGCTTCAAAATGGGGTTATCGGGCTCAATGCCGGGGAAAATGCGCTGCTGCGTACCCGGTTGTCGATAAGTAGACTACATGATGCGACGCCACATTTTATGCCCGTAGGCAACCGGTGGCGACAGCCCGATCCTGCCGATTCGACATCCTCATCTGCGCATCGAAAAAGTGAGTGCCGTATTTCCATCCGTTCAGCCGCCCCGTTATCGATGAGTCGCGTTGACGATCAGCTTTCCATGCCATTCGCAACCGCCGTGTGGCGAGCAGACACTGCCGCGTTTTCGCGCGAATCTGCGCCGTTCAGATAGAGATTCAGCACGAAGGCCGATACCGCACCGAGCAGGATGCCGCTGTGCGTAATCGGCGCGAGCCAGTGCGGGAAGTGGTTGAACATCGTCGGCGCGACCAGCGGTACCATGGCCATCGCCCCACTGATCGCGACGATGAGTTGGTTATCCACAACGCCGCGGCGAGCTAGACCAGATCGTGCCGGCTTTGAATCGCACACCACCCGCTAGCCTTGCCAGTCTCCTGGTTCGCTCAGAACTTGTGACGTATGCCAATACGAGCCATGAATTGCTTGCTGGTCGATGAAGGGCCAGCAGCGTCCGGATTTGCGGCGAATTCAAGTCCCGTACCAGTTATGCCTGAATCACTCGCAACCTTGACGTACGCCCCCTGCGCATAGACGTCGGTCCGCTTCGACAGGTTATAGTCGGCCATCAAGCCAAACTGGTGATACTTGGCTTTGGCGCTGCCCCCCGACGTGCCGTCGAACGTCGCCTGCGTGTAGGTGTACATACCGCCGACATAGAACGCCGGCGTGAACTGGTACTTGGCATTCACCTCATAGTTGTCGAACTTGAGCGACGATGCGGCACCGAGTGTCGGGCTTGCGGCGAAGTTCGCGTATTGGGTCGCCGTCGGCTGGGACAGGTTTGTGTTGGTGTACGCGAAGCCCACAGTTGCGGAGGCGATTGTGTACGCGATGCCCGCGCCGAAGACGCGTTGACGATTGGCGGTCCAACTGCCGTCCGGGTTGCCATTGGGGCCAATGGCCACGGCACCGGCTGTGCCCGCATTGGGACTATCGACGTTCATATAAGCGGCGGCGAGACTCACCGGGCCATTGCTGTACTGTGTGCCGACGCTGATTGCTCGGTTGGCTGCGAAATGGGTCGAGTTGCTGAAAGCATACGCGCCCCCAAACGAGAAACCGCTGTAGTCGACACTCGTGTACTTGACCGCATTGTTGAGACGGAAGGTATTGTCAGTGTTGTCGTTATCGTAGGGGTGCGAGAACATCCCGCCGCCCCAGTTGCCGTTGGCAGTCATCGGCGCCATATAATCGACGACAGAGTCATATTGACGACCGACGGTCACCGTGCCGAGCGTCGCGCTGGACATACCGACATAAGCCTGGCGGCCGAACTCCGCACCCTCTTGAGCCAGCTTGCCGGTATTGACGTCAAAACCCGATTCCAGCTTGAACACCGCCTTCAGGCCGCCACCCAGGTCTTCCACGCCTTTCAGGCCCCACCGGCTACCCTGCGCATCGCCGCTCGACAGCGCGTAGAGATTCTTGCCACCGACATTGTTCGTATAGTCCAGACCTTCGTCGATTAGCCCAAATAGCGTCACACTGCTTTGTGCATGCACCACGCCGGAAAATGCACACACCACACCTACTGCAAGAAGCGTCTTTTTCATATCGATCTCCAAAGTTTCACCTGATCCACCCGCATATCGCATAACCGGGCGGACCTCATTTGCGACTTCTTCTTTTATGTACGACCAGGGAGCGCGATTCAACGAACTTACGCACGTCGACGGCAACGCAGCTCATACCGGTTCATCAAGATCAAGTTTTAAAAACTTTCACTATCACTATGCATTCCTAATTACATGAAATAGACGAACGTGAAAGTATGGCAACGCGAGAGCGGCTCATCGCCGCCGAAGGCGCTCCCGCTCCTTTCTAACTCCAGCTAATAGCCGAACCTCGACCCGATCATCGCGCCATGTGCCAATGTGCACTTTTGAACGTCATGTCGTGTTCCTGATTTCCGAAAGATCAGGCGTGAGTAAGCATCAGCGAATCGAGTTCGCGCTCGTGGGTGGCCCACTTGCCAATGATCGCTTCGATCGCAGACGCGACCGACAACAACGCCGCTTCGCCGCGTGGCCTGCCTGCAATCTGGATCCCCACCGGCAGGCCATCACTGGTCATGCCGCAGGGAATCGCGATCACCGGCAGGCCCAGCAAAGTCAGTCCATAGGTGATCGAGAGCCAGTCGATGTACGTGCTGAACTGCCGCCCCGCTGCACTCTTCACGTAGGTCTGCTCGACGGGAAAGGCCGGAACGATCGAGGCTGGGCAAATCACGACCTCGTATTCGTCGAGCAAGGCGCTCATCTCGTGGAACAATGCGCCGCGCGTGCGGCGCGCTTCGGCAATCGACGGACCATCGAGCGACAGACCATACTCGATGTTTCCGATCACATTGGCATTGAGTAAACCGCGATGTTCGGCCAGCACGTCGGCCAGACCGGTCGCGTAGGATACGCCGCGTAGCACGTGAAATGCACGGCCGCCCGACGACAGGTCAACCGGCGGTTGATCGACAGCGATGCCGGCTTGAGCGAGGCGGTCCATCACGTCGGCACAAATCGCACGGATTTCGGGTTCCGCCTCGGCGATGCCAAGTCCTGGGCTGTACGCCACCCGTGCCGGCTTGCGGGGGCGAAGCGCATGATCGAGAAACGGCGTAGCCGGATTCGACAACGAAAGCGGCGCACCACGATCGGTACCGCACATCGCGTCGAGCAGCAGCGCGGCGTCCGCCACGTTGCGCGCCATCGGCCCCTCGACCGCCAGTGTGTCGAACGGATCACGTGCCGGCCCGGACGCCACGCGGCCGGGTGTCGGCCGTAACCCGACGACGCCGCAAAATGCGGCCGGCGTGCGCAGCGAGCCAGCCAGATCCGAGCCGTGCGCGACCCAGGCGGTGCCCGAGGCCAGCGAAGCCGCAGCGCCGCCGGAAGATCCGCCGGCCGAGCGCGACAGATTCCACGGATTACGTGTCAATCCCAGGACATCGTTGTACGTGTGGCCACCCGCACCGAATTCCGGTGAGTTGGATTTCGCATAGATGATGGCGCCATTCGCTTCGAGATGCGCGGGTGTCACGTCTGTCGTAGTTGGCACGAAGTCCTCGTACACCCGCGAGCCGTACGTTGTTCGCACCCCTTCGACAGCGGCGAGATCCTTGATCGGTACGGGCAGTCCGCATAACACCCCGCGCTCGGCGACCGGCTTGCGCAGCAGTGCCTCGGCATGCTCATGCGCGCGCTCCCAGCACAGCGTCGGCAATGCGTTGACATGCGGTTCGACACGGTCCACCCGCGCGGCCAGGGTGTCGAGCAGATCGTGCGGACTGACTGCTTCGCGACGCAGCATGTCGACCACCTCGCAGGCAGATCGTTCGAGAAGGGCGGAATCGACGGTCATAGTTGATCACTTACTCCATAAAATTCGCAAAGAGAGCGAGGCGCCGCTAACGGGCACCGCTGCTTCCGGACAGCGTGCATGCTTGCGGGCTTCGCGCGACAGCGCGCACGGAGCCAACGCCATGCTGTGTTGTGTGGTTGGTAAGGTCCGATGTCTTACTTGAGGAGGTCCGTCCAGACCCGGTCGTGCAAGCGGATCGCCGCAGTCGAGCAGGTCTGCTTGAACACCAGCTTGGTGCCTGCCGGCGGCGTAAGCTCCGGGGCCCGCTTCACGTCGTCGGCGACAAATGCATCGGAGCCGTCGACCGCGTTCTGGTACTTCAGGAAGTTCGTATTTGTCGCCGCCGCCTTGGGCGTGAGCAGGAACGCGATGAACTTCTTCGCATTGTCGATATCGGGCGCGCCCTTCGGCACCACGATATTGTCGACCCATGCAAGCGAACCTTCCTTCGGGTACGCATAGCGGATCGAGTGTTTGAGATCGGACGCACGCTGCGCCGTGCCGCTCCAGATCGCCGACATCGCAATTTCGCCAGAGACCATCGATTCGCGAATCGCGCCGGCCTTCGAGCTATACGTCTTCACGAACGGCTTCTGTTGCTTGAGCACGTCCAGCACTTTCTGCATCTGCTTCGGATCTTCGCTGCACGCCGGCACGCCCGCCTCGATCGCCGCCAGAGAGATGGCATCGTCCGCCGAGTCGAACATATTGATCTTGCCTTGCAGCGGCGCCGGCGGATTGAAGAGCAATTTCAGCGTGTTGATGTCGCCGCTATATACGCTCGTGTCGACGGCAAAGTTCATCGTGCCCCACAAATAAGGAACCGAGTATTCGCCGGTCGGATCCCATTGCGGCTTGCGAAAACGTGCGGTGATGCCGTTGTAGCCTGGGATGTTTGCTGCATCGATCTTGTCGATCAGGCCCTCGCGCACGAACACCGGGATCATCGCCTGGTTGGTCACGGCGATGTCATAGCCTGCCCCACCCTGCTTGAGCTTCGCCAGCAGCGTCTCTTCGGAATCGTAGTTGTCGATGTTGACCTTGATGCCGGTCTGCTGCTGGAACTGGGTAATCAGATCCGGCGCGATATAGCCGGACCAGATATACAGATTCAAGGTGCCTGCTGCGTGGGCAGCTATCGACGGGGCAACGCACGCGAGAACAACGCCGGTTGCGCTCAGGAATTTCTTCATGACTTCTCCGTTGGGTGTAATGTTTTGACGTTTGTAAAGTGTGTAGAGGACTACGAACGCTTATGGCCGCCCTTGCCGATCATGTGTGCGGCAACAACCAATGCCACCGAAATCACGAGAATAATGGTCGATGCGGCGTTGACATCGGGTGTAACGCCCATGCGCATCAGGCTGAAAATGAAAATCGGCAAGGTCGTTGAACCGGCTTGCGCGACAAGCACTGAAATGATGAAGTTATCGAGCGAGACGACGAAGGCCAGCATCAGACCCGAGACGATGCCCGGCATCAACAGCGGCAGCGTCACATAGCGCAAGGTGGCCCATTCGCGTGCGTAGAGATCCATCGCCGCCTGTTCGAGGCGTGTATCCATCCCCTGAAGACGCGCGCGGATCGGCAGGTAGGCAAACGGAATGCAAAACACCGTATGCGCGATGATCAGGTTGCCCGCGCCGAGTGAGAGTCCGATCGCGCTAAAGAATCCCAATGTCGCCACGCCGACAACGATCTCAGGCAGGACGAGCGGCAGCATGATGAGCCGCTCGGACATCGCGGTGGTGCGCGTGCGCTGCCGGCGCGCGATGGCAAGCGCGGCCATCGTCGCGAGCACCGTCGAGAACGACGCTGATGTCAGCGCGATCACAACGCTGTTCTGGGCCGCATCGCGCAACGCCGCATTCTGGAACACCACCTCATACCATTGAAGGCTGAACGACTTCCAGACGGTGGCCGACGTGCTGCCGTTGAACGACAGGACCACGAGCGCGACGATCGGCGCATACAGGTACAGGTAGAACGCCCCGGTAATTGCGCCAAAGCCGCTGAAATGGTTGGCGCTGAATACGGCTGGCCGTCGAAGGAAACTCATTGCGGCCTCCGTGCACGAGATGCGGTAAGGCTGGACCGAACTAGCGTAATCAGCGCGGCGGCCGTGACGATGGCGATCAGCAGCACCACGGCGAACACCGAACCGAACGGCCAATCGCGCGCCTCGGTGAACTGCCGGTAGATGAGATTGCCGAGCATCAGCTTCTTGCCTCCGCCTAGCAGTTCGGGGGCGATCATCGCACCGAGGCAGGGAATGAACGTCAGCATGCAGCCTGCAATGATGCCCGGCGCCGCCGCCGGCAACACGACACGCAGCAGCGCCTGGGTTTTCGACGCGTACAGGTCGTGCGCGGCCTCGATCAGGCGAATGTCCATCTTCTCGACGCTCGAGTAGATCGGCAGCACCATGAACGGCGCGTAGGTATAGACAAGGCCCACCAGCACCGCGCCATCGGTGTAGAGCATGCTCATCGGATGGTGAATGATCCCGAGCGCCTGCAGCACGCCGTTGACTACGCCCGTGTCACGCAGCAGCAGGATCCACGCATAGGTGCGCACCAGCAGGTTGGTCCAGAACGGAATGGTGATCCACAGAATCAGCCGGTTACGCCGGGCAGCGGGCTGCAACGCGATATACACCGCGACCGGAAAACCGACCAGCATGGTGATCAGCGTCGTCATGCCGGCAACCGAAATCGAACGCAATGCGATCATCAGGTACGCGTCGGTGAAGCTCAGGCTATCGTCGAGATTGCGCTCGAACAGCAACTGGACGTACGCGTCGAGGCTGAATTTGTGCAGTACGCCGCCGTAGCCATTCGCCTCCATGAACGAATAGGCGACCACCAGCAGTAGCGGCGCGACGAGAAAGAGCGCGATCATCAGCGGCGCCGGCAGCAAGCTGGCGAGTTGCAAGCGCCGTTCACGTCGCTCCAGCGGTCCCGGCTCGGCAATCAGCGGGATCGATTGGGGAAGGTCTGGTTGCAGCATCTCAGTCCCTCAGCAGGTTGACGGCGTTCACGGCGACGTCTAGCCAGACCGGCTGGCCGACTTGCGGACGATGCGCGACGCGGCCGGCAGTCATATCGCGAACCACGATGCGCTGCCCGTTGCCGAGCCGCACGTGACACGCCGTGTCGGTGCCGAGATAGACCGTCGCGGCAATCTCACCTTTGATACGCGGACCGACCGATACCGATCCCGTGGCGAACGAAAGCCGCTCGGGCCGGATCGCCACCGTGACCGCATCGCCTACTGCGTAACCGTCCTGCTGGTCCGTGACGAAGTCGCCAACTTCCGGCACCGCGACCCGTACAAAACCGGCGCCGCGTTCCGCAATACGGCCGGACAGCATGTTGTTTTCGCCGATGAAGTCGGCGACGAAACGGGTCGCGGGACGGTCATAGATGTCTTCAGGTGTACCAATCTGTTGTACGAGGCCTTCTGACATCACCGAAATACGATCGCTCATCGCCAACGCCTCTTCCTGATCGTGCGTGACAAAAACAAACGTGATGCCGGTCTTTTCCTGCAAGCTCTTGAGTTCGAGCCGCATCGCCTGGCGCAACTTCAGATCGAGTGCGGACAGCGGTTCGTCGAGCAGCAGCACGCGCGGCTGCGGCGCGAGCGCCCGGGCCAGCGCGATGCGTTGCTGTTGCCCGCCCGAAAGCTGGTTGGCGCGCCGATCGGCGAACTTTTCCATCTTGACGAGCGCCAGCATGTCGGCGACGCGCTGCTTGACCTCAGCCGAGCTGCGCTTAAGCATGCGCAGGCCGAACGCGATGTTCTGCGCCACGGTCATGTTCGGAAACAGCGCGTAGTGCTGAAAGACCGTGTTGATCGGGCGGCGATACGGCGGCAACGCATGAACAGGTTCACCGGCCAGCAGGATCTCACCCGACGAAGGTTGCTCGAACCCGGCAAGGAGGCGCAACAACGTCGTCTTGCCACAACCGGACGGCCCCAGCAGCGTGAAGAACTCGTTGTCGTTGATCGACACCGACACGCCCTTCAATGCGTGGGCTACCCCGGACGCGTCGCCCGGATAAATCTTGTGAGCGGCGCGCACGTCGATAATGGGCGTGCCATGCAGATTGGACGCGCTTGCCGCACCGGCAGCCGACGCAGCGTCGCTGCTGGCGTGAGCGCCGCCGGTGGTTCGCGCGATATGTCGCACGGGCAGTTCGTTGATCCTGTTGATGGACGTCGACACTGTGTTGCTCCTTGGCTTTGCTGTGAACACTTGACGTTTTACCGCAATGCGATTATCGTTACTGATATCCGATTGAAGCAATCATTGTTCGACCAAAAGTCGATGTCAATCGATTTTTGCCGCCCCTGGAGGAACCCCTAATGACTGAAGACCATCGTTCTCAGATCGCCACGCTCGACAAAGCGCTGACGGTGCTTGAGGCGTTTGGCCCAGCGGCGCCGGATCTGCGCATTACCGAAATTGCCGCCCTGACAGGCATGAACCGCAGCAGCGCGCAACGCATCACGCATACCCTCGTGCGCTGCGGGTATCTGCACCGCGATGAGGTGTCGTCGGCGCTGTCGCTGACGTACCGGAGCGCGTGCATCGCCCACACCTTCATCAGCACGAATCACCTGATCGATCTGGCGATGCCCGCGCTGGTCGATCTGAGCGCACGCACGCATTTGCGCGCGGATTTGTGGGTGATGCAAGGAGCGGACATCGTCAACCTCGCGCGTGTGCCGTCCGCAGCCGATTCACGCGCGATGGCGCCGATCGGCGAACGCTTGCCTGCGCTCGCTTCCGCGCCCGGGCGCGCGATGCTGTCGCACCTGCCTGCCGAGCTCCAGGTCGAGCGGATCGCGGAGTTGGCGGAGGTTACCGATCCCGGCTTGACGCCCGATGAGCAGACCGCCTGCGAACGCACGCTGGCAGACACAGCTGCGCGAGGTTATGTCCTCGAAGCCGGCAGCAGCGTCAACGACTTAACGACGATCAGCGCCGCCGTGCTCGACGCGAGCGGTGAGTGTCTTGCCGCCGTATCGGTATCCGGATGGCTTGGCGAAGTGAGCGAGGACGATCTGGTAAGCCAGTTTGTGCAGCCCGTGCTGGCCACCGCACGCGCGCTCTCCAATCTCAGGATCCAGACGTGGTCGCGCACGGTATCGCGCCCTGCCGAGGGCAAGGACGCGTTGGCAGCCCCCGAAGAAGACGAAGACGATCCGTTGCTCATCGCGTCGGTCGCACGCGGTTTCCGGGTCCTCGAAGCGTTCACGCCCGCCAACTCGGTACCTACGCTGACCGCCCTGCACCGCCTGACCGGACTTCCGATAGCAACCGTCCAGCGAATCGTCGACACGCTGATGGCGCGTGGCTACGTCGAGAAAGATGCGCGGCACAAAACCTTCCGGCTGACCGTGAAGACGCTCGACATGCTGTTCAATTTTCAGATGAGCAACCGCGTCATCAAGACGGTATGGCCACGTCTGGTTCAGCTCCGCGACGACTGTGGGCTGCGTTGCTCGTTCTGCATGTCTGCGGATGCAGACATCGTGCACTTGCTGCACGTACAGAGCCATCCACACGCCGACTTCCACACCGCCTTCATTGGTGAACGGCTGCCTATGCTCAGTACGTCGGGTGGCATCGCGATTCTTTCAACGCTGGACGATGATCGACTCGATGAAGTCATTGCGAACAGTGCGCCCAAGGCCATCACGCCGTTCACGATCACCGACAAGAGCGCTCTGCGCCGGATCATCACCACAGCTCGCGAAAAGGGCTATGCCTTCACCGACCAGCAATCGATCATGTTCGAAGTCAATGTCGCCGCGCCGATCGTCAAAGCCGACGGTCAGGTGCTTGGCGCAATGGTGGTCTCCGCTCCGAAACGGGACTGGACCGTTGCGCGCCTGGAAGACGAGATTGTGCCTCGCTTGATGGCTTACACGCGCTCAATGTTTTCCTGAGGAGCAACGTTCACCGATTGCGACACGAGCGGTGGTGCGACGATGAGCCAGCCGTTCGTCGAGCGTACGATGGCGCCCAGTTCGAATCCGACTTTCACCAAACGGGGCTGACGTGTCCGCCACGGGCCTCCAAGCAGACGTTCTCCACTCTGCGAGTGCGAACGTTCGGTCCCAGTTTCAGTGGATGATCTGGTGCGACAGTGCTGCCCACTGCTCCCAGGCAAGCAGTTCATCAGCACACTGCTTCGGCGCCAGCAGCGAAAATTCGCTGCTCTCTCGATTCATCAAGTCCGGTAGACCGTTAGCGCGATGGCATGTCTTGTGCTCTCTACTCTTTACGACGAGAGCCAGATCGCTCTGCCTCATTCCACATCGGAAATCACGGAAAATGCTTTAACTGGATCGGGCAAGTATCATCGGATCCTCATTCCGTCTTGATCTCCATCACGAAGCGCCTTGCCCGCTCGTGCTGCGGGTTCTGGAAAAATTCGCTGGGTGATGCGCGTTCACAGATCTTGCCGTCGTCCATGAAGATGACCCGGTCCGCCACCTCGCGCGCGAAGTTCATCTCGTGCGTGACGCAAACCATGGTCATGCCGCTGCGAGCGAGACGTTTCATCACTTGCAGCACTTCGCCGACCATCTCGGGGTCTGCGATGGTACTGGTTGAACGCGGACACTCTTTTGCGGCTTCTGCACCCCTCCCTAGTGCGACGGAGTCTGTTGAGGGGCGCCCTGCACATGTCGCGGTGGCGAGGCGTGCGACCGCAAACGCGGTCCGAGATCGACCGGCTGACGGCTCCGTTCAAATGAACGTAGGTCGGAGCAGAAGCAGTTACCCACCAACCTTCGACGCACCGCCCAATGAAACATTCGCCGCTTCATAGCGCGCCCGGTTTGCCTCATTCGGCGGATAGAGGCCTGGCAACGCAGCGCCGTTTTCGACCTCGCTCATGATCCAGTTTTCCAGTCGCTCCTGTTCGACGGACGCAGCAACAACCTCGTCAAGAAGCGCGGCCGGAATAAGCACAGCGCCATCCCGGTCGACCACGATTACGTCGTCTGGAAATACCGCGACGCCGCCACAGTCGATAGGTTCCTGCCAGCCGACAAACGTCAGGCCGGCCACTGAGGGTGGCGATGCGGTACCCTGACACCATACTGGCAGGCCGGTATTCAGCACACCCGCAATATCCCGAACCACGCCGTCCGTGACAAGCGCTGCGACTCCGCGCATCTGCATCCGTGCGCAGAGAATATCGCCGAAGATTCCCGCATCGGTTACGCCCAGTGCGCCCACTACGGCAATACAGCCACGTGGCATTGCTTCAATAGCCGCGCGGGTTGAAATGGGCGAGCCCCACGAAGCGGGGGTCGCAAGGTCTTCCCGGGCCGGCACGAAACGGAGGGTGAATGCACGGCCGACGAGCCGTGGCTGACCTTCCGCTATCGGTCGGGTACCGCGAAGCCACACGTTGCGAAGACCATGCTTGAGCAGGACCGTCGTAAGCGTGGCCGTAGATACGCCCGAGAGGGTTGCAACGATTTTTTCGTCGAGCGGAAGTGAGTCGATGGTCATGGTTTGGCGCTTCCCAAGAAAAAGTGATCAGATGCTGGCGATGAGGCCGCCGTCGATCCGGACTGTTGAGCCAGTAATGTATGAAGCTCGAGGACTCGCAAGGAAGGTCACCACATCTGCGTACTCTTGCGGCTCGCCGTAGCGCCCCACCGGAATCGACGCAGTGCTCTCGGCTGCAACGTCCTCGACTGATCGTCCTTCGCGCCCGGCTTTGGCCTCGTCAAGGAAGCGTATGCGATCGGTGGCAATACGTCCGGGCAGCACGATGTTGCAGGTAACGCCATCGCGACCGACTTCTCGCGCCAGTGTTTTCGACCAGCCGACAAGGGACATGCGCAGTGCGTTTGACAACCCGAGGTTCGGTATGGGCGAGACAACACCCGATGAGGTGCTGGTGATGACCCTGCCGAAACCACGTTCGCGCATTCCCGGAAGCACCCGGTCGGTGATGGATACCACCGACAAGACCATGCTCTCGAAGTGCTTGCGCCACAGTGCTGCATCCTGTCCATGCGCCGGCGTCGGAGGGGGGCCTCCGGTATTGTTCACCAGTATGTCGATAGACCCCAGTTCGTCCTCGATCCGGGTGATATGACTGTCCACGGTAGACAGATCTCCAAGATCCCACTGAAGCGCAATGGCATGCGAGCCCGC
>OVEP010000086.1_pt1 | contig 13148 bp, 9 predicted proteins | sample 1779801 | NCBI WGS metagenome assembly OVEP01 (sample SAMEA3914791, study PRJEB12502) | metagenome | biome: forest; material: soil | place: Canada | collected 2011-07-03 | depth 0.1 m
TGCACTCCAACAAGATCAGCAAGCGCACGGTGCTGGAGGAACTGAAACGCACCAAGGAGGCACAGGCTCTGCCCGTGCTCGGCGAGGTCCCCTTGCCCGGGCAACTGGAGGACAGCACGTACGCGCTCAACGCCTTTGCCGAACGGCTGCATGCGCCTCTGCAACCCTCCGGTCTGTCGCCGCAGGATGCGCTGGCCCGGCTGGCGCGCTGGCGTCAGGCGGGAGAGCCCGGACGCGCCGACGCCCTGGGCGGCGCACTCGACGGCGCCGCTCTTTGGACGGCGGCCGATTTCGGCGCGCGACGCAATCTGGCCGAGGACATCGCCGAGCGCCTGGCCGGCCTTGGCCCGATCCCCGCCCATCCCTGGCGGGGTGTCGGCGCCGACGCGTTCGATCCGTCCGAAACCGACCGCCTGGCGCGCGATATCGTCAAGGCGCGGGGCGATTTGCGCACCGCCGTGGGCGAGGCGAGCGTCGCGGCCAACCTGTTTGGGGCGCCGCAAGCCTTGAGGATCGGGGATCTCGACACGGCGTTGGCCTATCTGCAATTGACGCCCCTGCCACGCGACGCCGATCGCGGCGCCTTCACCGACGAAGCCTGGCGCCATCCGGCAGCCCTGGCCATGCTCATCCAGGCCGGTCGGCGTCTGACGGCGGTGCGCCAGGACGCGCTGGCGACGTTCAACGAAAGCGGGCTGACGGCCGACTATACCGCCATCCGCACCGACATCGTCACAAAGAGTCGCAACCTGTTCCGCTTTCTGGACGGCGGCTACAAACGCGATATCGCCCTGTTGCGTTCGTATATGCGCGCCCCCTTGCCCAAGGCGCCCGAGGCGCGGCTGAAAATCGTCGACCTGGCCATTGCCTTGCAGAAGGCCGAGGCCGATTTTGCCGCGGCGTCCGTGCCCGGTCGGCCGTTCGGATCCCTGTGGCAGGGCGCCGCAAGCGACTGGGACGCGCTCGATAACGTGTTGCGCTGGCGGCAATCGCATCACGCCTTGCCGGTCGAGGTGTGGCCGCGGCTGGCGGCGGCGACCGACGCCCACCTGGCCGCCGGCGATCGGGCGCGCCAGGCGCTTTACGCCGCGCTCAGCGCCTGGCGCTCGGGCATGGACGCCCTCACGGCCATGCTTAAGCTCGATCCGGTAGCGGCCTTTGGGCCTCAAGACTCGGTGAAGGGGGCGGCGATTGTCGATATGGAGGCGCGCTACGGCGCCTGGCTCGACGCTATGGAGCAGCTGAGCCGCTTCATCGCCTTCGCCTCGCGTGGCCGTCAGCTGGCCGCCATGGGCGCCGGCGCGGTGGTCGCGGCGGTTCATGACGGGCGTCTGGATCACGCCACCTTCCTGCGGGCGTTCGACGGCGCCTATGCCGAGGTGCTGCGCGATGTCCTCTTTGCCGACTGGCCGGAACTGAAGGCATTCGACGGCGACGGCCACAATCGCTTGATCCGCCGTTTCCGCGACCAGGATATGGCGCGTATCGTCCTGGCCAAGATGCAGATCGCCGCCTTGCACAGTGACGGGCGGCCGAAGGCGGCCGGCGGCATTGGGCCGCTGGGCGTGCTCAACGCCGAACTGGCCAAGAAGCGGGCGCACCTGCCGCTGCGGCAATTGCTCAAGCGCGCCGGGCCGGCGATCCAGGACTTGAAGCCGGTGTTCATGATGTCGCCCCTGTCGGTGGCGCAGTTCCTGGAGCCCGGCGGTCTGACCTTCGACCTTCTGGTCATGGACGAGGCCAGCCAGATCGAACCGGTCGACGCGCTGGGCGCCATTGCCCGCGTGCGCCAGATCGTCGTGGTCGGGGACGAGCGCCAGTTGCCGCCGACGGCGTTCTTCAAGACCCTGACCGGCGAAATGGCGGCCGAGGCGGACGAGTCCGGCGTGCTTTCGGCCAGCGACACCGAAAGTATTCTCGACCTCTGCCTGGCCAAGGGCGCCCCCTATCGCATGCTGAACTGGCATTACCGGTCCAAGCACCAGTCGCTGATCGCCGTCTCCAATCGCGAATTCTACGACAACAAGCTGTTCATCGTGCCCAGCCCCTATGACGCGGTCTCCGGCATGGGATTGAAGTTCCATCGTCTCGACAATGCGCCTTACGACCGCGGCGGCACACGCACCAATCCCGATGAAGCGCGCCGTGTGGCCGAGGCCGTGATCGACCACGCCCGATGCTTCCCCGGGCAAAGCCTGGGCGTGGCCGCTTTTTCGGTGTCGCAGCGGCAGGCCATCCTGCATGAACTGGAGCGGTTGCGTCGCGCCTATCCGGACACGGAGGCCTTCTTCGCCGACGACCGTCCGGAGCCCTTCTTTGTCAAGAACCTGGAAAACATCCAGGGCGACGAGCGCGACGTCATCTTCATCTCGATCGGTTACGGCTTCACCCAGGATGGCAAGCTGGCGCACAATTTCGGGCCGCTGAGCGCCGCCGGCGGCGAGCGGCGACTGAACGTGCTGATCTCGCGCGCCAAGATGCGTTGCGAGGTATTCTGCAACTTCACCGGCGCCGATATCGATCCGGAACGCAGCGCGGCGCGCGGCGTGGCGGCGTTGAAGCTGTTCCTGACCTTCGCCGAAACCGGTCGTTTCGATACGGGCGGCGATGAGGCGCACAGCGAGACGGCGGTGATCGAGCAAGACGTGGCGCGGGCGTTGCGGGCCGAGGGTTACGACGTCAAGACGCGGATAGGCGTATCGGGCTTCCGCGTCGATGTCGCCGTGGTTGATCCCAAGCGGCCGGGCCGGTTCGTGCTGGGCATCGACTGCGACGGCGCCCAGTATCGCGACGCCCGCACCGCGCGAGACCGCGACCGCCTGCGCCGCCAGGTGCTCGAAGCCCACGGCTGGTCGATCCATCGCCAGTGGAGCGCCGACTGGTACCTGCGGCCGAAAGAGGAACTGGCGCGCATCCTCAAGGCCATCGCCGCGGCGCCTGACGGGGCTGCGGAAGAGGCGGACGTAGCCGTTACGCCTGCGACCGCCGCCACCGAGCCGGTGACGTTGCGCATCGTCGCCCAAACCGTGGCGCCGATACCCGCGGCGTCAGCGACCGGCGAAGACCGTATCGTCTATCGCGAGGCAGCCTTCGCCGTGGTGGCGCTGGATGACCGGCCGGTGACCGCCGTGGTCGATGACGTAACGCGGGTCGTGGCGATCGAGGGGCCGGTGCACGCCGACGAAATCGTCGCCCGCCTGCGATCCCTGTCGGGGCAGGCGCGTCTGACGCCGCGCCTGAAGGCGACCGTGGCGGCGGCGCTGCGCATGGCCGAACAGGGCGGAAGGCTTGTGGCGCAGGACGGATTCTATACCGTGCCCAACCAGGCGGTGGTCGCCCGCGACCGGTCCCGGGTCGCGTCGCCAGGGTTGAAAAAGCCTGAAATGCTACCGCCTGCCGAGGTTGATCACGCCATTGTGACCATTGCCGGTGAGAACTATGGCGCGGCGCCGGCCGATTTGATTCCCGCGGTGGTGCGGCGCCTGGGGTTCGCCTCCACGGGGATTGGCTTGCGGGGAATCGTCACGGGACGGATCGATTTCCTATTGCGGTGCAATATTTTAACCCGGCGCGGCGACCTCCTGGTGGCGACCGATACGGATTGAGACAGATTCCCCTCGCAGGAGAATTGCCGTCGACCCCCTGGAGACTCAAGCTTAAGCGGTGCAGCAATTCTGGCACATGCGCGCCGGGAAAGATGGCCCGTTTTGGGACAACGAATTGACAAAGACGAGCAGGACGTACAAGGTGATGACGTGGAAAGGGCATGCCATGGCGATTTCGCCGCCTGGGAAGGCTCGTGTAACCCATTACATAGCTTTGATTTCTGGCGTAGTTATTGTTCTGTTGCTCTCTCCCGTGATCGCGGCCTACCTGATTTATGTTGCGATCGCTCTGCGTTCGAAGCGCGCCGCCTAAGGGTGTCGACGTTGCCGGGGTAGAGGTTTCAAGCGTATTATAAGTTATAAAATAGCGGTTTTCCAAAAGAGCGCGGCGAGCATTTTTAAGATTCGCGCCGGAAGGACCGTCCCGGTCTGGTTTTTGCACAGATGGGGATAACTGACTTGATTGATTTTTGCGCTGCGGTAAGTTTCCGGCGATGACACAGGTCGTCGCGAGGGCCACAAGCCGGGTTTAGGGGTGGTGATCATGTTCGAGGGTGTGAAATTTGTCGAAGCCCCGATGGCGCCGTCGGTCGCCGTACTCGCTGACGCCGGCCTTCAGCCTCGCCGCGTGTCGCTCAGTCCGCTGAAGCGCCTCTTCGATATACTCGTTTCCCTGGGCGCCCTGATCTTCATGCTGCCCTTCCTCATCCCCGTAGCGATCCTGATCAAGCTCGACTCGCCGGGCCCGATCTTCTTCCTACAACGGCGCAGCGGCCTCGACGGCAAGCTTTTCAATATCTACAAGTTCCGCTCGATGACGGTCGCCGAAAACGGCGATCGCGTCGTTCAGGCCAAGGCCGACGACAAGCGCGTGACGCGGATCGGCAAGGTCCTGCGCCGCACCAGCCTCGATGAGGTGCCGCAATTGATCAACATCCTGCGCGGCGAAATGTCGTTTGTCGGACCCCGTCCGCACGCCCTGGCCCACGATACCGAATTCGCCGTCGCCATTCCGTCCTATACGCGCCGTTTCCAGACGCGGCCGGGCCTGACCGGTCTCGCCCAGGTGCGGGGCTTCCGCGGTGAGATTCGCTGCCGCGAGGACCTGGAAAAGCGTATCGAGGCCGATATCGAATACATCGAAAACTGGTCGTTCACGACCGACATTGTCATGGTGTTCAAGACGGTGCCGTTGATGTTCGGCGACAAAAAAGCCTATTAAGCCGATAGTCCGGTCAATACCGGAGGACGGCAAAAAGCCCGCCCGCGAGATGCGGACGGGCTTTTTCTTGTTATGTGCTCAATTGCCGCAATTCGCGCAAATGTGCGCGGCGGGCGATGACCCGCCAGAAAGCATTGGCGAAGGGCGCGCCGTGTGCGGGCCTATTGCGAGTAGGCGACGCGCACGGTCGCGGCTTGCCACGGCGAGCGGTTGTGGGTATTGGCCGGTGCGAGTGACACCCAGCCCAGGTCGTCGCCGGGGTCCTGGCGGGCAATCCAGGTATAGCCGGCCTTGCGCCACGAGCGGACATCGTATTGCAGGTTGTCGAGCACGAAGTCGCCCTGCAAGGTCGAAACGATCAACACGGCATGGTCCTCACCCCGGCGGGTACGGACGACGGCGATGCTCAGGGCGGCGGCAGGAATGCCGTTTTCAATCAACAGGCGGCGCTTTTCCAGCGCGAAATCCTCGCAGTCGCCGCGCACACCGGGCACCAGCGGGGGGGCGTTCCAGTAGTCGGCAACGTGATAGACTTGCCAGTCCGTTGCGCCGCGCATGATGCGATTGACCTCGTCATTGGCCTGGCGAAGGATAGCGCTGTTGCGAGCGTTCAAGTCGATGCGCCGATAGTCCGATTGTTGGTCGCCTGCCGCCGTCTGGACGTTCCCGGCCTGTACCGAGGCCTGGGCGGAAGCATTGGCCGCCGGTTGCGCCTGCGACGGCAGGTGAACATGCGCCCAGTCATAGGGTTCGTTGGGAATATCGTACTGGATCGACGGCGCATGGGTCGATTCCGCGCTCACCGGAACCACTATCGCCTGATCGTCGCTCTTGTGGTTCCAGTTCAGGGTCGCCGCGCCGTCGCTGTCGGGTGATATGGCGCCCGGCTGGACGTCACCGGTCGACGGGGGCACGTTCGCGTTGGGCGCCGGTGCGGCGGCGCCCAATTGCGTCCAGGCGCCGGGGGTTACCGACAGGTCGAGGAAATCGGAAACATAGCCGTTGGCCGCCGGTGCGACGAGGCCCGGCAGGTCGCGCAAGCCTGGCCTTGCGTCGAGTTCCAGGGGCTGGACATAGCTGAGGGGCGCCGGACCTTGATCCGGGACTTGGTGGGTATCCTGCCCCGGCCAGCTAAGATATTGGGCGCCGCCGGTTGTCGCGGCCGGGGCATTGCCGCCCACCGGTTGCGATACGGATGCCGACTGGATGTCGGCGCCGGCGTCACCCCCGGTGTTCTGATGAAGCGCGGCAAAGGCCAGGCGATAATGTTCGACAGTTGCGGCACGGGCCAGGGTGCGGATCCTGTCCGGATTGTAAGTGTCGGAATGCTGGCAGTCGACCGGCGAGCGCTGGCACAGATCCAGGAAGCCGGCGGGAGCGGGTGTAGGGCCGCCGATCGGCATGAAGTCGCTCTGGGCCGCCTCGTTGGTGCGCGTCGGCGCGACCGAGGCATCGGTCGCCATGCCATCGTACGCGGTCCTTACGGGCATGTAGGAAGGCGTTGCCATCGCCAGGCTACGGGCGCCCGGGGTGGAGCTGCAGGCGGAGACACCGATCATGGCAATAATCAAGCTGGATCCAGCAAAGATTTTATTGCACAATACACTACGCGATCTGGTCATGGAGAATAAACCTCGTTTTTACGGGTTCATTCTCGCAAAGACACTTCAATTAACCGATAAAATACATGAATAAGAACTTGTAAAGTTTATTGGTTAATTGATATTAATTATAAGTGTTTATGGTAAATTTCGAATTTACTATAATTTCTGATGTATTTTCACTGATTTTTTCGTCGGATTTCGTGTGTTTTGATTAAAAAAGCGCACGCCACCCCTTGAGTGGTGCGCCGCAAAAGAATAGATTGGCTCAAAGATTTTTTTGCCGGACCGCCCCCGCGTCATGTTGTCGACCTTTAAATCGCTGTTCAAATCACCCGCCAAGGCGGCGCCCTCCCGTATAGGGCGGCTGACCTATGGCGTCGGCGATATTCACGGTCGGGCCGATTTGCTCGAAAAGATGATCGAGCGGATTCGCGACGACAGCGCTGTCATCGGTGAAAAGCCGCTGATCGTGCTGCTGGGCGACTATGTCGATCGCGGCCCGGGGTCGCGCCAGGTGCTGGAGCGCATCATCCGTCTCAAGCAGGAGGCCTGGTGCGAGGTCGAGGCCCTGATGGGCAATCACGAGGAAGCGATGTTGCAGTTTCTGCGTGAGCCGGGTTATGGCGTGTCGTGGGTCGAATATGGCGGTGCGGCGACGCTGGGCTCATACGGCATTGCGGTGCCCGCCATGCGCACCGATCCGGAAGCATGGGAGGCCGTGCGCGACGCCTTCCTGGAGGTCCTGCCGCGCGAGCACCTGGAATTGCTTGGGAGTTTCCGGGTGACGCTGCGGGCGGACGACTATTTCTTCGTTCACGCCGGCGTCAATCCGGACGTGCCGCTCGAAGCGCAGGGGCCTCAGGAATTCTTGTGGATTCGCGCGCCGTTTCTTGCATCCGAGAAATCATGCGATTATGTCGTGGTTCACGGTCATACGCCTGAGGAAGAGCCGTCCAACCAACGCTGGCGGATCGGGCTGGATACCGGGGCCTATGCGACGGGGGTATTGACGGGCGTCCGTCTGCGGGAAGACGATCGCTCCATGGTTCAGGTACGGTAAGCATTTGCGGGTCCGAGCGCCCGTCACTTTTCTGACGTAATTTTTTATAGAACATGGGTGCGCGCCGCGGGGGAATTGGGTTGCAGTGCGGTATGTCCAAAGATATGGCTTGATTTCTAGAGGTCTGCAAAAAAGATGAAAACGTTTCTGACAATTGCGATGATGTCGGCCTTGATCGCGGGGCCGGCGATGGCGCAGACCGCGCCGATGGCCCCCGTGCCGCCGCCGGCACGCGTCATGACGCCTCCGCCACCGATATCGGTCCCGGGGGGATCGACGGTCGCCCTGTCGGGTGGGGATAATGTGGTCTATTCGTACCGCCTGGGGGCGGGTGACAAGGTCAAGGTCACCATATTTGACGAGCCCGACTTGAGCGGGACCTTTGCGGTGTCCGGTGAAGGCAAGGTGTCTGTTCCCCTGATCGGCGACGTCCAGGCCGCCGGCCTGACGGCGCCGGAGCTGCAGGTGGCGTTGCAGGCCGCCTATCAGCAGGGATATCTTAAGGATCCGAAGGTTAATGTCGAGGTTATGAGTTTCCGTCCGTTCTATATCCTTGGTGAAGTCAAGCTGCCGGGCGAGTATCCTTATGACAACGGCATGACGGTGGTAAAGGCTGTGGCCATGGCGCAGGGCTTTACCTATCGCGCCGATGAAAAGCATGTCTTCATCAAGCATCTCAACGGCATCAAGGAGGATGAGGTTCCGCTCACCTCCAACGCGCCTGTTGCGCCGGGAGACACTATTCGCATTGCCGAGCGTTACTTTTAAGTCGCAATCAACAGCGAATTTCACTTGGAATCTCGCACTTGCGTATTAAATCAGGCTTAATTGCTTGAATTTGTGAAATGAGTATGCGTTAGTAAATTGGTAATTTTTCAAAGATTGGGGACTGTCATGAAAAAAATCGCTTATATCCTGGGGGCGGCTGTCTTGGCGACCGGTTCCTTGTCGGCCGTCGCGGCGTTCGCCGATGCTTCGGTTCAATCTTCGCTGAGCTCGTCCATCGTCAGCACAGCGCAATCCAGTGAAGCTTCGACGCGCTCTGGCGGTACAACGAGCGATACCGCGATCATCGCCGCCATTGAAGCGGCGGTCGAAGGTACGATCGAAGCTGCCGTCGCCAACGGCGATAGCGCTGCCGACATCCAGGCGGCCATGAGCAAGGCCATGAATACGGCGGGCCTGTCGTCCGACGTGGCTTCTGCTCTCGGCGCCGTCAACGGCTCGCTGGCCTCGCTTGAAACGAACGCGGTTGCCCCTGGCAACGGTGGCGGTGGGGGTGGGGCTACGCCTCCGGCGCCTCCGCCCCCGGCTGCGGCCGGCACCGGCTACGTTTCTCAGTAAGTCTATAGCAACTGCGCGGCGGGTTCAGGCCCGCTGCGCAGGAGCGGCGTTACGTCATTTAGATTAAGCGCTCACCTTTTTCGGCGCTATTATCGGGGATTTTATATGTCTTTGTTATATCGCCGTGCCCCGAAGGGCGTGGAGGGGGTCTCTATGTCTTATAAGACGACGATCGCGGCTATTGTTGCCGCTGTGGGTCTCGTGCCGCTTGCCGTGCACGCCCAGCAAGACGATGGTTCGAATTTCTCGCGCGACCGCAGCACATCGGTTACGCAGCGTATTCCGGCGGGCTATGAGCCGCTGGGTCTGCAGGTCGGTGGCTTCAACGTGGCGCCGACTTTGAGCATCGGTCTCGAAAAGAACGACAACATCTATTATCAGGCTTTCGACAAGACCGGCGATACCATCCTGGAGACGGCTCCGGCGGTTACGATCGCGTCCAACTGGGGGCGTCATGAGCTGACGGCGACCCTGTCCGCCGATTACGATTCCTACGAAAAGCATACGTCCGAAAATACGCTGTCATGGAACAGCGGCATTGCCGGCCGTCTCGACGTTCATGGCGCCGACTACATCTTCGGTGGCCTCGGCTACAGCCAAAACTACGAACCGCCGTTTGCCCCTGACGTTCTGGCGCTCAACGAGATCGTTCACCCGATCAAGTTCGATGCGACCCAGGCAAACCTCGGTTTCGTCGTGCAGGGCAACCGCCTGAAATTCACGGGCTCGGGCGCCTATGCCGACTACACCTATTTCAAGACGACGACGCTCACGGGTATCCCTGTCGCTCAGAATACCCGCGACTATGACTCCTACATTTGGACCGGTCGGCTCGACTATGCCGTCAGTCCCGATACAGCGATCTATGGCGTTCTGGACGACAATACGCGCACCTATCGTCTCGCGTCTGTGAGGTCCCAGGGGTCGAACGGTTATGATTTCAGCCTCGGTGCCGATTTCGACGTGACGAACCTGGTCCGTGGCCATGTGGCCGCCGGCTACCTGTCACAGAGCTACAAGAACCCGCTGTATAAGGACACCACGTCTCCGGCATTCAACGTCGCGGTCGAATATTTCCCGACCGAAATGACGACGATCCATTTCACCGCCAATACGACGGTTAATGAAACACCTCAGATCAATGCGTCGGGCTACGTCTCGAACGATCTCAGCGTCGGTGTCGATCACGAACTGCTGCGTAACTTCGTTCTGTCCGCGAATTACGAGTATATTATGGACAAGTATCACGGCTTCGACGTCAATCGTCACGATGACCGGTCGGCTTTGAACTTCATGGGGCGTTACCTGCTTAACCGCAATGTGACGATCAATGCGGGCTACACCTTCAGCGAGCTGAATTCGCATGGCGCCCAGGCTATCCGCTCCTTCCAGGACAACACCTTCAGAGTTTCTTTAGGTCTTCAGTACTAAGTGTTATTAATCCGGCTCGGGGTTGGTGCCCCGGGCCGTACGCCTTTTAGGCGACTATTTTATTTTTGAAAAAGTTGACCCTTATGACGTTCGTTCAGAATCAAATTGAATCTGATCCCGCAGAAATCTCCATGCCTTCGATCGATCTGAACGCTGTCATCGCCGACTTCCGGCGATTTAGCCGTTTCTTCATCGCTATTTTTGCCGTTTCATTTCTTTTTATCGTTATCCCGGTCATCATCCAGCCGCCGAAATTTACCGCCAGCTCGAGCGTGATGCTCGATCCGCGGACGATGAACGCGTCCCCCACCCAGGACGTCCTGTCCGGCTTGCCGCCCGACACGACGACGGTCGATACCGAAGTTGAAGTCCTGAAGTCCGATTCCCTGGGCCAGCGCGTCGTACAGTCGTTGAAGCTTGATCAGGATCCGGAATTCAATACCTCTCTACGCAAGAGCGTCCTGAGCTTCGGTGGGCCGAAGGCGGATCAGCCGGTGACCGCGAGCGATGTTGAGAAGCGCCAGGAACGTGTCGTTACGACCGTTCTCAAGGGCCTCACCGTCAAGCGCTCGGGGCTGACGCGCATCATCACGATCGGCTTCACGGCGCACTCGCCGGAAAAGGCGCAACGCATCGCCAATGAATGGGCGCGTCTCTATCTGTCGCAACAGCTCGAGACCAAGTTCCAGGCGACTCAGGAAGCCAATAACTGGCTGAGCTCGCGTCTTGGCGATCTCAAATCTCAAGTCGAAACGGCGGAGACGGCCGTGCAGCAATACAAGGTCGACCACGGCCTGATGAACACCACCGACAACAATACGATCGCCCAAAGCGAAATATCGACGCTGGATTCCCAGCTGGCGACAGCCAAGGTCGATCAGGCTGAAAGTGAAGCCCGCCTCGAAGTCGCCAAGCGTCAGATCGCGAACGGTTCGAACGGCGACGATGTCGGGGAAGCGCTGAATTCGGATGTCATCAAGAACTTGCGTCAGCAACGCGCCACCGTCAGTCAACAGATCGCCGACCTCAGCACGCGCTACGGTCCGTTGCATCCCGACATCATCAAGGCCAAGCGTCAGCTCGATGACATCGACAATCAGATCAACGCCGAAATCAAGCGCGTGATGTCGAACCTCGAAGCCCAGGCGCAGATCCAACGCCAACGCACTGCGTCCCTGCAGTCCAGTGTCGGCTCCGCGCGCGGCACCCTGGCGGGCAATAATGAAGCCATGGTCAAGTTGAACGAGCTGCAGCGCAATGCCGACGCGGTGTCGAGTCTTTATCAATCCTATCTGGACCGTTTCAAGCAAACGACCTCCTCGGAAGGCCTCGACAAGACCGACGCCCGGATCGTTTCCAACGCCACCCTGCCGACACGACCCAGCGCGCCCAATATCCCGCTGACCCTGGCTCTCGGTTTTATCGGTGCCCTGGGTATCGCCGGTGCCGCCGTCCTGGTGCGCCGCGCCCTCGATAGCGGCCTGACAACCAGCGTCGAAGTTGAAGCTTCGCTGCGTCAGCCCTACCTGGCCGGGGTTCCGGCCTTGGCATCGACGCTTGAAAAGGGCGTCAAGGCTCAGCCGGCAACCTATGTCGTCGATCGTCCGCTGTCGGTTTTCGCCGAAGGCTTCCGCAGCCTGCGCGTGTCGCTCATCTACTCGCATATCGGCGAAGAGGTGAAGGTTATCGCCGTGACCTCGTCCCTGCCCGGCGAAGGCAAGACCACCACTTCGGTCTGCCTGGCCCGTACCGTCGCCTTGTCGGGCCAATCGGTGGTTATCGTCGACTGCGACCTGCGCCGCCGTTCTGTCAATGAGATCCTGGGCCGCGACATTCAGGTCGGCCTGCTCGAAGTGCTTGCGGGCACGGCGAGCCTCGATGATGTGCTGATCGACGACGACAAGACCAGTGTCAAGTTCCTGCCGCTGGCCCACAGTTCCTATACGCCGAAGGACGTCTTCGGATCTCCGGTCATGGACCGCCTCCTGGCCACGCTGCGCGAACGTTTCGACCTGGTCATCCTGGATACGGCGCCGGTTCTGCCGGTTGTCGACACGCGGATCCTGGCGCGCAAGGCCGACGTCGTCGCCATGCTGGTGCGCTGGCGTAAGACGCCGCGCAAGGCCGTTCGTGCCTCGCTTGAAATGCTGGAAGATGTCGGCGCGCGTATCGGTGGTGTGGTGCTGACCCAGATCGATGTCAAGGAGCAGGCCAAGTATGGCTACGGCGACAGCGGTTATTATTACAAACAGTACAAGAGATATTACGCAGCTTAAGAGAGGTTCGCGCGCCGCCTGAAATTTAGAGGGCGCGCGCGAATTTTCCGGATCGCGATACGCTTTATTCAAAGCGATCCGCGCCATTAAGAGCGCTGTTGGCAGTTTATTTTCATTTCGTAAGTCGCAGATGTCGGCGCGCATCGGGCGTTTGGGGCGATATTATGAGAATTGTTGTGCACGACTATTCGGTTACGGCCGTCCAGCTCCTTTCCCCACACGCCAAGGGCCAAAACCCCGAAACGGGAAGGCCGGTATGAGTCTCGGAAAGCAAATGCCAGCCTATTCCGATCGTCCGGAGGTTCAGCCGATTATCCGGGTTCTCAGTATTATTTCCGGTGCGGCGCCGGAAAGCGGAGGGCCGATCCAGGGGCTGATCTCGCAGCAGATCGAATTGAAGGACAAGGTCCAGTTCAATATCGTGTCGCTGGACTCGCCCGCCGCCGCCTTTATCAAGACGTTTCCAATGCCGCTTAATCCGCTCGGCCTTGGCCCTCATGAACGCGACCGACGCAACGGTTTCGCGAGGCACTACAATTATTCGCCGCATCTCATTCCCTGGTTGAAGTCGCACATCCGTGACTACGACGTGGTCCTGGTGCATGG
>OVEP010001093.1_pt2 | contig 13143 bp, 13 predicted proteins | sample 1779801 | NCBI WGS metagenome assembly OVEP01 (sample SAMEA3914791, study PRJEB12502) | metagenome | biome: forest; material: soil | place: Canada | collected 2011-07-03 | depth 0.1 m
CCCGCCGGCGCCCCCTCCCGCTGGTCCAATCAAACCATGCATCTGGCTTTCTTTGGAACCGAGACAGTGGCATGACTTTCCCGGTAAATAAGACATTTACGCTTATAGTCGAGCGAGTCCGCGAATATCTCCGCGCCCGTTGCGCCGACATGCATCTGCTTACTCAGAGTATCCAAGGCGGCCTCGGCATCCGACGATGCCGACCGGCGCGATCAGCCGTCCTCCCGCGCGGACAGGGCCTGCTCGATCAAGGTCCGGCCGCGCTCCACGCCGACGTTCAGCCGCAGCTGCGTTTCCAGCGTCGCTATGCCGCGCACCACCTCGGCGTTCATCTCCGCGATCTCCCCGGGGAGCTCGTCGTAGGTCAGCCGGCCCATCAGGTCGATCCCGGTGTAAGCGGCCACCCACATCTTCGCCGTGCGCCTGGGATCCACGCCGGGAAGCAGCTCGCCGCGGTCCCTGGCCTGCTCAAGCAGTTCGCTGACCTGCGGAATGTACATCTTCCACAGATGCCCGTAGCACGGCCCGTCCTGGTCTGTGGCCAGCCGGGCGGCAGCTTTGACCACGGGCACCCTCCCCGTGAGCCATGCCAGGCCTATGGAGGCGTCGACGACGCGCTGCACCACCGGATAGACATCGTCTTGCGCCGCGGCCATCGTGAACCCTTCGATCACCACGGCATTGGCAACCTCCCACTTCGTGTCGAATTGGTGGCCCAGGGATCCCTTGCCCACGTGCGCGGCCTCCAGGATGGCCTTCAACGTGGTCCCTGCGTAGCCGCGCTCGGCGAAGAGCAGGGCAGCGGCGTCGAGGATCGCCCCTCGCTTGTCAATGGCTCGCTGCTGAACGGGCTTTCGCACTTCGGGACTCCTGTCGCGTGGCTGGCCGCCGGTGGTCGGGCCGCGGCCCGCGTTCCAGACCCGAGCTGGCGGCATTTCACTGTGAGTAAACCACCGGAGGCCGGGTCGCAGAGCTGACGCTAGTAGAACAATCACTGCCAGCACTATCTCGACTGTTGATTTCCATCCACTCGGCATGGTTGAGTCCTGCCGCAAAGGATGCGCTCGGCAGGTTTTTGGCTCGTGAGGATCTGATGACCCCCCTGTTCCAGGACGCGACGGCGTGGACACCGACCGTCGGCATGGTCGCCACCCGCGTGGTCGCATGGCCCTGCCGCGGCAAAGTGGCCTCCCGGAGCGGCCGCGGCAAGACCCTGGAAGCCCAGGTGGCCGGGTTCGGCTTCGTGCGGCCGCGCCATGGCATCAGCATCCAGATCCACGACGGCGGTCCGGGCATGACGCCCGCGGGGCGTGAGGGAGCGGTGCGGTGTCTGCCCGGTCGACACCCGGTTCGGCCGATCGACCTGGGCGCGGCCTGGCTTCGGTCATGTCGATGCCGGTGTGCTCGGCGCCCGCTACGGCTTTCGGGTCTCGGGCGACGAGGAGCACTCGGCGCACGATGGGGTCCGCGATGCGCTGTTCCTGTCCCACCAGCTGCTGGCTGCTGCGCGAAGAGCCGAGGACCTCCAGTGGATCTTCCAGCGGGACAGCGCTGCCATCCCTGAGGTCCCGTCCGCTGGGCACCGGAGTGAGGAGTACCCGACGGGGGCGGGCGGCCTGCAGCTCAGCCGCCTTCGGGCCGCTACAACACCAGGTTGCCGTCTGCCGGCGGCGCGATCATCGTCCCCGCAGGCCCGGTCCGGTTTCGGCGTTCGTCGACGGCACCCAGGCCGCGCGCAACCAGGAGATCAGACATGCTGAGCGGCCCAACTCGCCCGGACCCGACCTGGGTCCCGGATCAGCTGGTTGAGGCGCCTCAGGCCCGGCGCGCGGTTCCGCTGTCCGCCGATGGGCTGTTGACGGCGGCGACCCGTGGAGTCCCCCGTGACATGACAGACCTCCAACGCGGCCACCGCGTCGCGCGTTCGGTTGAGCCGGGAGGCCGGCCTGGGCGGTTTCCCGAGCAGCGGGATGGCCTCCCGGACTCAGACGATGGCCGGTTACCGGGGCGGCTCCCGGTTCCTGACGGGCGCCGCCGACGGGGCGCCTACCTGGTCGCCCCGCCGGACCTCGGGTGGACGTCACGGTGCTTTCGTCCCAGACGGCCAGGTCCGTCGACGGCCTGGGGTCCGAGTTCGCCGTCGCGCCGCGCCTGCCGTCAGGACTCCAGTTCCGTTCCGAGGGCGCACGAGCCAGGGGCGGGGCGGCGGCGACCGGCTGGTGCGGACTCATGCGATCACCGGCGGCCGGTCGCACGCCGGGCACGCCTTCACTGCCGCCTCGCACAGGCTCTGCCGCCACCGCCGACAGCGACCAGCTCCTGGTTGTCGCCGACGGCCGCGCGGGCAACCGCGGGGCACTCGCGTTCGGCTCAGGGGCCCATGCCTGCCGCGGTCCTGCCCTCGCGCGGATCCTCAGCGAGACCCCGCTGGAACGAGTCCCGGAGCGGCTCCCGGGCTTGGACGTCGTCGTCCCTGGGAGTGAGGTGCGCAACCGGCCCGGAACATTGCCGGCCGAGCTGGCGGAGCCGGCCGAGCTGGCCGCACTTCCCTACTTCCCTCCCAGGACCGGCCCGACGTCCGTCGTACCCCTACGGAAGGCAACGCCATGACCGTCCAGTCTGTCACCGTGCCCACCCAGCCCGCGACCGCCAGATGCCCGTACTACGCCCTCGACGCCACCGGCAGCGACATCCACGGTGAGGGCCGCGCCCTGCGCGCGCTCGGCGCGGCCACCCGCGTCCTGCTCCCCGGCGACATCCCCGCCTGGTCGGTCACCGACCGGGGCCTGATACGCCGCCTGCTCACCCACCCGCACATCTCCAAGGACGCCCACCGGCACTGGACCGCCTACATGGCCGGGGAGATCCCGGCCGACTGGCCACTGGGGGTCTGGGTGAACGTCCGCAACGCGCTGACGGCCTACGGGATCGAGCACCAGCGCCTGCGCCGCCCCCTGGCCGCCGCGTTCAGCGTCCGCCGCGTGCGTGCCATGGTTCCGCAGATCGAGGCGATCATCCGCACCCTCCTGGACGACCTCCAGACCGCCGGCCCCCGGGAAGTCGTCGACCTGCGCGCCCGGTTCGCCTGGCGCCTGCCGCTCCTGGCCGTCAACGCGGCCCTCGGTGTGCCCGAAGCCCTCCACGACAGCTTCCATGGCGCGATAGGGGACCTGTTCGCCACCGACCTGACTCCCGAGCAGGCGATCGCGGCCCAGGATCGGATCTACGACCTCATCGGGCAGCTGATCGCCCGCAAGAAACTGGGCGACGACGTCTCCTCTGACCTCATCGCCGCCCGCACCGACGGCCGGCTCAGCGACCAGGAACTCGCCGAAAGCGGCCACTTGCTCCTCATCGGCGCCGGCCATGAGACGACGGCCAATCTGCTCGACCACGCCGTCGTCGACCTCCTCACCCACCCGGACCAGCTCGCGATCGCCACCACGGGACAGGTCGCGTGGGAGCAGGTGGTCGACGAGGTTCTGCGGCACCAGGCGCCGGTCGCATCGATCATCCCGCGGTTCGCCGTCCACGACGTCCACGACGAGGCCACCGGTGTGACCTTCCGACAAGGCGACCTGATCGTGATCAACTTCGCCGGCGCCAATCGCGATCCACTGGTCCACGGCCAGGACGCCCACAAGTTCAATCTCAGGCGCGCAACCAGCCGCGATCACCTCTCCTTCGGCCACGGCCCCCACCTGTGCCCGGGCGCGGAGCTCGCGCGCACCGAGGCACGCCTCGCCCTCGCGGCGCTCTTCACCCGTTTCCCCCAGATGCGGCTGGCCATCGAGCCCGGCCAGCTCACGCCGCTTCCGAGCTTCATCTCCAACGGGCACCAGCGGGTGCCCGTCATCCTCGGCCCCGCCTCCTCGTAGCAGGACAGGAACCCATCATGGTCACAACCCGCACCCGACCACCAACCGCTGCCGCTTCCCCCAGCACCGCCTCCAGTCACTTTCCCTACCCTCCCATGCACGTTCTCGCAGCCCTCGTGGAACTGGAAAACGAGGCGGCTGACCAGGACCACGCGCTGGGCGCCATCGCCCGGCGCGTGAACATGGACCCGACCACGGTCTGCCGGATGCTCGGCGTGGCACGCGGACTCCGACTGGTGCGTCAGATCGAACGCGGACGCTACTCCTCCGCCTTCTCCCGGTCTGCCCCCGCGACGGCGCCGGTCATCGAGCCCGACCTCGACGGGCACGAGGTGCTGGACCGGCTCCACGCCAGCACCGATGCTCCGGCGCTGCTGTACGTGCCGGCGCTGCTGGCCGATGTGAGCACCCGGATCCTGGTGAGCGGCGTGTACGGCCACCACCAGGACCACGTGCTCAGCTCACCGCGATCCCATCAACTCGCCCTGCGTCAGGGCCCGCTGGACGCCGACCCCGCCGGACAGGTGATCCTCGCGCACCTCCTGCCCGAGGGCGACCTCGCCCCCGCGCTCAGGCCAGTCCGCTACGGCGCTGTTGCGGCCGGCCCCTCACCGATCAGCGGCCTGGCCATGATCGCCGCGCCAGTGTGGCGAGGTCCCACCGTCGCCGGGTCCCTGGTCGTGCTGCCAGCCACCGACGTCTTGCGCAACACCGCCAAACGGCGCCGACTCTCCCATCAGGTCGCCTCCGCCGCCCAGGCCTACAGCCACGCCGCCCAGGCCTACAGCCACCGCACCACCGTCGAGCTCATGAACTGCGACGAGCTCCGCGACGCCAGTTGACGCCGGCAACGACCAAGGGGAGGGGGAGTCACGCGACCGCCCCCACTCTGGTCGACCACAAAGTGCGGGCACGAGGCAGCGGCCGGCGCCGGACTCCAAGCTCTCCGATCTGTCTCGAGCCCGGCAGCGGGGCCGGTCATACGCGCTCCCACGGCACACTCGCCTGCCGCAAGGGGGACCCGAGGAGGACAACGAAAAATACCTCCGGATCGCTCCGGAGGCCCACACACAATCAACGGATCAAGGCTCGTAGCCAGCACTGAAGCGGCGGCCAAACCCTCGGTGCACTGACCCCGAGCCTCACCCATCGAACCCAACTGCGCACCCCGCCCTGGGCGGACTTCGCATTGCGTCAGAGCCGAAACCCCAACCACGGAGCCAATCATATACAACGCGCCGCGGGCCGATTCCGCCTTGCCTGAAACCGGCTCAATACCAGCCGTGCTCGGGCCGGAAGCCGCCCCAACCGACCCACCCATTCCCTGGCCGATCCCGCTCGCCCAAGAAGTCCACGCCGAGCGCACTCAGCCCACGCCGCACGTGGCGTCCCGTGGTCCGCTCCAGCCACCTGGCCCTCTCCGTGCGTCCTGCGGCCACGGGCCCGCGCCTCGCCGACTCCATCAGCGGCTCCCCGTCTCCAGCCCTGCCCCTGCCCCACTCGCTGGGAAGGCGCCGGTCCGATGAGCACCGCGGCAGCAGCGGCAACCGGCCCGGACCAAGACGACGGCACCGGCCACTTGGGGTCACTGCCATTGCACGCGGGCCGGGTACCCGGCCCGGGGCATCCGTTGGCGCTGGGTCGGCGCACCCGGGCGCGGCTGCGTGGAGCGGTTCAGGAGCTGCTGGCGGCACCGGGGTTGGTGGGTGCTGATGACGCGGTTCGGCTGGCGGCGGTGGTGCTGACCGCGAGGTCTCCGGCGCGTGCGGGCAGCTCGGGCGCGGTGGAGATCCGGTCGGGCGAGCTGGGTCGCTGGTTGGGGCTGTCGCAGTCCTACCTGGCCTCGATAGTCCTTCCAGCACTGCGCGACTCCGGGGCGGTGACCACGCAGCCGATCACGGGGACGGCGGGTGAGCACACAGGGCTGGCGTGCCGGGTACTGCCGCTGCTGGCCGCGCGAGGGACACCCGGACCGTTGGCGTTGACGCGGGCGGAACTGGCGACGCTGCTGCGGCTGATCGAGGCGCTGTTCGCACCGGGCTGGGTGCGACTGGACGGGCGACCGGCCCCGGCGGGGCTGCTGGGCGCGCGAACAGGCCGGGGTGCGGCCACGGACCGTCTGGCGCTGCTGCTCCTGGCGCTGGAGGCAACCGAACAAGGACGCGTACGGCTGTGCGGAGGCCGGATCGACCAGCGACACGGCCGTCCGGCGGTGACCCTGGCGGGGTTACTGGGCTGTACGCCGCGCTCCGCCCGGCGGGTGCTGGAGCGGTTGGAGGAGCGCGGCGTGGCGGTGCGGGTGCGTCGCCACACGGTCTCAGGGATGCTGCACCGCTCGCGCCTGGTGGTACCCGCCGTCGCCGTCGCGCACGGTCGCCACACCCCGGCGGCCCCGGGCCCGGGGTGTGGAAAACCCGACTCCTCAGACCCGCTGGTTGCGGCAGGGGACAGTTCGACCCACCAGCCGTGGGTGATGTCGCGGGTCACAGGGATCAGCAAGGACATCGAACCAGAAGTCACAGACCTGCCAGCTGCGGCACCCCTTCACACTGACCACTCTCCTGAAGCTGGCGCCGGCAGGGAAGCTGATCTTGATGATGGCTTTTCCGGCGAAGCCGAGGTGGGGGCGAGTGATCATCGGCCGGAGCGCGCACGCGCGCGCGAGGACGGCCAGGTCGACGCTGGCACCAGTGCGCCACTGCGCACGGTCAGCGGCCCTCACGGCGCGCAGCGCGGGGAGCAGCGGCCCCAATCCCGCGAAGTCGTTCCCAAAACGCAGCGACCGAGCCCCCGGCCGTCCCTGGTGCCCGCGCCGCCACCGGACCTGATGAGGGCCATGCGGCCTGTGATCTGTCTGTGGCGGCGGCTGGACAGGCGCGGAACCCGGGAGGTGGTTGTGGCCGCCGTACGCAAGGAGCTCACCACCTTGGCCGGGGTGTCGGTACTCGTCAGCCCTGACGTTCGGCTCGCGGAGCGGCTCCGGTTCCGGCTGGACCAACAGGGCAGCCATGGCTCGATAGCGAACCCGGCCGGCTGGCTCATCGGCCCGGGCCTGCGGCAACGCAGCGGCTGCGGCGACGTCCGCTGCGACGACGCGGTCCTCCTGGACAGCGGGGAACCCTGCCCGCGGTGCGAGGACAACCTCGCCGGCAAGCGCGCGCTGCGCCGCCAGGTCTTCCAGCAGGTCGTCGGAGAGGTCCAAGGCGCGCGGTGGGAGCAGGTGCGCGTGCTCGCGGAAGCGCGGCTGCGAGACCTGGCCGCGCTGGCGGCGCGGGACGATGTGGCGCGCCTGGCGCACGCGCGCCAGATCGCCGCCGAGCGCGAAGCGGCCGCGGAGCAGCGGCGTGTCCGGGCGGCGTCGACACGCGAGGCAAGGGAGGCGATGCCGTGCCAGGAGTGCGGCCGCGAGCGGGCGGCCGGGCTGTGCGGGATCTGCGAGGACGTCCGCGCCCGGAAACGGACCATCGCCCTGGCCGTGGAGACCGCCGTTGCCGGCTGGGCCGACCTGGAGGACCAGGCCGACGTCGACGCGGTGGCCGACCAGGCCCGCCGCGAGACCCAGACCACACTGGACCAGACCCTGGACGACGCGGCCAATCGCGGTGCGCTTCCCGAGACACTGGCACGGCTCGCGCTGCTCACCTTGCAAAACCTCGCGGCCGAGTACAACCACGGCGCCCTGAACGCACTGGCCAACAACCCCGGGGCACGCCAGCGAACCCGGGAGGCGCGCGTGCCTGGCGCCCCCCGCTACCCGAGCCGCCACGAAACGCCAGCTGCGGCGACGCTGGCCGCGCGGCGGCCCCAGGACTCGGCCGCGCGGGAACTCCTCGCCGAACGCCTCGCCCGGGTCCAGGCCCGCACCAGCGACTGGCACCCCGCCAACGACCCAGCCGTTGCGTCGGGCCCGCAAGAGGCGCGTGGCTGGAGCTGCGCGAGGCAGCGGTGCCAACGCCAGCACGTCGGCGTCCCGCCGGTCTCGCGCCTGTGCGTGCCGTGCCTGGCCAAAGCCGGGCCGCCCGGCGCCGCATGGTCCGCACGCCGCCGAGCAGAGGCCGCTGTGGAGACCGAGGCCCGGGTCGTCCAGTAACCGCCGGGTAGATGCCCGCCCAGGTAGACCTCTTCACGTCCGCTTCGTGTTCCACGGGGACTCGGCTCCTCCTCCGTTGTCCGGTTTCTGGCGCGCGGGTGCTGCGGGTGGCTGTGCGCGGTCCACCCGGTCCAGGACTGGCCCCTGGACCGGGTGGACCGCGGTTGTACGACTGTGGCGGCCTGCTGCCGCACCCGGGACTATGAGGTGGGGAGGGTCCAGATGTCGTTGGCGTCGGTGCTGCAGGGCCAGGTGATCAGCGGGGTGCCGTCGGTGCTGGTGTCGCCGGCTACGTTCAGGCACATGCCGGACTTGGTGTTCTGCAGGGCTCCGTTGCTCAGGTAGGTCCAGGACTGGTTGCTGTCACCGTGTAGTCCCACAGGTCCAGGCCGGTGCCGCCGGGGACGTCCAGGCACTTGCCGGCCAGGCCGGTGGTGGGGTCGACCGGGGCGACCGGGCCGCTAGGTGTGATCTTGAGCAGTCGTGAGCCGTCGGCGGGCAGGGTGGCGCTGAAGCTCCCGGTGCTGCTGCCCAGGTCGGTCTGGGACCACATGTCGTGGACTGCGGCCGTCTGGGTCGAGCGCAGGCCGATGTCGCTCCACTTGGCGGTGACGGTCGCCGGGCTGAAGCTGAGGTTGAACAGGGCGACGGTGTAGGTGCCGTTGTTGTTCTTCACGTACCAGGTCTGCTGATCGGTGGCCTGGCTGACGGGTCTGGCGGGCAGTCCCTGCTGGTCCTGGGCGATGACCTCGGGATTGGTGAGCAGCGAGATGCCGTAGGGGTCCAGCTTGGCCAGGTCGTCACCGGTGAACAGCGGCGCGGTGGTGATGGCCCACAGGGTGGCGGTGGTCTGCCGTTGGTCGTCGGCCAGGCCGTCCATGGTGCCGTCACCGACGTCGAGGGAGCCGAGGTTGGGTTAGAGGTTGTTCTCTTTCCGGGCTTGAGGATTGCGTTTTCGCTGGTCGGGCGTAGGGTCGGCGGTCCCGTGGAAGTGGTGACGTGTCGTGCCGTCGCTGCAGTGGGGGTCGGGGATGCCGTCGGTTGTGGGGCTGTTGGAACAGCGCGAGGTCGCTGCTCGTCGTCGTGTGGACGAGCTGCGGGAGGAGGCCGACCGCATCGCGGCCGAGCTGGCCGTGGCCGAGCAGGACTGGAAGGAATGGGTCATTGCCCGCTCGCGCGTCGGCGAGGTGCTGGACCCGGCCGGTGACGGCGTCGCGGCCCCGGGTGCCTCCCAGGACATGCGGGATCCGGATCCGCAGCCGGTGCGGCCCGAGCCGCCGAAAGTGTCGGCGAAGCCGAAGTCTATGGTGCCGGTGTGGCGTGCAGGGCTGGCTTGGTCGGCGCTGTCGGTGGACTACCAGCGCATCGTGCAGGTCCTGGCGGACCGCGAGCGGCTCGGTCAGGGCCCACTGACCTGCCAGGAGATGGCCGCCGCGTCCGGGTTGGAGGTGGTGCCGGCGAAGGTGGAGGCGTTGCGGTCCAAGGCGAAGCGGCTGGTGGCCCGCGGCTGGCTGGCCGAGTCCGGGCCGGGGCATTTCACGCTCGCGCGGGGCGTGGCCGGGCCAGGCGGCGGGTCATGAGCAGGGTCATCGACCAGTAGACTATCGCCTAGGCGCTGCTGGTGGTGCGCTCGAAGTTGCGCACCAGGCGGCGGGTGCGCATCAGGTGGGCGAAGAAGCGCTCCACGATCCACCGCTTGGGCAGCACCACGAAGCCGCGCATGTCGTCGCTGCGTTTGATGATCGCCAGGACCAGGGCCAGGGCGGTGAGGCAGTGGGTGATGAGTTCGCCGGTGTAGCCGCCGTCGGCCCACACCAGCTCCAGGCGGTGGTGTGCCTCGGTGACCTGCGCGAGCAGGATCTGTGCAGCGGCGCGGTCGCCGGTGTCCGCGGGGGTGACCATCACGGCGAGTAGCAGGCCGAGGGTGTCGACCACCGCGTGCCGCTTGCGTCCGTTGATCAGTTTGCCGTTATCCCGGATCCGGGATAACGGCAATTATCTGGGGTCGTCGGTTATGTCGGGCTGAGCCGATCAGTGCTGGTGGACGTCGGTGCGGGCGGTGATAACTACAGGTTCTCCAGGAAGTTGAGCAGGCTGTCGGTGGGCCGGTAGCGCTTGGTGGCGATGTCGCGGGGTGCGGTGCGGGCCAGGGCTCGTTCCTTCATCGCCAGGTCGGCGTGTAATGGTGCACTCGGGTATTGGAACTGTCTGAATGCCTCGACGTAGGCAACGGCGAGGTCGCTCACTGTGGTTGCTCGTCCCAGCTGAAGGTGAGCTCTCCGGTGGTGCTGTCGCGGTTGATGCGGCCGCTGCGTGGCGCCAGTCCGAACTCCGCTTCCGTCCACTTGGCGAGCGCTGGGGCGAGTGCTGCCTCGGCGTAGTCGGCATCCACGACCTCAAGGGCGTGGATGGTGATCAAGACGTAGCTGCCGGGTGCGGTGAGCTCGATGCTTTCGGTGTATTCGCGGAGGCCGAGACGCAACCAGGTGGTCTCTTGCTCATTGAGCGCCAACTGCCGCCCGCTGTAGGTGTTGTGGACTCGACTTGTGTCCAGCCAGACTCGATCGCTGACCTGGTTGCCAGCGGCGGGAGGGGCAGTGAGCTGGACGGCCTCGGCGGTGACGCCGGCGAAGAGGCCGTAGCTGCTGGTCTGGAGTTTGTAGCGGTAGGTCCGCATAACCCCTCGTAGGTGTAGTGGGTCGGGTCATCACGAGCTGGGCTGGACTGTGCGATCACTGGTGCCGGTGCGTTGGCTGACGTCGGCGGCGTAGGCGGCCCAGTCGCCGGCTGCGGCTCGCTGCCACTTGACGGCGACGGTGATGTGGATGCCGAGGGTGCGGGCGAGGATCGCGGCGGGCAGTTCGGTGGAGAGTTGGAACAGGGCAGTGGAGCGGGTCTCGGCGAGGCGGATTCCGAGCTTGCGGAGGCGTTCGCCCATGGCCCAGGTACTGATCGGGCGGCCGGGCTGGCCTCCGGGGAAGAGCCAGGGGGAAGTCGTCCGGGCGAGGACGGCATGACTGCGCTGGACGGCGACCTGCTGCAAGGCCAGCTCCCCCAAGGGCCCGGGGAGGGCGACCGGGACGTCGCCGAGGCGGATGCGCACGGTGCCGTTGTCCTCGTCGATGTGGCCGATGGTCAGTCGGGAGATCGCTGCGGGCCACTGGGCGTAGAGGATCAGCAGCAGGCCGGCCAGGCGGTCTTCGGTCTTGAGGGTGTCGTCGTGCAGCAAGCGGCGGGCGGTGGCCCAGCGGGCCTCGTCGTCCATGGCCCGGGAGGGGCCGGTCCATCTCACGGCCGGGAAGCTGAGCCCGTGGGCGACCTTGTGGGCCAGGGCCCATCGGACGAAGTGCCCTGCTTCGCGGTGCAGGCGGGTGTCGGTGCTGGTCATCCACTGATCCAGGTCGGTCTGGCGGCAGGTGGGCATCGTCAGACCGCGTCCGGCGAGCCAGTCCAGAAGTAGCACGGCGGCCCGTAGGTGCTGGCGCACGACGACGAGCTGGGTGTGGGTGACGTCCTGGTCGCGGGTGCGTCGGCGAAGACGCCGCAAGAGATGCCAGGTCGCGTATCGGTGCAGGATCTGCCGCCCCTCGGGGCTGGCATGGGAGGTGACGAGATCGCTGACGGCGCGTTCGAGCCGGACCATCTGCTCGTCGCGTTCCGGAAGGACGCCGGTTGCCACCAGGACGCTGCGGAGGTGCTCGATCGTCTTGCCTGCGGGAAGGTCGTCCAGTGCCTGGTGGGTCGGCGGGCGGCGGGCGGAGCCGAGGTCGGCCAGGACGGTGGAGACGATGCCGTCGGACAGCCAGCGCAGCGCTGTCGCGGCGCGCTCGGTGCCGGCCAGGGCGTCGTGCAGAGCTTGCAGCTCGGGGGCGATCGTGCCGGACGGGCTGGTCAGGAGCTCGCCGAGCCGGTGGTTAAGGAGACACCGGCGGCAGGGTCCCGGGGTCCGCAGCCGATCGGTCTGGCCGCAGGTGGGGCAGGGCCGCCAGAGTTCGGTGTCCGGTTTCGTGCATGGACCGCAGACGGGTTCCCGGGAGGTGCCGGAGTGGATCCGGCGGAAGGCGCCGCAGGTGCTGCAGCGGGCTTCTCGTTGATCGCAGGCTCCGCAGCGGGGCTGGTCGGTCAGGCGCGAAAGGGTGCAGGGGGCGGTGCGTCCGCAGATCGAGCAGACCAGGGTGGGCAGGGAGCGGCAGTTGGGGCAGACCGGACCGCTGGACGTGCGGACGCATACCGACCGGCGTTCGCCGCAGACCGTGCAGGTCTCCAGGTTCGCCGGGTCCCTGATCAGGCAGTTCGGGCAGAGCGGCCGTCCCTGGTCGTCGCGGGTGGCGGGCTCGCGGCGGGCGCCGCATCGTGCGCACTCCTCGATGCGGGACTTGGCGATGCAGTTGCGGCAGACCCGTTGCCCATCGAGCGGCTTGTCGATGCGGACCACTCGGTGGCAGCGCGGGCAGGCGGGTCGCACGATCCCGGCGATGCCGGCGTCGTGCAGCTGGTCGATGAGGCGAAGGACCGCCCGCAGGGGCGCGTGGTGGCCCTGGCCGGTCAGCAGATCGGGCTTGGCTTCCAGGGCCCAGGCCAGTCTTCGCCGGTAGCCGGGGTTGGTGGCCGAGCGCCGCACCGCGTCGGCGACCACCTGAGGGTCCGCTTCCGGGTCGACCCTGGTGACCACTTCGTGGATCACCGCGAACGGATCACGTCCATCGGTGTCGGGGCAGGCCAGGCACCTGGGCTGCCCGAGACGGTCCCGAGAGGCGACAGTTCGGCTCTCCCCGCAGCCGGCGCAGGGTTCGGGCACGGGTGAGCAGACCGCGCAGTACCAGTCCTGGCCGCGGCGGTGGAACGTCCGCAGGACCTTGCCGCACTCGGCGCAGACCGGCGGCGAGACAGTCAGGGCTCCGGCCTTGCGCAGGGCGATGAGCAGGTCGGCGATAGCCCGTGGTGCCGGGGACCGGCCGTCGCGCAGGACCTCGGGGCGCTGGGCCAGGGCGGCGGCGAGGCGGCGGGACTTGGCGCGTCCTCCAGCGATGTCGAGGACCACCGTGCGCAGGACCTCGGGCTCCAGCCGCTGGTCGACGGCGGCGATGAGGTCCACCATCAGCCCGACGGGGTCCGCAACGGCGCGACCGTCGTGTTCGACGGTGGTCACTACCCGTCAACTCCCGTGATCCGGGC